>Ga0115011_10000733_pt1 | contig 25168 bp, 17 predicted proteins | sample TroAtlMetagenome_2_FD_88705 | JGI IMG/M metagenome (GOLD analysis project Ga0115011, IMG submission 88705) | Marine eukaryotic phytoplankton communities from Atlantic Ocean - Tropical Atlantic ANT8 Metagenome | ecosystem: Environmental > Aquatic > Marine > Oceanic | place: Tropical Atlantic...
CTCAAACGATCGAAACATTTAATGCTGAACACCCAAGCAATCTGATGTGGAATGACGCCAAGACGATCATTGCACGACTACAAACATTATATCCGTCATCGAAGTTCCCCGACTGGATTCCTGACCGTTATGAATTTGTCAAACCATTAGCAAACGGTGCAACAGCAAGGGTTGTGCTCGCTCATGACCGAATATTTGGCAAACAAGTGGCCATCAAATTACTCAATCCGACAGAGCCCATCTCGAGAATCCAACGCGAAACCAAGATTCTCCAGACACTGAATTCTAACTATATCGTTCAACTAACCGACGCAATCTTCAAGTTCGACAACCCGTTCACTATCCAAGCCGCTTTGGTCATGGAATTTGTGGACGGTCAATATTTGAACCAAATCATCGCCCAAAACAACAATACACCACACGCAATCCATGAGGCGGTGCGCTGGATGGTTCAATCTGCCTTCGCACTGAAAGACGCACATGCTCAGGGAGTGATCCATCGTGATATTAAACCGGCGAACCTGGTCGTCGCCCGTAAAACTAAAACCATTAAATTACTCGACTTCGGGTTAGCTTCCAGTACCGACGGATCGTCCTCGGTCACGAATTCCGGAGACTTACTGGGGACTCCACACTACCTAGCTCCTGAACAAAGCCGTGATCCAACAATTTTGGATCCTCGGAATGACATTTACAGTTATGGTGCCACATTTTATCACCTACTAACCGGTGTGACACCGTTTCAGGGAGACTACATCGACCTAGTCGCACAGCATCGCAACTCAATTCCCGTATCCCCCAGAGCACGCAACCCGAAGCTACCAAGGTTGATCGATCATGTGATCAAAAAGAGCATGCACAAAAAAGCGCGGGACCGTTTTCAGTCATTCTCCGAAGTCCTGGAGGAATTAGCTCCAGTAATGCCGGCTGGTTTTGTCGCATCCAAGGATCCACCCTCGGCAAATTCATCCCCCTTACACCGAGAGAATTCTCAACCGCCCCGACACCAGCAACCGGCACCACCGATTCCGCGTATACACGACCCAAACCCACCCATTCCTTCGTCGAAGGGCGTCCGCGAATTTGACGGCGGCAGAACCCTTGAGACAATTTGGGGGGACCTCATCGACCAAGCTATCAGTACAGACGTCATCGTCGTTTGGGATAACAGCCAGTTTTCCATGGAGACTGAATCGGCTAAACGTGTGCTTGATGAGGCTGGGCTTGACTATTTCAAGGCAACCAGGAATCTCGCTCCAGCCCTGCCCGGCCGAGTCGTGGTTTCCGCATCCGGCAGGTTAACACAACGATTTATCTTTCACGCTATCACCATTCGTCGGTCAACAAACCGAGCAATACTACACACTCCCACCCAAAACCTAATTCCCGACCTTTTAGATTCTTGTTTCTATCACGCTGAGTCCCTGGAGATCGAAACCATCACCATTCCGTTACCGGACGCCGCCTATATTGGGATGAAACCGGTAGTTGTCTATAAAACCATTTTCGAACACATTGCCCATGAAATGAAACTAGGGCTGACGCCCGTTAAGACCGTAAGACTCGTTATTCCACCTGGATTCAAATTCTGAAATGGATAATACGGATTCCTTTAGTGAGATACTCCCAAAACCAGATCTGGGTTTTGGCTCCATTACCATGATGATCCGAGAGGTGGGGGAACAATCTCCTGAAGCACAGCAAGAACTGTTTGTTAAAGTCATGGACCAGTTAAAACGTTCGGCACGAGGTGTGCTACGAAGATTCCCCAAAGTCCAGGAATTAGATGAAGATGCTTTAGTCAATGAAGTCTACGAAGACCTTTTGAAAAAGCTACTGAATAAGCGTATAGAAAACCGGGACCATTTCTTTGCCACAGCGTGTAATTACTTTCGATGGACACTACTCGACTTAGTAAAGCGTAAGAATCTGGAGACCGAATTATTGTTCGATGAACATCTGATGACAGATCACGAGCCTAATCACATTGAACAAGCTGAATTTCATAGCTTTGCCTTCGCTCAACTCGACCATTTAAAGGGCGATTTGCGTCAAATATTTGAGAGCCATGTTTTCCTTGGAAGGTCATTCGCTGAAATTGCAGATCGATTCGATATACCTAAAAGCACCGCTCATGACCATTTCTTAAAAGCAAAATCCAAACTCAGGCAATTAATCAACACCCGGTAATTCGATAAGTTTTTTCCGGACGATCGGTCGTTCCATTCTCTTAGTTTCGTAGGAACTCACATCTTCGAGCATCCCTTTCACTCAGAAATCCTCCTCCGTGTGACTAAAGGGTATTGATAAACAAGGATCAATCGAATGACATCATTCAACAAAACAATCCTAATGGGACGAATTACCAGAGACGTCGAACTAAAAAGCATCCGTAGTGGGACTAGTCTGATCGAACTAGGAATCGCCGTGAACGAAAGGTGTAAAACACAAAATGGGGAATGGGGGGAAACAGTGCACTTTTTCAACGTCACATATTGGGGAAAAAGGGCTGAAGTGATTTCCCAATATCTTTCCAAGGGCGATATGATCCTCGTAGAAGGCCGTCTCAAGCAAAGCCGCTGGGAGTCTGATGGGCAATCACATTCTCGAATCACCGTCAGGGGGGAAGAATTCAGTTTTGTTGGTGCCCCCCAACGCGACTTGGGGCTCATTACGCATGAAACAGAAAACAAACGGCTGCCACCGCCCCCCAAGGATGACATTCCTTTCTAACACGCATTCACGCTCTCGAGTCCAAAGAACCACTTAATGGGTAGAATTCACCTCGACATGGAGTGAATCACTAAGGCGGAGCGGAACGCGATTATGGTATACTAAGCATTATGACCGGCCCAAGCTACAACCCGATTTTGCTAGTCCAAAAAATTGGCTTTGTGACAGTAATTTCTTTCTTACTCTTACCTCTTAACACACAAGCTGCATCTCCACCCGTTGTTTTTCCCAACAACATACTCTTAACCGGACCCGAAAGCTCTCAGCAATTGGTGGTCACTCAATTACTCGACAGTGGAAGGACGGCAGATCAGACACGCGACGTCGCTTACACAAGTTCTGACGATGAGATTGTGGAAGTTAGCTCACAAGGTGTAATCACACCTAAAAACGAAGGCCAAACCACGATTGAAGTCCGCCGGGGATCTTGGAACACAAAAATCCCCGTAAAAGTGCAGGGAATCAGGAATCCAATCCCCGTAAGCTTTCGTGGAGATATTCAACCGATCCTCACCAAGGCCGCCTGCAACTCCGGAGGTTGTCATGGCAAAGCAGAGGGGCAGAATGGATTTAAGCTAAGTGTCTTTGCCTTCGATGACACATTTGATCATGACTCCATCACGCGCCATGGACGTGGCCGAAGAATCAATGTTGCCGCTCCTGACACCAGCCTGATCCTACGTAAAGCAACCGGTCTTGTGCCCCATGGAGGTGGTCGAAAGGTGCCCACAAATGGACTGTGGTACATGCAGCTAAATCGCTGGATCAAAGAAGGCGCCCTACTCGATACAGAAGAGGGCAAGCAAATCGCACGACTCGAAGTTTATCCGCAAGCCCTAGAAGTCGAAGCGAACACCGGACACCAACTGCAGGTATTCGCCGTAGATGCCAGTGGAAATCGACAGTGTGTCACAAGAGAAGCTGAGTTCTTTTCGAATACCGAAGCTGTCGCACGCCCCGATCACGACGGGTGGGTTCACGTCGACGATGTTCCCGGGGAAGCCACCATTCTCGTTCGCTACCGAGGTAAAATTGAAACCGCCAGAATTCGATTACCCCAACGATACGTAGTGACACCTCCCGATTCCCAAAACAAAATAGACGATCTTGTCTGGACACGTTTGAAAGACCTCGGAATCCAACCAAGTGCCGTCGCTGACGATTCTGTTTTTCTGCGTCGAGTGTATCTCGATACCATTGGCACACTCCCCACTATCGACGAAGCACGTTTTTTCCTGGGGGATAACTCACCGACAAAACGCACGGAGTTAATCGAGCGACTTCTTCATCGGCCGGAATACGCTGACTATTGGGCTATGAAATGGGCTGATATCCTACGCGTAGACCGTGAGATTATTAAGCCCTCTGGAACTATTGCGATGACCCGTTGGCTCCGTACTCAATTCGAGACGAACCGACCCTATGATGAATTTGTAGCTGATATCGTGACTGCGCGTGGGAATACGAACAGTGAATCAGCAGCTGCTATGTATCTCGTGCACAATGATCCTGAAAAACTGGCGCGAAGTATTAGTCAGGTTTTTCTGGGCGTAAGGATCGAGTGTGCACAGTGTCACCAACATCCGTTCGAACGATGGGGGCAAGAAGACTACTTTGCATTTGCCGGATTCTTTTCCGGTGTCAAAAACAAGCCCCTACCGGCGGCTGGCACTAAAATCTACGACGAGAATGGGGCTGACTTAAAACATCCTCGCACAGGACAAACCATTCCTTTTGCTGGCCTGGGGGCTCATCCTGTTCAATCCGATGACCAGTCGGCTTTTCCATTCCATTCACGGCGGGACGCATTAGCGGCGTGGATGACAGACAAAAACAACCTTTTCCTGACACCAATGATCATCAATCGCTTATGGGCTCATTACTTCGGTCGGGGTTTGGTGGATCCTGTCGATGACATCCGCGAAACAAATCCAGCTAGTAATGAACCACTAATGGAATTCCTGACAACCTATCTAAAAGCAAATGACTTCGATCTAAAGAAACTGACTGCATTGATATTAAATAGTGCTACGTATCAATTGTCATCCTTAACAAATGAATCCAATTTAAGAGATAACCAAAACTTTTCGCACGCCAACTGGCGTAGTTTGCCAGCAGAAGTCTTACTTGATGCGATCTCTCAGGTTACCGGCGTGCCGGAGCACTTCAATGGTTGGCCAGTAGGATATCGGGCCATTGAAGTTTGGGACAATCGCATGCCAAATTATTTCTTCCGAGTATTCGGTAAACCACAACGCGTGAGTGTCTGTGAATGCGAACGAGGATCTGACCCAAGCATTGCCCAGGCTCTTCACCTCATGAATGCTCCCGAATCAATTGCCAAAATCCGCCATCGGCAAGGGAAGGCCCGCCGGCTTACAAATTCGCCGTTGCCCAATGATAAGGTTATCGAAACCCTCTACTTAGCCTGTTTCAGTCGATTCCCTAATGAAAAAGAGTTCGAATTAATGCGAACCGCTTTTACTGATGCCGACGTAACTCGTCGGGAAGCTATCGAAGATATCATTTGGGCTCTACTCAATTCTCGAGAATTTGTTTTTAACCACTAATTTGAGGGGCATCCCAGCTTCCAATCTCGACAACAACGCGGATTAAACGGTAGGATTCTGAGGAAGGTGGTACAATCAAAGTAGTGTCCGATAAGTACCTTTGCGAATGTTTGACGCCGCATTTTCAACCGGAGTTCTCACGATGCTTCATATCCCATTTGGGAAGCTAACTACCAATTGCAGTAAAGCTTCACGACGTGATGCCTTAACACTAGGGGCAACAGGTTTGTTTGGTGGATTGTCACTTCCGAATCTACTTGAAATGCAAGCCAATGCGGCCTCGCAAAACAGTGCAAAAGCAAAGTCCTGTATCTTTATTATGCTCGAAGGCGGACCAAGCCACATTGACATGTGGGATCTTAAGCCTGACGCCCCCGATGAAATCCGTGGACCATTCCACCCTATATCCACCAATGTGCCCGGCACGCAGATCGGCAATATCATGCCGTACTGCAGTAAGATCGCCGACAAATATACCATCATGCGAAGCCATAGCCATGGGGACAATGCCCACCAAACTGGGCGTCATTGGGTCTTGACCGGCTACGCCCCGAATTTCCCTGATGGCCAAGCAAAAGGAATTCCTTTTAACGAAATCTATCCCTCGCTCGGATCGATCATCTCTAAGGAGTTGGGCCATCGAGGGGCGGTGCCTCCCTACATCGAAGTGCCGGAACCACTTGGGGCCGGCGGACCTGGTTACTTCGGAGCTCAATACGCGCCGTTTACCATTGAAACAGATCCGGTTGAGCCAACATTTGAAGTCCGCGATCTGAATATTGCTAAAGGCGTTAATAACATTCGGTTTGAACGCCGCAAACGCCTATTGCAGGGTGCCGATAGTCTAGGCGCAGGCGGAAAAAGTGATGGTAAGGCCGCAACCATGCAAACCTACTACGCGAAGGCTCTCGAGCTAGTCACAAGCCCAGAAGCGAAAAAGGCATTCAAGATTCAGAATGAAAGTGAAGCTGTCAGAGACCGGTATGGAATGACGTCTATTGGGCAATGCAGTCTTCTTGCGAGAAGGCTTGTAGAGGCTGGTTCTCGGTTCATCGGGATCTCGCATGGTAGTTGGGACACGCACGTTGATAACTTCACGGGTCATGAAAAGGCTCTCGTTCCACCAACGGATCAAGCCTTTAGTGCCCTGATTGAAGATCTAGAGCAACGTGGCATGCTGGAGGAAACGCTGGTTATCATGATGGGTGAAATGGGCCGCACACCTCGCATCAACAAAGATGCCGGCCGCGACCACTGGTCAATGTGTCAAACCGTCATCTTTGCCGGTGGTGGTACCCAACCGGGAACAGTTATCGGCGCTAGCGACAAAACAGCAAGTTACCCGACGACAACTCCATACAGCATTCAGGACCTACTCCATACAATTCTTAGTCTGATGGGTATTAACCCCGGGAAGATCTACGAGACTCCTCTTGGACGGCCGGTACCATTGGTGAATGGCGGGTCGATGATCTCAGAACTAATCGCGTAGCGAACACTGCTTAAGGAGAAACAGTTTAGGATGCGAGCAAATCGTTCATCTCTGCTAGGGTTACTTTGTATCGCTTTTGCGGCACCAGCCTTCGGTCAGTCCCCAACCTTAGGGTATATGTTTCCACCAGCTGTCGAACGGGGCCAAGCCACCTCTGTTCAACTAGGCGGCTTTGATTTAACTCAAGACATGCAGGTATTTGTTCACGATTCTTCCGCCGAGTTAAGCCTCAACGGGCCCCTTGGTCAACATCTCGTCCCACCTCGCCCATACTGGGAGGGTCCACGCATCTTCGCCTCTGCGTTACCTCTGCCGCGAGAATTCCCCGCCCGCATCACTCTACCCGATGATCACGCTACGGGACTTGTGTTTTGGCAACTGGCCAATGCCAATGGAGCGACGTCGACGGCAACCTTTCTTGTAAGCGAACATCAGGAAATCACTGAAGAACGCTTCCGCGACAGCCCTATGAAGATTACCACCCTGCCAATTGGTGTTTCCGGACGACTCTCCCGATTGACGGAAAAAGATATCTATCACCTACAATCGGATGCGGATCAGAAGATCGTTATCGACTGCTGGGCTCGCCGTCTTGGCAGTGACATCAACCTTGCCATTCAGGTATATGACTCAGAACAAGAAATCCTAGTCGACGAAGTGGACACAGAAGGCCGCGACCTCCAAGTCAGCTTCGCAGCTAAAGCCGCCTCAAACTACGCGATCGTTGTTCACGAAGCAGACTTTCGCGGAGCGGCTCACTTCGTTTATCGCCTCGGGCTGTCCAGCAATAATACAATGGAGCCTCCGAAGGACTCGTTCACCTTGCCAAAGTCCGGAAAAGCCGAACATTCTTACCAAGTCATGGCAAATAACACCTACCGCATCGACGCTCGCAGTCAGGCAATCGGTGCCGATTTAGACCTGCAACTTGAACTAGTAGACAGCGAAGGGAACTCTCTCGCTAAGAATGATGATGCTACCGCCTCTACTATCGACGCAGCACTAACTTATAAATCCCTAGCTGACACAACCATCCGTGCGATTGTTACGGGGTACTCTATTGGCGGCGACAACCACCGGTACAAAATCGCTATCCAAAAAGAGCCACCCGGATTTTCGCTGGCAACGGCCCAGACATATCAGGCACACCTTGGAGGAAAAATTACTATCCCTGTCACTATCACCTCCACTGGCGATTTTAAGGAGGATGTGACTTTGGAAGTTGAGAAACTTCCTACGGGGATCACCATGTCGGGAGATGCCCCCATCATTAAAGGCGGGACGGGTAAAGCCAATGTGATTTTGGAGGTCGCGGCTGACACTGCGACGGCGGCTCAGACTATTCGCATTATCGGGCGATCTGTTGCCAATGCAGAAACAGGATCGGCAGCTCTAACAGTGGTCTCCAAAGCTCCGTTATCTGGCAACTTGGCATCAACAGATTTGGCTACAGAACAAACCGAATCAATTTTAATTGCGTTAACGATGCCTGCTCCGTTTGAGCTCAATCTAATCGACAAAAACCGCCAGCGAGTTGTCTCGCGCGGTACGACTTATCCGGCTCCATTCATTCTTAATCGTCATGAAGGCTACTCCGGAATTGTCCGTTTAGTAATGGCCAGCAAACAATCACGACACAGGATGGGGATTACAGGTCCAATTCTTGAGGTCGCCAACGGCCAACGAGAAGTATTTTACCCGTGCTTTATGCCGGAGTGGTTAACCACAGATCGAACGACTCGCATGGTGGTATACGCATACGGAGAAGTCACCGACCCTCAGGGTAATGTTCGCCAGATTGGCAAGAATGCGGATGCCCGCATCACGATGATCATGGAAGGAGCTCTACTTAAATTAAGCCATACAGCCGAAGAAATCACCCTACAGCCAGGCAGCAGTGTTAAAATCCCTCTTAACATTCTCCGCAGTAGCAAGCTACAAACAAACGTCACCCTCGAGCTCGAAATGCCGGAACCTCTGCAGGACCTGATCTCTTGCGAGCCTGTTGTATTAACCGCCAACCAGCAACATCACGCCCTATTAGTAAACACTCAAGCGGACACTCGACTCTCAGGAACAATCCCAGTCACCCTCCGTGCCACGACACTTCAGGATGGAAAATGGCTTGTAAAGTCAATTGTAGATGTTGATCTTCACTTCGACTAACGAATGAAACCAAGCTCTCCCCCTTCGTTCAAACGATTTGCTGAAATGTGTCTGGGTAGTTATTTGCTGTAATTCCTGACCCAAGTCGCTCCCGGATTCTCCACTCGAAAAGTGACCAGCCGTGTCTTTTCCGCTTCAGTGACAAAGACTGTCTTCCCATCTTTCCCGCCAAAAGCCAGATTAGTCGGATGCTTACCCAGCACATCGATTTCCTGTAGTATCTCTCCCTTGGGACTAAGGATGACTACCGTCCCTTTGCCATGCCGAGTGATGTAAAGGTTCCCTTTTACGTCACAACGCATACCGTCAAAACCAAATTCGTCAAATTTTCTCAGAAGTTGCTTATTACTAATTTCACCATCTTTCGACAAATCGAATTGCCAGACATTACGCTGTACCGATTCATTGACATATAGCTTTTTACCGTCAGGACTTACCTCGATTCCATTGGTGGTACCCATCTTACCGGCCAACTTCGTTACAACTCCCTTGTTAGAAATTCTCCAAAGCTGCCCCGTACTCGCCCCCCAATTGGGATCGCTGGCGTAGAGATTTCCATCGGCATCGATCGTTAGATCGTTAGGTTGATTCATCTCCGGTTCGTGAGCAAACACCGACAGGGCACCACTCTTCGCAGCCACTCGCAGGACGTTATGCTTGGGATAGTCTGCAATATACATATTGCCGCGTTTATCGAATCGAATTCCGTTACCAACAGACCCTTCGGGCAAGCTATGGACGGCCTTACCTTGCCCCTTACTATTCACCAGGCCAATCGTACCTTGTTTGCCGAAATTAACTGCGTAAACATTGCCCTGATTATCAGCTGCCGGCCCCTCGATACCTGAGGTAAACTCCCCGGTCCTAGTCAACAGCTTAGCCTTGTAAAGTTCTTCAGCGTCCAATTCTGACAGGCATACCAGTACCAGGCAAACAGCCGGAATTATTGCAATCCTATTCATGTGATCTCTTTTCGAATTCTAGTTATCGGTTTTCTTAAGATAGTATATCTGTTGCGACGTTACCTCCGACGTCGGTCAGCCTAAAGTCACGGCCGGCATAACGATAGGTCAGCCGTTCGTGGTCCATCCCTAACAGATGTAATACTGTTGCGTGAACATCATTCACATGCATTCGGTTCTCCACCGCGCGGAAGCCAAAATCGTCCGTAGCTCCATAAGCCATACCGCCACGGACCCCACCGCCAGCTAACATCATGGTTAATCCATAATGATTATGATCTCTGCCATTTCCATTTTCCGAGACGGGCGTTCGTCCAAACTCCCCTCCCCAAATAACCAAAGTGTCTTCAAACAAACCGCGTTGTTTCAGATCTGCCATCAGAGCAGCCATCGGTTGATCAATAGACTTCGCTAATGGCTTGACTGCTGTATTATGATTGGAATGAGTATCCCACGGCTGACCATTCCCATAATACACCTGAACAAACCGCACGCCACGCTCGACAAGTCGTCTGGCTAAAAGACAACCGTTAGCAAAATGGCCTTCGCCATAGGCGGCGCGGGTTAATTCACTTTCCTGAGAAAGATCAAATGCTTTGCTACCTTCCGTTTGCATTCGAAATGCAGTTTCCAAATTTTTAATCCTGCCTTCCAACCGAGGGTCGCTAATTCGCAGTTTTAAATGTTCTTGATTCAAAGATGCCAGCAAATCAAGGTCTTCCCTTTGAGCCTCAAGCGTCTGCCTATTCCCTCTCAAAAATGGAATCATCTTCTCGGGCTCGATCTTCGAATGATTGACATAACTACCCTGGAATTCAGAAGGGAGAAACGCGCTACTCCACAAGATTGAAAAACGAACCGGCCTACCAGGACAAAGCACCACATAACCTGGTAGATTTGCGTTTTCAGTCCCCAGGCCATAAAGCATCCATGATCCCATCGAAGGAACCGTGGGGGTAATCGAGCCATTATTCATCAACAACAACGCAGGGCCATGGTTCGGGTTATCTGTATATACACTTCTAAGTACGCACAGATCATCTGCATGCCGAGCCAAATTCGGCAACAACTCGCTGACTTCAAGCCCCGACTCTCCGTGCTTGCTGTACTTAAATGGGCATTCCAGTAACCCACCAGTCTTCCGTTCCGTTCTGAGAACGACCTCGTCCGGGCGTTGCCCAGCGAATTCATTGAGTTTTGGTTTAGGGTCAAAGAAATCTCCCTGAAAGGCTCCGCCATTCATAAACAGCTGAATCACACGTTTCACCTTCGGTGGGTGGTGAACCACGACATCATCACCACTGGCCACCGATGAAAGCACGCTACCTAAGGCTGTTGCCCCAAAACCTCCACCCATCGACAAAATGGCGTCACGACGACTTAAGAACGAATTCATCAATCATCACCTACTGTTACTCGAGAAATGCAAATTCATTCGAAATCAACAACGCATGAGCGTAACGCTCTAAGCGCACGACTCCCTCCCCTTCCCCAGAAAGAAACTTCAACCCCAATTTCTTCTCGTTATCCGAAGGGCGACGCTGGTAAATTTTTTCATACAATTCATCAACGATTTCACGTTGACCTGCCCCGGAAGACAACTCACCCACTAAGGCACTCGCACATTCCCAAATGAAATCGCTGTTCAGTGCATACAACTGCTGTAGAGGAGTATCTACGGCCTCACGTTTAGGGCTATGCCCTGTGGGTTCGGGAAACCCGTGCATTTTCAACACATCATCTAATTCACGTCGTTTGACAAGAGAATATATTGTGCGCCGATGATTCGTTCCATCGGTAAGTGGAATCGGGGGCCCTCCAACTTGCGGATCAAGTCGGCCCGAGACATCCAGCATTGAATCTCGCCATGCCTCAACATCAAGCCGACGTCGACGAACTGACCAGTACATTCGGTTCTCCGGATCTACCCTTGAAAATTTCTGGTGAAACTGGCTCGTCTGCTTAAACGTATCGCTCTCCAAAATAGTGCGGTGCAACCACTTCAGCGACCAACGATTCTCAATGAACCTCGCAGCCAAAGCATCCAGCAATTCAGGATGGGTGGGCTTAGCCCCCTGTAAACCAAAATTACTCGGGGTACTTACTAAATGCTGACCGAAGTGATGCCCCCAAACACGATTGACGACAACTCGAGCCATGAGAAAGCTTGAATGCTGAAACATCGCATCCGCCAATTCGGACCTACCGCTACCTTTAACAAATACGGTTGCTGACTCATCGAACAATTCCAGAAATCGTCGTCCTAGCACTTCACCTTTCGTTGCTGGGTTTCCTCGGTGCTGCAAGGCAACATCAACCATCATCGCCTCATCATAGACCACCTTCGACATAGAATCACTTTCTGCTATCACTGAAATACTCGCATCGACAACGCCAGGCACCTTTTCGAATTCTGCCTCTGTAAGTTTTTTCAATGCTTCGATTCTTTCGTTAGCTTGAGCGATACGCCTGTCATGAATCGACTTATCATCGGCAGTCCCTTTTGCTAATTGTTCTCGATGTACAAGCCGGTTAAGATCCCCGATTTCTGAAACAGCAGCTACGACATCGTCCCTTTCCGAGGCCGAAAGGATAGGAACGTCCAAAATGCGGGTGTTAGCAAATACTCCCGCCAAAGCATAGTAATCTCGTTGACTTACGGGATCGAATTTATGATCGTGACAACGGGCACAGGCCAACGACATCCCTAGAAATGTCCGCCCCACCATGTCGATTCGTTCCTCCCATTCCTCCGCGATCACTGTTTCCAGAACGACAGGCGCTAGCCGGGGCTCTTTCCAATAGGTCGGGCTTAAACCAAGCATACCAAGCGCCCCAATATCATCCGCTTTAGCGTCTTCCATCTGGTCGGCAGCAAATTGCAGTCTGACGAATCGGTCATAAGCAACGTCAGCATTCAAAGAACTAACAATCCAATCCCGATATCTCCATGCACCAGCGGTACTCTTGAGCCATCCGGCGGTAGTATCGGTATATCGGACTAAGTCCAGCCAGTGCCGGGCCCAACGCTCACCATACTGCGGACGGTTCAAATATTCCGATAACAATTCTGCGTAAACCTCTTCGCTTGGGTCACTAGCGTATCTCTGAACATCCTGGTAACTCGGTAGTAACCCGGTGAGGGTCAATGACAGACGACGAATGAGTGCAGTGGCCTCTGCCTCTTCCTGCATCCGAACTTTAGCCTGTCGCTGGGAACGCCTGACCCAATAGTCCACGACTTCACCATCGGATTTCAACGGACGCCGATCAACGAGCTCCCTGAATGCCCAATGCTGGCGGCCGTGTTCAAAGTCAATTTCTGTTGATGACGCAATGACGACCTCCCCGTCCGGCATTTTCGCACCGCGGCTAATCCAGGCTATGACCGTTTGTATTTCATCATCCGCCAAGCGGCCGGAGGGAGGCATCTCTAGTTCGTCATGAGAATATCTAATGGCCTTCACCATCAGACTCACTTCGGGCTTCCCCGCTATAATGGCAACCCCGCGATCTCCACCGGCCAACATTTCAATACGGGTATCCATATTGAAATTGGCTTCAACTACACCGTGCTTAACGCTATGGCACTCATAACAATGGTTAACAAGTAACGGCCTAATTTTTGCCTCAAAAAAAGGAAACTCGTCTTCGCCGCGCAACACAGCGGTCATCCATGCCTGCACAGCAAGGCAAAGCAAAACCAGCCGAATCTGTCTAAAGCTCATCAACGACAACACCTCCACGAGCAAGTCCCCTATTTACTTAACAGGGGGTCCAAAACGTTAGCATACGCCTCTGCATACCGCACAAAGCCCAAGTCGTTTGGATGGGAACCATCCGTAGCAGCCTCGCCATCTTTCCCCAGAAGCTCCTGTCCTTTTAGGTAATGCAAACCTTTAACACCCTCACGGACAAGCTGCTGATAACCTTCTCGAAAGGCTTTCTGATTTCCTTCGTGTCTTCCACGTGTTCCACCAAAGAATTCCGCATTGGTAAACCAACGGTCTTCGACCATCAGGATAGGGGTATTGGGGCGATGTTTGCGTAACCGTTTAAAGAAAGGTACGGTCCGTTCGGAAACTTGAGCCGGGTTTAGATTTGGCAGGCAATCAACACAATAAACAGCGGCATCGACTTCGCCCATCAAATCTGCCAATTCCAACTCCAACCTTCCATTTCCCGAAAATCCGAGATTAACCGTAGGTAGGTCATAACGCCTGCCAAGCAATGCTGAAATTGACATACCGGGCCGTGACGCACACGCGCCGTGCATAATCGAAGTTCCATAAAACACAATCGGAAGTTCCGAGCGTGGTAACACTGGGGTAAACAGTGCGCCCGAAGTCACTCCAATCTCTAACTTCTGGACCCCGTTATATAGAGGGAGATAAGCCGTGTATAACCGACCGGAATCGGGGCCCGTATCAATCCCACTGATCACCCGTGCTTTAACATTCTGGCTTGTCGGTCTTGCCACTTGAACCCAACGATCCCCCCCCGACTCAGTTCTTCCATAGAAATCAATTCCACTTACCCCGGTTGCTGGCATATGGACCATACTTAGGTTTGCGGACCTCAAACGATAATCCACATGGACGTCTCGCGAATCCGTCTTAAATCGAACGGCCATCCCAGCGCTATGAAGACTTAAACTCCAAACCGCATCACGAACCACCCCTTTCGCGCGGCCTGGCAATCGATCGAAATACGAATCCGTATCATCAAACGCTCGGCCTTCAACACCCCAGCTTTCTACGTTATACCAGTCCACGCCGTCTTCCGTCCGTGGAGTAATTGCCGGAGTTTCACTTGCCGGCAGCAGGCCGGTTGAAACAGATGCGGCTGTGATTAATCCCGCCTTAATAAACGTCCTACGTTGCATAGTTCAACTATTCTCCACTCGATTGATTTTCTTTGCTTTGGTCATACACTATTTGTCCACCCAGATAAGTCTGAAGAACCTGGGTCTCTTTAACTTCATCGACGTCCACCGTCATGATATCGCGATCAAGGATCACAAAGTCTGCCAATTTCCCAACTTCAATCGACCCCTTTTCTTTCTCCTCGAACGTTAGAAACGCATTGTTAAGCGTATACAACCTCAAAGCCTGCTTACGACTAATCTTCTGTTCCGAGTGTAGCGTCTCAGACATATACCGAGGCTGTCTTTTCAATGTTATCCACATACCGAGAAAGGGATTGTATGGATTTACACTTCTTCGACTACCAATTCTTTGCATATGATCAGAACCGCCACCAACCATCACACCTTTCTCAAAGATCGTTTTATAAGGTTGGAAATACATGGTGCGTTCTTCTCCAAATTGCTTTAAGAGTGTCCTACCATCCATATAGAGCCAGGCAGGTTGCAAATCTGCAACAACACCCAACTCTGCCATACTTTCAATGGCCTCGAGGCTCATGAAGTTACAATGAGTAATGCAAGGGCGATGCTCCGAAACTTTAAAGTCGTTTTCATTGATCGTTCGATACGCATCTAGCAGAGCATGGACAGCTCCATCCCCAACACTATGAGCCGTCATTTGAAATCCATTCTCCAGCATTAACTTTGAGAACTGATAGAGTCGTTCTTGCTCGATATATCGCATACCACGGTATTCAGGATCCCGGATTGAATATATTTCACTCACCCCCCAGGGCTTCCGCATGTAGGCACTCCCAGTCAACATACCGCCATCCAGAAACACTTTCACTCCTCGAAGCCATAGATGAGGATTATATTGATGCAGCGGATCCGCCGCTGCCTTTTCAATTCGACTCTTTATCTTCTCCGGACTGGTATTGGCATTCATTGAGTAAAACAGGAATGCACGAACGTTCAATTCGCCCGCTCCATGTAACGATCTCCAAATCTCGAGTGCTGTATCGTTAGTATTCCGATCGGATATTGAAGTGATTCCTACACGGTTGTAATCATGGACAAGCTTCTTTAACTGAGCAACTCGTTCATCATGCGAAGGTTTTTTTGTATTGGATTCGTACTTAAGCAAAGAACTACCGCTTCGCAGAACCCCTGTCAACTTACCTTCCTCGTCCCTCTCCAGTTTATAGGTTGCGTCACTGGGTGGAACGAAGCTGTCGTCTAGGCCCGACAATTCTAATGCCCGGGAATTCACCGCTGTATCCGGGCCGGTCCGGAACATGACCGGGTTATTCGGAGCCACTCGGTCCATTTCCCCTCGGGTAGGGAACCGCTGTTCCTTCAGACGGGTAATGAAAACCTGACTCATGAAGATCCACTGATCATCATCCAGAATCTCAGCCCGTTTTTTAATATAGGCCAACACGTCAGCCATTTCATGCATGGGGGGGACGACGTGGTCATACTCATAAACCGCAGCTCCTGTCGAGTGGACGTGTGAATCTATCAGCCCCGGAACAACTGCCTTGCCTTCGAGGTCGACGACCTCGGTAGATTTTCCCTTTCGTAACAGAACGTCCTCATTCCTACCAACCGCCAAAAACCTTCCATCTTTTACCGCAAATGCCGTGGCCGTGGAGTCCAGGGCATCCACAGTATGTACCGTTCCATTTAAATAAATAGCAGTCGCTTCCGGCGGTCGCTCGCCTTCCGCGGTAAGTGACAGACAACCAACTAAGCTGAACGCCAAAAGAATTCGCATCGTGATTTCCCTTTGTATTTTGAGTGCGATACGGCGAACGGTTATATTGACGTTTCAAAGCCGCAAAACTGCTTTACCTCCTATTAGAAACTATCAACCGATGGCATTCACATTTAGAGTCTTGCTTTTTACATTTTCTTGCTTCTACCTTGTTACTGTTCTCAAGGCAGAACACCCTAATGTCATCTTTCTACTCTCGGACGACCAACGTCCCGACACCATTGCCGCGCTCGGGAATCCAGTCATCCATACGCCTAATCTCGATCGGCTTGTACGAGAGGGCTCCACCTTCACACAAGCAACCTGCGCTAATCCTTTATGTGTTCCAAGCCGCGCAGAGATCCTATCTGGTCAGTCTGGATTCAGGAACGGCGTACACATGCCTCCGCTGCAACCCAATCTAGAGCACACTACATGGCCACAAGCCATGCAAAAGGCGGGTTATAACACGTATTGGGTCGGAAAATGGATGATCGCTGGCCGTCCATCCGAACGAGGTTATCAGGAATCTAAAGGGCTATTCTCTTCAGGAGCGCGAACTGAACAACCTCAATACGACTTCGCTGGACGAGAAGTAACCGGGTATCGAGGCTGGGTTTTCCAGACAGACGACCGCCACCTTCTCCCAGCACAGGGGATAGGGCTAACCCCGGATATTGACCGAAAGTTTGCTGACGCGGCTATCGAATTCATCAAACAAGACCACGAACAACCCTACTTCCTTCATGTGAACTTCACGGCACCGCACGACCCACTCCTCATGCCGCCGGGATGGGAAGGAAAATACAATTCAAAGAGAATACCTCTTCCTAAGAACTACCAACCTCAGCATCCATTTGATCATGGAAACCTAAAAGGGCGTGACGAGTTGCTAAACTCTTTCCCACGCCGCAAGTCAGACATCAAACGCGACTTAGCCACGTATTACGCCGTCATTTCCCACATGGATCAACAAATTGGAAAAATCCTTAAAGCCTTAGACGACACAGGCCAGACTAAAAACACCATCGTCGTTTTTAGTTCTGACCACGGACTGGCGCTCGGATCACATGGGCTCATGGGAAAACAGAACATGTACGAGCACACGATTAATGTACCTCTTATCTTCCGCGGCCCTGGCATACCGAAAGGCAAGAAACTGGCCGCCCAATGTTACCTGCGTGACCTTTACCCAACCTTCATGGAAATTACCGAACAAGAATACAATCCCGCGATTGAGGGAACAAGCCTGATGCCGTTGATACGAGATGAGATCGAAGCAGTCTATCCGTTCATTATTGGCTATTTCAAAGACTCTCAACGAATGATCCGCATGTCCAACTGGAAACTTATTGATTACCCCCAAACCAACCATGTCCAACTGTTCCATCTGGGAACTGACCCCCATGAAATGAAAAACCTTGCTGGGAACAAGAAGTACTCTGGAATTGCTGAACAGCTTCGCGAAGAGATGAATACGTGGTTGCAAAACCATGGTGACCCGTTGGCTCGCTAGTCATAACCCAAACCAAAAAGGAAACACTATGAACGATCGTCGCGAGTTTCTGAAAGGCTTCACGGGCCTTTCGCTTTCTTGCGCTTTACCGACCTCTGCAGGAGCCGCGTCTGTTGAAACAGCCCAGATTGCAATCACCTACGACCTGGAGATGAGCAGGCACTATCCAAAGCGTGGTAATACTGAATGGGACTATCAAAAGGGGAATCTAGATCAGGACACCAAAAGGTACTCTGTCGAGGCTGCTAAAATCGCCGCCGAGAATGGTGTTCGCCTGCATTTCTTTTTAGTAGGCCGCGTTTTAGAACAAGACAACATTTCGTGGTTACACGAAATTCACGAGATGGGCCACGCGATCGGCAATCACACGTACGATCACGTCAATCTTCTGGCAACCACTCCGTCACAAACACAACTCCGTTTTTCACGCAGCCCATGGCTCATCAGGGACAAGACCGTCAGCGAAATACTCCGTGAAAACATACGCCTAACGGAAATCGCCTTAAAACAACGCGCCGGAATCAAACAAACAGGTTTTCGTACGCCCGGCGGATTCAATCAGGGACTCTCAGAACGCCCTGACCTGCAGAACCTGCTTCTGGAACTAGGGTTTTCCTGGGTCAGCAGTAAATATCCTCACCACCTGGCCAAACGTGACCCACAGGGCGTCGGCCAGACCACATTCGATAACATCGTCCAGTCTCAGACTGACGCCCAGCCGTTCAAATACAAATCCGGTCTGATTGAAATCCCAATGAGTCCGATCAGTGATGTAAATGCTTTTCGATCAAACTTTTGGACCCTCGACGAATTCAACCAGGCTGTATCACTCTGCGTCCAGGCGGTGATTGAAAAGAAACAAGTTTACGATTTCCTTTGCCACCCATCCTGTTTGTTAGTGGAAGATCCAGAACACAAAACATTGCAAACCATCATCAACCTCGTAAAATCAAATCCTGACTCCGCTAGCTTCTCGACACTGAACGAGATTGCGCAACGTATTAAGTAAGGAACTCGCTGCTCATGACTCGATTCTTAACCACGAGCGTTCTCTGTTTACTGCTAAACCACTCAATCTTGTTGGGCCAACAGACGATTCAATACCAAAACACGTTAACACGGATCTCCAATCCACAACCGATTCTTGCGGACTACCCTGCTTACGTTGCTCCGGTGTTGGAACAGAATCACTTTCTTGCGCCGTCATTAATTAGCGATCGTCAGGCAACATTAGCCGTCCGCGCCTGGCGTTTTTCCTACAACGCTCGCGGGATCATCGAAATACCCAATCTGTTAGATGCCAGACAAACCGCTGTCGTTTGTGTTCATCCCTGGGGCGTCGATGATGGTCAAGGTTGGGAAACACCTCGTCCTAACGGAGTCGCCTTCGGTGGCACGCCGTTAAAAAACGAGGGGATCCTCAAGCATTCTCAGGAAATCATCAACCCTTTACTCAAATCACTTCGCCCACACGTCAATACAATTCTTTATAGTCTTCCCGGAGATGCCACCGCACCTCGTACTGATGCGTATCTCACCACTATTTCCAATCCGGATCGGATACTTCGCGACAAAGGTAGAGTGCGAATGTTGCGAAAGCTTAAGGACTACAATTATCAGGCCCAAGGCATTCCTACCGCCATAACCCTAAACAAAGATCTACCCGTCGTCGACTATTTCAAACAGTTTCAAGGCATTGACTCTTCAACGCACTATAACGGCGGAGGCTATTGGAACCTTCCCATACCCGTCATGAGTACAATTGACGTCTCCAAAGAGGATGTCGTGTTCTTTGACAACCAGGGGTACAGTGAGTTGCGAGGGTTTTTAAAGGGACGGGGTATACGCCACATCCTTTTAACTGGCTATGCCACGGACATGTGCGTTTGTAGCACTACCGCTGGATATAAAAACCTACGCGACGACTTTAATGTGTTCCTCGTTGGGGACGCCACACAAGCAACCCACCCAGCCAACTTGAATTCAGCTCATGCAACCAATCAAGCTCTAAGCTACGCCTCCCTGGACCTCCTGATTACACAGGTATCCTGGATTAAAACCATCAAAGACGAGAAACGCTAGATTTTATGTCCATCTGCCCGGAAACTTATTACCAATCTCTCACTGCCCCGATCGATCGCATTAAACTTGAGATGGCCGCCTGCCTTCGATGGGCAGACCGGCTTGGCCTTAGCGAGGGAATCTGCAATCACTTCAGTGTTGAAGTTCCCGATAAGCCAGGTACGTTCCTTCTGAATCCACAAGGTTTACACTGGTCAGAAATCCGCGCTAGTGACATCATCACCGTGGCTACGGATGGAACACTTCTAGATGGAAAACACGAAGCCGAGCCTACGGCCTTCTTCATTCACTCCGGGATCCACCGAAATGTCTCTAATGCCAAAGTCGTTTTGCACACGCACATGCCGAATGCCACCACTTTAGCCTGTCTGGATGACGGAGAAGTGATCCACTGCACACAGAATTCGTTAAGGTGGTTTAACCGAATCTCCTATGACAAAGACTATAACGGGCTCGCGTTAGACCATGCAGAAGGTAATCGCATGGCGGCGCTAATGCAGGGTAACCGGGTCTTGTTTTTAGCCAATCACGGTGTCATTGTTATTGGCCCAAATATGGCGGAAGCATTTGATGACCTTTATTACCTGGAACGAGCCTGTAAAATTCAGGTGCAAGCTATGCAAACCGGGCGACCACTGGCAATCATCGACGACAAACACGGTGAATACGCCTATCAACAGATTATGAACGATCGCACTCAGTGCTATTCACATCTCGAAGCTATCATCCGTGTATTACTTCGCGAATCTAAGGATCTTGCTGAGTGATTCCGCGAGTATATTGCTCGCATCAAAACAAACAGATACGGTAAAATACGGGTATGAAGATTTACCCCCTTTTAGCCGTTCTCTGTTGCTTTTGCAGTATTCAGCCACTCGTGGCGCAGCAACTCCATGAGCTCATTGACCAGCATATCGAGCAGGCTAGTCCGGAACCATTCGCAGCGGAATCGACTGATTCTGAATTCCTGAGACGGATTTACCTGGACCTGATTGGGCAAATCCCAAACACATCAGAAACACTCGAATTCCTATCAGACACGGCAACAGACCGACGCTCGCGCCTTATCGACAAACTGCTTGAAGATTCTCGATACTCACGGCGCATGTCCGAATTCTTTAATGTCATGCTCATGGAACGCAGGGGAATTGACCCGGATTGGCAATTGTTCTTAACCTCCAGCTTTAACAAGAACATGGCTTGGGACAAGATGGTGCAGCACATGGTTTCTCCAGACACCAGTAACGAAACCACACGAGGTTCAGCATATTTCCTCACAAAACGATTGGAGAAGTACGGTCAGAACCCAACCGACTTTCCCGGGCTTGCTCGCGATATTGGCCGTATGTTTCTCGGCATGGACCTCGCCTGTGCACAGTGCCACGACCATCTTTTTATTGATGATTACAAACAGGCAGACTTTCAGGGACTGTTTGCCTTTATTAACAATTCCTTCATCCGCAGCGATACGGATTATCCAGCTATCGGCATGAAACCAGTCAAGGTCAGGCTGGAATTCAACTCAGTTTTTGAGGAAGGAAATTTTTCCACCGGACCAAAGTTACCTGGACTGTCTGAGATCCCTATACCCGAATTCATTGGCGGTGAAGAATTCGCCGTAGAGCCTAATAAAGAAACCAAAGCGCCGGGTATCCCTAAATTTAATCCTCTCGATTTCCTCGCTAAGCAATTACCGACGGCGACAAATGAATCCTTCAATTTAAATGCAGCGAACCGTATTTGGTACCTAATGATGGGGCGAGGCATCGTTCACCCGATGGATTTACACCATTCGGATAACCCGCCAAGCCATCCGCAACTTTTGTCTCTCATGGGGCAACAACTTGCTGACAACAACTACGACATCAAGTGGTGTATTCGACAAATAGCCTTATCGAGAACTTACCAGCGTACGGGCACGATAACACCTTCGGTTGCTAACGCCAAGCGACATGAATATCGCGTTTTTTCTGAAAAGCCTCTAAGTGCCGAGCAGCTCATGTGGAGCATGCTCACCGCCACTGGGCAATTAAATCTCATTCCGCCACAAACCACTACAGTTGGGTCCGATTCCACCGAAACCCAACAAGAACAATTGGGGGAATCGATCGATGGCATCCGTACAGATTTCCTGGATGCCTATGCCAATCCTCCACGTGAACCGGAAACTGAATTTGCCCCATCCGTTCGCGGGGCTCTTTTTGTGCTAAACGGGCCACGAGTACTGTCCTGGCTCCCAGCAAAACCGGGCAATCTTGCCGACCTGCTCAACAAACAGGACCGAGAATATGCGGACACCTTGTACCTGGCAATTCTCTCTCGCAAACCCACACTCGAGGAAACCAACTATTTCAATCAATACATCGGCTCCCACTCAGATAAGACAAAAGCGATCGAACAGGCAATTTGGGCCTTACTCGCATCTAATGAATTTGCCATCAACCACTAAGCATTTATTATGTCCAGCCACCAAGCACCCAATCCGCTTTGCAAACCCGTTGAACACACGTTGTCGCGGCGACATTTGCTGGGTGCCGGAGCGGCCGCCAGTGCCATTGGCCTTGGAGGTCTGGGCGGACTCGTTCAGCCGCTCGTCGCGGAACAAATGCAACAAAAAGAAAAGCAAGTGCTCTTCATCTGGATCGACGGTGGCATGAGCCAACTGGAAAGTTGGGATCCTAAACCAAACACTCATTTTGGCGGGCCATTTCGCTCAATCGCAACTTCTATTCCCGGAGTGCACATTAGTGAATTGATGCCAAAAACATCACGGATCATGCACAAGCTTGCGTTGGACCGAGGAGTTTGCACTTTTGATAATTCTCATTCGGCGGGTGTCCCTCGAATTAACCGAGGTGACCCTAAAGACCGAGGCGTCATCTACCCATACTTTGGATCGGCAGTTGCAAATCTAATGGGGCCTAGCGACAGCGGTCTTCCACCTTATGTCTGGGTGAAGCCCGGCAGTGGGGGATTTAAATATCAGGACGCCGGCTTTTTGGGTCCTAAATACGGTGCGCTGGCTATTGGTGAAGGTGAACCGCCGCCAAATATTTTGTTGCCGGAGTCAGTCGACACTCAACAAAATGACGATCGCAATTCTCTTCGGAAATTTGCAAATCAACAGTACTCCAAAACGCGTCCCGCCACTTTCAGTGAAGCTCAGAATTTTGTATTCGACACTGCACATGCTCTTATGAAACGCAGATCGTTATTCAACGAACCGGCTCCAAAAGATATTGCTCGGTATGGTGATACCCCCTTAGGCCGCGACATGCTGATTGGCCGCAAAATGCTTGAGGCCGGCGTTCGATTTGTGAAAGTCAATTCTTACGGCTGGGACACTCATGGTGACAACTTCAATGCCCACGCCAGCCTTATGCCCCGCTTTGACCAGGCATTTACAGCAGTTGTTGAAGACCTCGATGAACGCGGAATGCTGGAGCACGTGCTTGTGATTGCCATGAGTGAATTTGGCCGAACCCCCCGAATCAATGGACATATCGGCCGGGATCATTGGCCGGAAGCCTGGTCTATTGCCATGACCGGCACTGGCATTAAGCAGGGAGCCATTATCGGTGAAACGAATACCGAAGGAACATGGGTCACCAGTGAGGCTCATGACATCGGCCATTTCTTCCACACCTGGTTCAACGCTTTGGGAATTGATTCCGAACACACTGAATATATTAATGAAGGTCAACCCCTTCCGATCGCCAATGACGATTGTTCCCCAATTCAGGAATTGCTGGCATAGAGAAAGTGGCCATACGCATGGATATCAAATACAAACCAATCGCCGCTCCTGTTGCCGATCGACAACTTTTTAATGCGCGGTTCAGTCATGACGGCAACATGCTCCTGGCAGGCAGTTACCAGGGTGATATTCGACGTTTTGATCTTACAACCGAAGAAAACAAAGAACTCGCAGTCATCACAGGACATAATGCCTGGGTACAAGCACTGGCGCTGCACCCCACAGAAAATCTAATTTTGTCTGGTGATTCATGGGGCACCCTACAATTACATGATTTCACACAAGAAACACCGACTCCCATTTGGGCGATCGAGGACGCTCACGATGGCTGGATCCGTAGCGTTGCATTTTCTAAAACCGGAGACTGCTTTGCGACCGCCGGACTCGACCAGACTGTTCGAATCTTCCAAACAAAGAACGGCAAACAGAAACACGAATTATCTGGCCACGATGCTGATGTGTACCACGTTCTCTTCCACCCGGAGTCCGATGAATTGCTGTCCGCCGATGCACTTGGGAGAATTATTCAATGGAATCTTAAGGAGAAGGCTCCGGCACGAGAATTCGATGCATCCGAAACGTTTTTAGCTCACCGACTTCAAGACGTTGGAGGCGTGCAATGCATGACCTTTTCACCTGACGGCCAGTCACTATATGTCGGTGGCACTCGCCCTAAAAATGGCGCAACGGTTCAGGGAGTTCCAATAATCCTTGGCTTTTCATGGGACACGGCCGAGAGAACCCTTTTACGAGAACTTGGAAGTACAGCTGATTGCTATTGTGAAGATCTGAAATTTCATCCCGATGGCTTTCTCATTGCTGTCTCCAGCGGGACCCCGGGGACTGGAAAGCTTCAATTCATTGATTTGGAACAGGAAGAACCACTTTGGATGGTATCCAACCTATCGAATTGTCATGCCATCGATGTGCACCCGGATGGCAAAACGATCGCCATTACGACGACGGTTCGTGGTAGCAATGGCAACGGCAGAAAGGTTGATGCTGACGGCAACTACATAGGAAACACCAGTCCGATTCAACTCCTGAGTCCCGACATACCGGAATCTGATAGTCCCGCCTCGTAATCGCTGGAATTTCTACGCGACAAGCACGTGTCGGATGTCATCAAACAAGTATTGGGAAATCCAGCTGAAGAGTCAAAACCGGTTACACCCACCAGATTTTGACGCACTGACACTAAACCCCGTAAAAGTGGTTTGGAGGTAACAGGACAGATCGTACAAAACTGTTACAGATTTCTTTA
>Ga0115011_10000734_pt1 | contig 25137 bp, 21 predicted proteins | sample TroAtlMetagenome_2_FD_88705 | JGI IMG/M metagenome (GOLD analysis project Ga0115011, IMG submission 88705) | Marine eukaryotic phytoplankton communities from Atlantic Ocean - Tropical Atlantic ANT8 Metagenome | ecosystem: Environmental > Aquatic > Marine > Oceanic | place: Tropical Atlantic...
GAACCCGCGTCCGAAGTCGCTCAGTCTCGGCTTCTACATGCTTATCCCGCTGATACAACCCCTTGCCCACCCAGCGGGCGCGGTGAACAATGGGGCGACGGTGATTTTAAAAGATTATTTTTCCTCCCCCGAGCCCACACCGCGTGACTTTCGGGAGTATTCAGGTAAAACACATCCAAATGGGACCCCTGACGTGAAATCCATTCGGACGGCGCTCACTTATGCTGCGAGTGCGAAGCCTTCGTTATTGTTGGCATCTATGTTTTTGTTCAGTTTTTAGCGAGCTCCAAACGTGCTCGGCATGCGACCTAAACCTACCACGGCCCCGTCGAAACCGTTACGCCCCCTTATCTGGGTTTTACCATCACTCTAGCGCACGACGAGTCGCGTAAGAGCCCTATCTCTAGCTACTATATAAACACGAGGCCGCAAGAAGCAACAGCTATTTACCTCATACGGCGAGAGTTCTCACCCTAAAGAGCGGTTACGCTTCTAATAAAGTCACGCCCATTATATCAAGTACGGTCTTCCTCAAGATACTGGAGAGCCGCTGAAATTGGCATAGGCCGAGCAAAATAATAGCCCTGGCCATAACGTACCCCTAAACTTTTCAGGGCCTCCACCTGCTCGGGCTGCTCGATCCCCTCTGCCACCAACTCGACACCCATTGTTTGAGCGAGAGAGACCAACATCTTAATTAGGGACATCGACTTCTCAGACTCTGTGACCGATTCAACAAAGCTCCTGTCAATCTTGATGACATCGAAAGGGAGTCTATGGAGGTAGCTCAGTGAAGAGTAACCAGTCCCAAAATCATCCACATAAATTTTCGATCCTCTCTCCTGCAGCAGCTTAAGAATCTTTGTAGCTTCTGATACATCGGCAACCAGCGCACGCTCTGTTATCTCAATGTAGAGACCTTTGGCGAAAGCCTCCTTATCGATAACATCAAGCCAGTCAGCTCGAGAGAGTAGGCTCGCCGAAATATTTACGCTGATTGAGAGTTCGCCTTTGCCCATATCCTCAAGTTCACTGAGAACTTCTGATACTCGCTGGATCATGTAGAGGTCAATTTCCCTTATTTGTCCTGACCGCTCAGCAAAATCAATGAAGTAATCTGGGCGAATTATACCGACCTGTGCATGGACCCAACGCACCAACGACTCAAATCCAATTGTACTACAGTCATCAAGCTCTACTATTGGTTGCAGGTAGACTTCAAAATCATCATTCTTTAAGGCTGTGGCGATCGCAGATTCCATATTTAGGTCAGAGAGTTCAGATACTGTCTGCAGTGAACTGCTTAGGACATAGCGGTTCTTCCCGTTCGCTTTTGCCTTGTACATAGCGCCATCAGCTAGCGTCATCAGCTCGCTCGCGCTGCATACTTTGTCACTCGCTTCTGACACGCCGATCGAACCAGATGTTTGCACATCCGCGCTAACCAATGAGACTCGATGCGAAAGGCAGGTGAGAAGCGTCTCACACAAGATACTTGGCTCTGCCGCTACTTCACCCTCCGCGAGGACCGCAAACTCATCGCCACCAAGGCGTGCTAGCAAGACGTCTTTTGGAAGCACATCTAGCATTCTCCTGCTGACCTTTATAATCAACTGGTCACCAGTGGCGTGCCCATAGGAGTCGTTGATCAGTTTGAACCGATCTAGATCTAGAATCAATACGCACAGATTAGTAGTCTTGCCTTCTTTGAAGCGATCTGCAGCCAACTGGAGTTGCGTAACGAAGTGGTGTCTATTGGGTAAGCCACAGAGCGAGTCGTGGTTGGCAAGGTGCCGTAACCTACTCTCGCTCTCTCGAAGGTCTCGAAGGGCGGACGCGCTCTCATATTTTGTGGTGATGATCGCACTGAGTGCCCTTAATGTCGAAAGGTGTTGGTCGGTGTAGAATTCTGGTTGGGAGTGTTCTGAGTCGATCACTCCAATAGTCTTACCTCCACTTATGATGGGAACCGCGAGCTCTGACATCCGTGCGGCATCATCAACTATGTAGCTTGGATCTTTTGATACATCGTTAATCAAAATTGGCTGCTGTTCGACTGCGCATCTACCCGTTATCCCTTGCCCAAGCGGGACCTCAATGGGTGCGTGTATCTTAGCAGGCCCCGCTTTTTTCGGACCGTAGGCAGCTTTCTGTACTAGCACACCTCGGCTGTTATCAAGCAAGTAGACAACGCAGTCTTCAAAACCAAGATCGACTATGATGTCGTCAGTCAGGAGCCAGAGCACCTCTTCAACGCTTTGTGTATGAATGACCGCGGTCGTGAACCCGACGATTGCTCGCAGGTAATGGTCTGACATTTGTGTAGCTGTGGAGAGAATCGCTTTTGAATCCTCGGCCATCGTTTTCACTCCAAGTCAGGTCAGCCCAGGGCGGAAATGCCCTGACCTATCCAAGTATAGATAGACTAGCACTATTCTGTGGTCACTGCTTCACCAGAGCACCAACTCAGTTGCATCTATGATCTGTGAGGAGTGATAACATCTCCACTTGTGTGTCTCTGTCGTGAATCGCATCATCCATAGACATTTAGATATGCACCTTTTAGTGGCACACGATAGCTGCCGCAGCACAGTCTATGCTGCCTACAAGTCCATGCGCCCTAGACTGCATAAGGACGTTTCCGTCAAACTGAAAAGTGTTCTAAAGGTATAAACGACCTGAAGGTCATTTTTCCCATATAGAGCCTGTTAACTTTCTCGGTGAACAGCAACAGTCCCTGGTTTACGTAGCATCTTGTCAACCTCGCCCAGATGAAGCTCCTCAGTATAGATCTGCTCACGAGCATACTCTTCTAGCATCACAGAGTGACCCTCTACCTCTTTGAGCAGTTGAGAGTAGGCATTTAGAGCCTCCTGCTCGTGGTTGAGCGACTCAGTTAGGATCTCTCCAATATTGTGCATCTCAGTCTCAAGAAGCTTGCCTATTTGTAAGGAAGGGTGTCCGCCCAGGTGCGTAATAAGCTCACCGGCCTTGTTGGCGTGGTCAAGTGAGTCAGTCGCCTGAGCTCGTAACCAACTGACAATAGGGATACGGTTGTACCCAAACACCATCAACGAATAGTGAGTATACCTAACGACCCCCGCTAGCTCTAGTTCAAGGATATGATTTAGTTGTTCGAGTACTTTTTCCCTGTTCATTCTGTCTCCCTGTCTTCAGTGGTTATTCTTTAGGTAACTATAACAGCCCTGTTTTTTCAACTTCAATATGTAATTTTGGATTACAATTCCCCAGTGAAACCGAAAGAGGACTGACACGGAAAGGCCGGTATGTTCAGTTGGTTTGCGAACATGTCACAACTTGAGCCGCTGCAGTCTATATCTGCATAGAAGATCCCAGACATTAATTCTGGCTGACTCCATTCACCATCCATTGAATTTTTGAATGTAATAATGGTGCCTTGTTCATTTATGGCTTCCTCAGCTAACAGGCATACAGGAAATGCTGGAAATTCCCAGTCACACTCTACTCTTGGAAAATCGTCTAACTTAATATTTATCTTGTCGCCGTTCCATCCAAATACAGCAGGAGCTGTGTCTCCAGCTTCAGGGGCCTCAAAAGCGTCACCACAGGTATTGTCTATCATAGAGCCAGGTTCGAGTGTGTAACGGCCCTGCATTGGCTCCCACCCACCAGTATCAGTAGTAGTTGTGCTACCAGTTCCAGTGTCGGTTGTAGTGCTGGTTGTACCTGTCTCTGTTGTGGTCATTCCAGTTTCTGTCGTGCCAGTCTCTGAAGTCGTCCCCGTAGAGGTGTCAGTTGTACCAGTATCAGTAGTATTTGTGTCACTTGTGTCTTCGATAGTACCCGACTTACCGCATGATATTAGCACTATAGAGCTTAATAATAGGTAGCGTATTGACATTTGTTTTCTCCTAAACTAGTGATTGCAGTCTTCAGTGTGTTGGTGCTCTTGTTGGGCATGGTCTTCATTCCCATCGATACCGTGTGGATGTCCGTTAACTACCTCCTTATCAGTGGCATCTCGGACGCCTGCAACTTCAATCTCGAAGATCAGCGTCTCGCCTGCTAGGGGGTGGTTTATGTCAACCCATACAACTTCACCCTCGACCTTTGAGATGTACAGCATCATCATCTGGCCGTCACCGCCTTCAGCCTGAAAGCCCATCCCTACTTGGAGGTCTGCCCCTTCTGGAAACTGGTCGCGGCTAACCTCTTGTGCTCCTGGGCCCACTCGCTCACCGTAGCCATCTGCAGGAGCTACCTCAACTCTTTTTAGAGCACCGACCTCAAGACCAGCTAGACCAGCCTCTAAGCCAGGAACAATGTTTCCTGCACCATGAAGATACGGTAGGGGAGGGTGGCCTTGTGAACTGTCGAGCACGTCCCCCGCCTTATTAGTTAGGGTGTAGTGTATAAGGGCAATTTTCCCATCTTCTATCGTTGCTGCTGACATGAGTGTAGCTCTCCTAATTGATATTTCGACCTGCTTAACCCGCTAAAAAAGTTATTCACAAACAAACATCGGCTCTTAGCACAAAAGATAATAAATACCATCAAAAGGATCGGTCATGCGGACAGTAATCACTAGCACAGCTCTGATCGTTTGCGTTGCCTGTTCACCTAAGAGTAGTGACGAGACAGCGGTGGCCAGCGAGGACACCTTCCCAGACACGGTCCCTGAGAGCTTGTGGGCAGAATCAGTAACCGAGCTAACAACTGTAGCGTCAGTCACGGGTGACTTGGCAGATGGGCAAGTCGTAGATCTATCTTTTGGCTCGGAGAGCGATATGGCCTGCTGGCCTGCGAACGAGGCAATTAACTTCGAGGGAAACCACCTCTACTACGCCGTAGCTATGCCAGAAGATTCAGAACTGAGCGCTACTGTATCCCCCGATCCTGGTGTGGATGTGAGCCTATACTTGTACCAGCTAGCTAGCGATTCCTATTACACGCCTGATGACGTACCGTATTCGGTCACCTGTGAGGCTGCATATGATCAGGCTAACGACTCAAATCCAGGTGAATCAGAGTCGGCTAAAGTTACCTCTAGCACGAACCCATACAACGTATTTATAGGGGTTGCTGGAGCAGCGGGGGAGCTCTCTGGAGGTTTCAGGCTCACCTTATCCCTTGAGTGAGCCCGAGAGATATAGTGTCGCGCTCAACCTCTTAATCAAGTTGTAGCTACGCGAGCATCGCCATGACAACTATAGCGATTGGTGCAACTCCTATTAGGTTTAAGTAGACACCCGTTCTAACCATGGTCTCTTGATCGACCTGTCCGCTGCCTACAACAATGGCATTAGGCGCTGTAGCTACGGGGAGCATGAAGGCGCATGACGCTGCCAGTGTGGCGGGGACCATAAGTAGTAGAGGATCCAGGCCTGCACTTATTGAAGCTGCAGCCAAGACAGGTAGGATAAGTGAGGTCGTAGCGGTATTTGAGGTCACCTCTGTCAGAAAGGTTACTGATATTGCTATACCAATGACCATTACTAAGGTCGGCAGCCCGCCCAGTGAAACCAAAAGGCCTCCTAGGTATGCTGTTAGTTGACTGGCCTCAAACGCTTTAGAGAGGGCTATACCGCCACCAAACAACAACAGCAGACCCCAAGGTAGCGCTTTTGCGTCCTCCCACTCTAGTAGCTGTGGTCTATCGCTATCTCCCGAGGGATAGAGGAAGAAGATTATAGCCATCGCTGCGGCTATAGTAGAGTCATGTACTGTGCTCGGTAGCCCAATTTGTTTTCTAAAGACCCAGAGAAAGCAGGTGATAGCAAACCCAACAGCCACCCTTTTCTCCGCAACGCTCATGCCTCCAAGTAAGCTCAGTCTCTCTGTAAGTGCTGAACGATCACCTAATTTGTAATCCGCAGGCACAGGTAGGAGATACCTTGTAAGTAGTAGCCACGTGATGAACAACATAGATAGCGCTACTGGCAGACCAAGTAACATCCAGTCGCCAAAACCTATCTCTTGAGCTTGCGGAAAGTGCTCCGAGTATATCCCTTGAAAAAGTAGATTTGGCGGTGTCCCCACAGGGGTAGCGAGTCCGCCTATTGACGCTGAGTAGGCTAGGGCTAAGAGCATGCTCTGGGCGAAGAACATGTTGGACTTGTCGTCGCTGTTTTCAACCCGACAGGAGGCTACTAGAGCTAGAACTATAGGTAGCATCATCAGCGTAGTGGCGGTGTTTGATATCCACATGGACATCGATGCAGTGATCGCCATCACCCCTGCTAGTAGCCCCCCAGGAGAGCGGCCAACCTTAATTAGGACCATAAGAGCTACACGTCTGTGCAGTCCCCATTTTTCGACCGCTAGGGCCAAAAGGAAACCACACAATAGCAGCATCACCATTTTGTCAGAGTAGGGGGCCGCGACCTGTTGGGCGCTCAGTACTCCCATGAAAGGAAACAGAGCTAGGGGCGCCAATGCCGCGACGGCCATAGGGAGGCGAGAGCCCATCCACCACCATGCCATAAGCCATGCTACGCCAAGGGTATATACCCCCTCTGGGGTCAGTCCTTCTGGTAACCAGTCGTCTCTAGCTGCCACAAAATTGGCTAGAACTACCCCTAGTATGCCTACCCAAATGACCCAGTATCGCAGATCTCGCCTAGAAAGGTTGCTCTCTTTCACCTTAGTTTTCTAACCAATCGTCACCGACGACAGGCAGCATAGATATCTCTCCCCAAGCTGCATCAAAGTCTTCCTCTTGATCAAAAAACTTTGGATCAGCGCGTGTATGGCCATCAAAAAGCCCTTTGCTGGTTGTCATCATTCTACTTACAAACCCAGTAGAACGGTCCCTAAGGAGGACGAAAGCCCAGTCTAGTTCAGCCTGTAAGCCTTCTTTCTCCTGGTTTAGTCGTTGGGTACCATCGCGTGTTAGGCTCGCGTCGAAGCGCCACTTCTGCTCGTGGTCCAAGATAAATATACTCGGAGGCCCCTCTATGGCTAAACGCTCATCCATAGGGCTGCAATATGGGCGGGCTGTAACAGGGCGAGCCTCCACTATTTACTCTCCCTAATAAGGAGCAGCGCCAAAGCAATGGCTCCCCCTACGGTTAGGGTCCCTAGTGTCATCGCCATTAACATATCGCTAAATCCAAATTACCAGTCTAGGCTTTCTGCGAGGTTCATGTTCAATACAGTGGGATCCTCGATCTCTGTATCTGCTCCAAGTGAGTCTCCTATATCTGAATCACTCCAGTTAGTGCCAGGAATAGCCATTGTTGAGTCGAATGGACGGGTCTCTCTAAGGACTGCTTTGGGGAAAGTTAGTGAGCGAAGTAGACCAAGCCCTCCCTGTTTGTGGCCAGATGCCCGACCGAGTCCCATGGATGGCAGGCGCCTTGAAGCTCCAATAGTCGCTCGGTTGAAGTTAATTCCACCACTCATCAACCTGTTTTCCAGCCCAAAAGGTCCGCGTGACTTTGAGAAAATGGAGCAAGTGTGTCTGTAGACAGCTCTGTTGTGTAGCTCAATAGCCTCATCAGCATTGTCTACTCTATAAACTAGCAGGGTGGGTCCTTGTGGAGGTTCGTTTAGGCATGGGTTTAAACGCTTGTGGTCGATGAATGTAATTGACGGAGCGCAGTAAAAGCCTTTTTGGCCCTCGATCTCAAACCGACCTCCAACTAGTAACGGTATGTGACCCTCTGATTCTAGGAGACTTAGGTACTTTCGACATCTATTTCGATGTCCGTCTGAGATCATAGGCCCCATGAATACGCCTACCTCTTCTGGGTGCCCTATAGCTATGCGTCCGCTTCTATCAACTAGATTTGCCACGAATTGGTCGTAGATTTCTCCCTCGACGATCACACGCCCAGTTGAGTTGTGCCGCATCCCAGAGGTTAGGAATGCTCCAACCATAACCTCGTAAACTGCCTGCTCTAGGTCAGCGTCATTCAGTACGATAGCTATTCCCTTGCCACCAGTCTGATAAACAACAGCCACCTCAGGGCGCCTGAAGAAGACCTTTCTAAGTGCTGTAGCCCCTGTGAAGTTCCCAGTGAACACCAGGGCGTTTAGCTCCTTGTGGTTAGCTATATGTTGACCAACAATGGCCCCTGAGCCTTGGACCATGTTTACTACACCTCTTGGTAGTCTACATCTGTCCCAAAGCTCTGCCACATGCTGACCTATTGCTGGGGTGTATTTAGACGGCTTATATACGACTGTGTTTCCAGCGAGTATAGCGGCTGCTGTCTGAACAGATATTGTGTACAAGGAGGGGGTGTGTGGACACAGTAGGCCTACCACACCTCGAGGAGCATATACAGTTCGGCCCTCTTTCCCCTCAAGCACTCGAGGAGCTAGAGCCTCCAGTCCGTCATCAAGCAGAACTTCCATAAAGTGAAGCGTAGCCTGCACCTCGTGTTCTGCCTCCCATATAGGCTTTCCAGAGTCCCTAGCAATTAATTGCACTGATGCCTGTTGGTGTATCTTGAGAACCTCAGCAAAATTAGAGACGGCAGTTGTTCGTTCATTGATGCTGTACTGTGACCAACGGGGCAGCGCTTCGCGTGCGGAGGTAAAAGCGTCATCTACGGACTGTGTAGAGAATGGAAACTTTCCTATTACGTCTGTACGCTCACCAGGGTTGATACAGTTGACGTACCCGTCCACATGCTCGGGTTTCTCAAAACTCCCGTTTATGTAATTGCCCTTTAGTACAAGCTGAAGTCGCCAATCAGCCACTGAACACTCCCATTTTGTCGTCTGATGGATTATATCCCAAGCAAGCAACTGGAGGCCATAAATGCAGAACGTCCATGATAACATATTAAGCTGTGTCGGTGACACCCCTATAGTACGTCTTAATCGCATAGGGGAGAGCCTAAGCTCAACCATTTACGCTAAGCTTGAGATGTTGAATCCAGGCGGTTCTATCAAGGATAGAATTGCTATGAATATAGTGGAAGATGCTATCGAGAGTGGCGCACTTAAGCCTGGCGATACAATTGTCGAGGGTACCTCTGGTAATACTGGGGCGGGTTTGGCGATGGTGGCAGCTATCGAGGGGTACAGGACTACCTTTGTAATGCCAGACAAACAGTCTGAGGAGAAGAGGGCTGCTCTGCGAGCCTATGGCTCAAAAGTGGTCATAACTCCGACTGCCGTAGAACCAGAGGATCCGCGCTCCTACTATACTGTGAGCAATAAGCTAGGAAACGCAGAGGGCGCGTTCTTCGCGAACCAGTATCACAACCCTGCAAATCCAGACGCTCACTATAAGTGGACTGGCCCTGAGATCTGGAAACAGATGGGCAAAGAGTGTGACGCAGTGGTTATGGGTCTTGGTACAGGTGGCACAGTATCGGGTGTTGCTAAGTACTTGAAAGAGGTCAACCCCGACATCAAAATTATCGGTGTCGACCCAGTCGGCTCACTCTACTATGACTACTTCCACACCGGTCAGATGGTCGAGGCATACTCTTATGTAGTCGAGGGTATTGGTGAGGACTTTATGCCCTCTACTATTGACTGGAGCAACATTGATGACGTTGTCCGTGTCAACGATAAAGAGTGTTTTCAGATGACCAGGAGGGTAGTTCGCGAAGAGGGAATATTCTGTGGTGGCTCTAGCGGCGCGGCAGTAGCTGGCGCTCTGAAGTGGGCCGCTGACAATGACGCAGAGGGTCTAAAGGTCTTGGTGATTCTCCCCGATTCGGGTTCAAGATACCTTTCCAAGATCTTCTCAGAGAGCTGGATGGAGGAGGGGGGATACCTAGAGCCAGAGGCTACCCTTGGCTATGTTCGCGATCTAGTTAGGCTTAGGGGAGGAGAAAGAGAACTCTTTAGTGTAAAGCCGGACGCTCGGGTTCACGAAGTTGTCGGGCTCCTTAAGCTGCACGGTGTATCACAGGTGCCAGTTTTAGGTGCCAACAACAATGTATTGGGCATACTTACAGAGAATGTTCTCTTGGAGAGGGCGCTGCGCGGCCAAAACCGAACGGAGAGTGTGGAGAACCTGATCCAGCCAAATTTCTGCACTGTGAACGATTCAACAAAGATCTCCGTTGTCACAACCCTTTTCTCTAAGTCTAAAGTAGCTGTCATCTTAGATGATGAAGACAAGGCGGTAGATATCATCACTCGCATTGATCTCATCGACTATATATCTCGTGCTACCGCTGGAGCGAATTTATGAGCGATTCCATAGGTAACGATCTCTCGCTGGAGACATTGGCCATTCACGGTGGGCAGTCGCCAGAGCCTATAACTGGTGCGGTAATGGCGCCTGTCTTTCAGACTAGCACCTACGCACAACCTCAAGTTGGGGAACACACAGGGTACGAATATTCTCGTACTCAGAACCCTACTAGAGAGGCTCTAGAGCGATGCTTGGCGTCCCTAGAGGGCTCTAAGCATGCATTCTCATTTGGATCGGGGTGTGCGGCTACCGCAGGTATCCAGCACCTTTTGAACTCTGGAGACAAGGTAGTTTGTGGTGATGACGTATATGGTGGAACATGGCGAATGTTTACCAAGATATTCGCGAGACATGGGATCGATTACACCTTTGTTGATTTTACGAAGGTCGATCCAGAGGATGCGATCCCAGATGGTACGAAGATGGTCTGGTTGGAGTCACCAACTAACCCTCTACTAAAGGTGGCAGACATTAGAGGTCTGGCTAAGCGTGGCCGTGAAGTTGGTGCCCTAGTGGTAGTAGACAACACCTTTGCTACACCCATATTTCAGCGCCCGTTGGAGCTAGGTGCTGACCTTGTGGTTCACTCCACCACTAAGTACCTAAATGGCCACTCTGATGTTGTTGGTGGCGCTGTTATGACAAACGATGACGAACTGGCTGATAGGCTTGCTTTTGTCCGAAATGGAGTGGGTAATGTCTCGGGTCCATGGGACTGCTGGCTTACGCTCCGTGGTCTCAAGACGCTAGCGATACGAATGGAACGCCACCAGTCAAATGCTGTGAAGATAGTTGAGTGGCTAAATAGTCGAGAAGAGGTCTCTCGAGTCTATTACCCAATGGATTCCAACCACCCTCAGCATGAGCTCGCCAAGTCACAGATGAGCGGGTTTGGAGGTATGATCTCCTTTGAGCTAAGCGCTGATCTTGATTCTGCTAAGCGCTTTTGCGCGGCTACTAAGATCTTCTGTTTGGCGGAATCACTAGGCGGAGTTGAGTCTCTTTTGGAGTTGCCTGCGGCTATGACTCATGCCTCAATACCACCAGATGTTCGCAAGGAAATTGGAATAGCTGACGGTCTTGTGCGACTCTCTGTTGGAATAGAGAATGTAGACGACCTGATCGACGATCTTGAGTCTGCCTTTGCGATAGCGCTGTCGTAGGGACGAGGGCAAACAGTTTGAGCGAGCTGACAATTACAAGGAAGTCTAAGATCTCTCATTATCGTTCATCGATGGTGAGGCGATTCGGATTGCTCTATTACCTAATGGGTTTTCCTCTGTTCCTGCGTCGAGTAGTTCTTAGTGAGGCCTCAGTCGAGCGTATAAGGTCATCTGAAGCAGCTGGTGATACTATTGTATACGCCATGCGTACTAGATCTTTCGTGGATTACATGGCTCTTAATCGAGAGCTGGTTCGTCATGATCTACCGTTGGCTAGTTTTGGTACTGGCGTGTCTACTGTGTGGTTTCAGCCATTCTTTGCAGCCATTGGCCATGGTTGGCGTAGGTTTGGACGTTTTCTCAGCACGGGGCGAATAGCTCACCCTGTTAGCTCAGGTTGGCTTGCTAAACATATCTCCGAGGGCAATTGTTCAGCCGTGTTTCTTAGGGCGCCATCGGAGATACTGAACCTGCTACAGACCCCTGATTGGCCAGACCCAGTCCCAGCTATTGTTGAGGCTCAGAGGATTAGGGAGACCACTGTAAAGGTGTTTCCCATTGTTGTGATCTGGGCGAGGTCACCCGAAAGGGCTGCTAGAAATCCAGCTATGTTGGTGCTGTTTGGTACCGAAGAGGAACCAGGTATATTTTGGCGTTTCGTGGGAATGGTCTGGGGAGTCAGGAGGGCACTGGTTCAGGTGGGTGAGCCAGTAGCAGTAAATGAGTTCTTGGAAAAATACTCGGACGAACAACCTAAGCTCCAGTCAAAAAGGTTGAAGCTTACCCTGCGAAGATGGGCCTTTAGAGAGCAGCAGGTTGTCCGCGGGCCGCGTCAGAAGTCGCATAGGTGGCTTCGGAGGCTCGTGTTGGGTAGCAAGCGTATGCAGGACGTCATCAAGGAGTCTGCACGAGAGGAGGGCGTTGCCCCTGAGGTTATTGAGCACAAGCTCTCCAAGAAGTTTGATAAGATGGCCGCTAGGTTTAGTTACTCAACCCTCATGTTCATGCGAGGTGTGACGAGTTGGGTGCTTGGATTGCTCTATAAAGATATCGACATCCGAGAGGAGGATCTGGAGCGTATAAGGACAGCAAAGCGCGAGGGAGTAGCGCTCCTAACTCCGTGCCATAGGAGCCACCTTGACTACCTTTTAATCTCGACAATCCTATGGGACCACGACATTGTGCCTCCTCACATAGTTGCTGGTGAGAACCTCTCGTTTTTCCCATTTGGTCCGCTACTTAGGCGGTCAGGTGCCTTCTTTATCCCTAGAAAGTTTAGAGATAAAAAGTTCATATCACTATTTTCCGCCTATATTACTCAGCTCTTTAGAGAGGGCTACATGATGGAGTTCTTTATAGAAGGGGGACGCTCTAGAACAGGAAAACTCTTGCGAGCCAAACTTGGCGTGTTGAGGAACTCGATCGACGCCGGTGTAGAGAGCAGGGTAGGGCGAAGCCTCTCTGAGGTTAGCTGGTTGCCTATTAATATCGCCTATGAGAGGGTTGCTGAGGAAAATCCATACAGGCGAGAACTCGGGGGTGAGAAGAAGGCCAAAGAATCCTTCGGTGAGGTCGTAAAGGCCTCGAAGGTTCTCTTTCAGCGACATGGCCGTGTCTCCATTCGAGTCGCAGAACCAATAAAGCTCTCAGAGTTAATGAGCGGGTGGTCTACTTCTTGGGACGAGATGAGTAGTGAGCGTCAGCGCGAGGTTCTTCAAGGGCTCGGAGAGGAGATTCTATGGAGGATAAATCAGCAGGCGGTGGTATTGCCGTCTGGACTATTGGCCACCACTCTATTAGCTCAGATGGATCCCCTTATGAGCGTAGAGTCTATGGAGGTTCGGACTGAGCGGTTCTATGATTTTCTGTGCAACGTAGGAGCCATACCCGAGTCAGAGGCTGAGATAGATTACAGGCCACTAAACAAGGCGGCAGCACGTTTCATCCAGGCAAAGTTTGCTAAAAGGATTCACACTCAAGATGGTGTTGTCTATGAGGTCGCCCCATCAAAAAGAATTACTCTAGAGTACTATAAGAACGGTATTATCCACTACTTTGTACCCGCTAGCCTCATGTCAGTAGCGATCGAAGCTAAGGGTGAAGGGACCTTCACCTTGAACGAACTAAGTACCGATTTGATCTATCTCTTCTATATTCTTAGGTATGAGTTTGTACACGATACTGGGGCCAGAGCAGAGCTTCTGGAGGAGAGGGCTCTCGAGGATCTATCGAAGGTCGGAGTCCTTAGCCGTATCGGCGAGGACGATGACGGTGAGGAGCAGTGGAAAGTAAAGAACCAAGTAGCTGTCAATGAGTTCGCAGAGCTAACTTTGAACTTTATCGAAAGCTATAAATTAGTCCTGCACGGGCTCCTCCACTTCTGTGAGGCAAAGCATTCAAACTTAGCAAAAGATATCCAGAAATATGGGAAGAGTGGTGATGGTCGTCAGTGGATAGAACGTCCAGAAGCGCTATCTCTGATTAATATTCAAAATGCTTTAAAGGCGTACAGAGAGGACGGCCTATATGCCGAGGTGGAAGGTGACGGAAGCTTGAGTGTTGATCGTCCATCAATCGACAGGTACATCAAGAGGTTGGGACGCTGTCTTGGCAAGGACAATAATGAGTAAGCGAGTCGACGAGCTGTTTGGTGGTGACCCAGACGTTCCACCTGTTAGGCCTAAGGGTGGTACCATTAAGGCGCTAATGTGGAGTGGTGGCCCCATGGTTGTCGCAGGAGCCCTAGGAGCATGGAGCTATCCGCTATTTATCGTGACTTGGTTATCGGTCCCAGGAGCCGCGCTTATTCTGGTCGCATGGGTAATGGCCGACTCTGAACTAGCGCGAGTCGAATCGGGGTATTTAGAGGCAGATCTTGGCGAGGGGCTTGAGAAGACTCGTCAACGCGCATTCTGGCTCCTTGTCGTGAGCGCAGTTTCTTTTATTGTCCAGATAGTTTTCTTGGTAAATGGAACCTATGAAGAGTGGCTTATTAGGCTGTCAGGCGTCTCTTGAATATCTCGAGCAAAAAAGCAGAGGCGCGGCACTCTGTGTAACAAAGAGGCCGCGCCTATTTCTCCGCGATTAGTGGGAGATGATTACCTCATAAGTAGCGCTGCGTATCCTGCATTACCCATGCTTCCAGCCAGAGCTCTTCGAAGTAGCGCGTCTGATGCTTCAGTGTCTGGGCTCTCACCACCGCCAGCGATAACAGCTAGCGCGTGTAGGCAAGATGGCGACCCTGCATCTAAAGCCAAGCCAGCATTGGCGGTCTCACCAGCAGCTTCAATATCTCCAGACAATATGTATGCTTGAGCGAGGCTCCCGTGGGCATTGGCTGTCCCAGCAAACACAGCAGCCCTCTGATTAAGAGCTAAAGCATTAGCGGTCGCCTCGGTATTGTCTATACCAGCGTACTGCATGGTCTCAGCCAGAACAAGTGCCCATGCGCCGTTATTCACGTTTGCGTGTGCGAGGGCGGTTATCGCCTCAATCGCTGCGTCTGGACCATTGATTGTCCCGTGTGCTTGTGCAAACACGCGTGCTGTTTGGACGTCATTTGGGCTCTCCCAGACGGCAGCCTCAATGTTCATTAGAGATTGCTCGTAGCGGCCCGAAACTAATTGGGCGATGCCCATTCCCAGCCAAGATTCTTCTCGCTCTAATCTAGAGGTCTGTAGGAAGGCTGGTAGTGCTGCAGCTGGATCTCCAGCAGCAATAAAGCCTGAGCCTACTGCTACCGAAGGTAGGAAGCTGAACTCTTCAGTACCGATCTCCAGGGCTGCTAAACCGTCGAGGTCACCCTCTACAGCCATTGCTACAGCGAGAAGCCCCTCTGAGCGGTAACATGAACTAGTCTGTGGTTTCTGAGCATCTTCTTCTTCTGACGCTGCCAACTCTTGTCGAGTCTCTAAGTCTAAGCTGTACCATTCGTCCCACATTGTTGTGGCAGTGGTGAGGTTTTCCATAGCAGATGAGAAATCACCAGAGTGTAGCTGGTAAGCACCTAAGGCCATGTAACCGTGACAGTCTTCAGAGTTTAGTGATAGGGCCTCAGTCGCAAGCTCCATTTGGCGCTCGTGGTTGCCTGACAAGCCATAAAGCAACGCTAACTCTGCCGCCGCAGCCGCAGCAGCTGGATCTGCTCCACTTTCCTCTTCTGTTGACTCTTCTGAGTCGTCACCCTCTTCTTCCTCGCCTTCAGCCATTGCGGCTTCAGCGTTCGCGATGGCTACGTCCCACCATGTAGTTCGGGCGTCGCTATCAGCTGTAGACAAAGCAATTGTAGAGGTTGTTGGATCCCAAGCAATGTCCATCCTTGCGATTACCGCTGTTCCCAGCGTGGCGTTGTATGGCATCCCATAATAGCGAAGGTCCGCATCTTCGGTCATTGTGAGCGTGGTCTCCCCAGCCCCAATATTTACCGACTCCGACACGACATCCACTACACCGTAAGCATATACGGAGTCCATACCCTCAGAAAGCTCTGTGGAGATAGTTGATCTACTAGCTCCGATAACAATATCTGCAGCCTGGCCACCAATGCTACCTGTTATCACGATCGGCGCCCCTGGAAGTAGCATTTTACGGTCGTCATTGTAAGACCACTCTGTCGCATCTGCAGACGAGTAGTTTACCGACGTACCGCCGATGTCACTTAGAAGTTGTGCGCTCTCATTTGCAGCGGCTAGCCTGAGTACCCCAGCGCTCGGAACGATAGCCGCGCCGATTGAACTGAAACTAGCAAGCCCGATAGAGCCAGATACAGTGAGCCCACCACCGATAATTGGTGCCCATGGGTGTGCGTTATCGCTCTCCTCTCTAACACTTACAGCCACATCGTTGAATGTAGCCCCTCCGATGCTGAATGAGCTAATGTTTGCAGTCTCAACTTCCTCTTTGGTGAAGTTGAATTTTACGGTATTGGTCTCGCCTTCGGCAGCAGTTACAAATGCCTGAGTGGCTGTCATACCAGCTTGACCCACAACTACACGGAATATGTGCCTAGATTCGTCGGCTAGAGTGACCTCAACATATGGTGTGTAGACGTTGGCTCCTCCGCGAAGAAGCGGGACCTCAACAACCCCTTCAATAGAGACGTTACCGCTCTGGTTGTATAGTTCGTTGTAGTCGTAGCCAGCTGTTGCTGGGAGAGAGAAGATGGCTAGAGCTAAAATCGGCCATGAACGCATGGGACCTCCGTTCGAAATTCAAGGTCGGGTTTATCGCGTTTACTACTGTTAGTCACGCCTCTTAGAGCTAACTTTGTTGTGAGGCTGCAAAAAGAGGGCAATTTGACGCTGTATGGGCTATTTGGCGAACGGAAAGTCAATCAGAATATTTGGCAGCAGTTAAAACCATAGGACCCCGTATTGGGGCGATTTTGGAGAGAAATAATGTCCGCAATCTTAGATGTATACGCGCGAACTGTACTGGACTCACGAGGCAACCCTACTGTTGAGGTTGAGGTCACCTTGGACGATGGGATTGTTGGCCGAGCGATCGTACCCTCAGGGGCGTCAACTGGCGAGCATGAGGCCGTAGAGCTGCGAGATGGGGGAGACGCTTGGGGTGGTAAGGGTGTCGCTACAGCTGTTCAAAACGTAAACGAGACTATCGCTCCTCAGCTTATAGGGGCGAACCCGACAGACCAGGCGGGCATTGATTCGTTACTTATAGAATTGGATGGTACTCCAAACAAAGCCAACCTCGGTGCAAACGCTGTCTTAGGTGTCTCTATGGCTGTAGCCAGATCAGCAGCAGACTCACTCGGTATGCCGCTGTATCGATATCTTGGAGGGGCGTTAGCGAACACACTTCCCACCCCGATGATGAACATTGTAAATGGTGGGTCTCATGCTGATAACAACGTTGATGTTCAAGAGTTCATGGTGATGCCTGTTGGTTTCACCCGCTTTGATAGGGCGCTCAGGTGCGGTGTGGAGATTTTTCACTCACTGAAGAGTGTCTGTAAAGCACGAGGCCTATCTACTGCTGTTGGTGATGAGGGGGGATTTGCCCCTAACCTTGAGAGTAACGAATCTGCACTTGCGCTTATCGCCGAGGCCGTCGAGGCCGCTGGCTATAAGCTTGGGGAGGAGGTTGTTTTGGCTCTGGATGTCGCGGCTAGTGAGTTTTATAGCGATGGTGTCTATAAGTTTGGCGGTAAGGATTTGACCTCTGGAGACATGGTTGAGCTCTACGCAGACTGGTGCAACCGCTACCCTATCTCCTCTATTGAGGACGGTTTGGATGAGAATGACTGGGATGGGTGGTGTGAAATGACCAAACGTCTTGGAGATAGGCTGCAGATAGTAGGGGACGACCTTTTCGTCACCAACACTAAACGCCTATCGAAGGGGATTGAATTAGGTGCCGCAAACTCCATCTTGATAAAGGTCAATCAGATTGGCACCATAACAGAGACGCTTGAGACCATAAAGATGGCTCAACACGCTGGTTATACGACAGTAATATCTCACCGCTCTGGCGAGACTGAGGACACTACCATCGCCGACCTAGCCGTCGCGGTCAATTCTGGTCAGATAAAGACTGGCTCTCTGTGTCGTACTGATCGAGTCGCTAAGTATAACCAGCTCCTCAGGATAGAGGACGATCTAGGTGGCGTGGCTAAATACCTCGGTCGTGAGGCTCTTCATTAGCAGGGGGCTGCCCATTATCGGCCTTGTGGAGAACTAAGCCGGCCTAAGGTGGTCATTTACAGATTACCCCATAGGTTATGAGTTAGAAATAAGATCTAGATTACTAATTAGCTTGGGCGCTAAGGTAGCTGCTCAATAAGTATGTAGTCTGACTCAAACATGTATCCTATATCTCTAAATGCTCTCTCTACCTCTACACCTATACGGGCCCTAGGGGGTCTTACCCACCCAGTTATAGTTAGGTCTTCTAGGTCGATGCCCCGTTCGGGCTCCTCTAGAGCAGCCACCATTATAGTGACTCTTTTTGACTGTCCCTCACCTGGGGGCATCAGAGGGTAGAACCAGAGTGTTAACTCCTCGCTCAGAAAGCTTGCTGGCCAAGTCTGGCTAGCGTGAAGCGCATAATGCGCCATTCCAGATATGGTGACAGTCTCGTCTGATGACTCTATAGAGGCGAAGTCCCTAGCTACAGCTTCAGGGTGACCATCAAAGGGCGGGAGTCTATTCCACCACATAAAGAATATAACGAGGGAAATAGTTAGGAAGAGAATTAATCCCAGAAGCTTTTTCATGCACACCGCCTTTCTTCTCTATATTATGTTGTTGTTAGGGATTAGGAGATCATAATGTTTCGTATTCTTTCACTAGTTGTACTAGGCGTCGGCTGCCAGACTGGCTCGAATGGTGGGTTTGGTGGTGGTGGAAATAAGGGAGGCGGGACCGATATAGACACTGGCGGGACCGTGACAAATGAGTGGCCTGCTCCTGTTGATCCAGACGGGCCCAGTCTAATAGAGATGAGCCTATCATTTGATGAGTACCCCAATATAGGGGACGTAGTTGTCGCTGAGATAGATTATTGGGATCCCCAGGCAGACGCTAGTGGCGGTGAGGTCACAGTACATATTACTGGTGGCGATTACAATGATGACATAGCTATAGCCGATATAGATGGTGAAGATGGTAGCTCATGGATTGAGGGGGAATCTCTGTGGTTCGTTGTTAGCGGTGTGCATCCCTGGGAGTCTTATGAGCTAGTTGTCCAGGCTAAGGATAAGCGTGGCAACCGTTCTAACGTGATATCTGGGACTATTGAGCCGTAGAGTAGGGGATATTGGGGCTCTCTTTACCCCTCAGAGACGCTATCGATAGATGCGCTTATCGTTACAGTAGCTCTAAGTAGCTATCACTGTAGTTTATGGGTTGAGTGAGCTTAGCTCTAAGGCATCAATTGTTAAACCCGAACTACGCCCGTTAATCTTTGTGATTTGGTGATGGAGTGCACGGGCTCTTCTAGCTATCTAATTGAGTGAAGATAAGGCACATTTTATGATTATGTATACAACGATTGGTGTTGGGTGCCCTTCAACTGTGATAAGTTGACCTCAACTTGGAGTAGATGTGCGTGTAATTCTAATTAACCCAGCCATGAATATGGATAAATTGGGTCGGTTTGCGAACCTTTTAGAGCCAATGCCTAGCATAGGGGTGGCATATGTCGCGGGCTCATTAGAGCACTATGGGTGTCACGTTAGAGCAATAGACATGTTTGCCGATAAGCTCTCTCTTAGCGAGGTTGTTGAGCGCGTCGTACGATTTAAGCCAGACCTAGTAGGGATGACTGCTTTGACGCCAAGCGCTACCAATTGTGAGCGCCTATCTGATGCCATCAGGGAGAAGCTGCCAGAGGCAAAAATAATATGGGGTGGAATCCACGCTGAGGTCTTCGCTAGGGAGGTCTGTCGTACTGGTTGGGCCGATTTTGTCGCCCACGGTGACGGTGAGATAACAGCAGTCGAATTAGTGGAGGCCTTAGAGGCGGATAAGGATGACTTCTCAAGCATCGATGGTCTCACCTGGAGAACCGTTGATGGTGACGCTGTAACAAACAAGGCTCGCGAGCTTAATAGGGATCTTGACTCTCTTCCTTACCCAGCTTGGCACCTCTTCCCAATACACAAGTATGGGCTCTTGCCTTTTGCAGACATCGCAAAACCTGTACTGACTATTTCAGGCTCAAGAGGCTGCCCATACAGGTGTGACTACTGCTCTCTAATTCATACAGGTGGCAAGACCTTCAGGCGGCGAGATCCAATCAAGATCGTAGATGAGTATGAGTACATGGTGGACAGGTATGGCGTAAAGCAGATTGGCTTTATCGATCCAATTTTTCCACTTATAAAAAAGGACTTAAAGCCATTATGCGAGGAGATAATCAAAAGAGGGCTAGATAAACGATGTGTGTGGCTCTCGGAGACCAGGGCCGACAGGTTAGACAAAGAGACTTGTGATTTGATGTACCGAGGTGGCTGTCGCAGGGTTTTGATGGGTATCGAGTCAGGCAGTGACATGTTGTTGGGCAATGTAAACAAGACATTAACTACTAGCAAGGTACGTGACGGGGTGGCCAACGCCCATGAAGCTGGTCTACAGACAGTCGGTCTTTTCATGCTCGGCCTCCCAGGTGAAACACCCGAGATGAGTCTTCAGACTATTGAATTTGCTGTGGAGCTTGATTTAGATTTCGCTAAGTTCGCGATAACAACACCGTTTCCTGGATCAAAGCTGTTTGACGATGCTTGGCAGAAAACTTTATTTCGTGATGACTGGGAGAACTACACCACCTTCAATCCAGATCCGGACAGGCTTCTATACCACCCCCATGGCTACGACCCAGAGGAGCTTATAAGGATGCAGCAGTACTCACTGAGGCGCTTCTATATGAGACCTCGCCAGGTGCGTAAACAGATGATGGAACTCCGGACTATTTCACCTAAGATGCTCCTGTATGGGCTCTATGGTATGGCTATCTAGACCTGAGTGGTCTCTGCTGGGCTTCCCCAGTCCACTATTTCCCAGCCTCGAGAGTGTGCTGTTTTTCTAAGTCTAGGATCTGGATTAACTGCCACTGGATGCCCGATGACCTCTAGAAGGGGAAGGTCGGAGTTTGAGTCGGTATAGAAAATACAGTCGCCTAAATTCATACCTTTCTGTTTCGCATATTCAATCGCAAGGTGCACTTTTCCCATACCAAAGCATAACGGTTCCTGGACGGCCCCTGTGTACCGGCCGTTGTTGTCCACTTGGAACCTCGTACAGATGTAGCCATCCAATCCAAGCATCTCAGCTGCCACCTCCGCCACGTATACTGAGCTGGCCGTTAGTAATACCAATTGGTCACCTTGGTTTCTGTGATGCCTAAGCGCCATCTCTGCGCCAGGTCTTACAAGGTCCCTCAATTCTGAATGGAAGAAAGTTCTGGAGCGCTCCCTCATCTCAGACTCTAGCCTGCCTTCAAGAGCTGTTACGGCCTTTCTCATGGCATCATCGAGTTTTGCGAACCCAAGATGGTACTTGAAAAGCCACCCACCCGCCAAGAGCGCCTGCCAGGGTGATATGTAACCGTCCCTCAATTCCGCTCTCACCCACATGGATGCTGAGTTTTTAGAAATGATAGTTCGATCGAAGTCGAAAAATGCGATTGTCATCGTCGATTTCCTACAGAAGGACACCTTGAATTAATAGGGTGAATTCTGATAACGCCTCTCGCCCCTCTGGGGACATGTCTAGAAATTCAACCGCGATACTGTTGCTTTTTATTGCGACACCTGCTTGATTTGGAAGCTCCTTGCACCTTGCTACCTTGCCCCGACATCTGAATGTTGTGTCGCTAGTAGGGATCGTGAAGCTCAGTAGAAGTATCTCTCCTATATCGTGATTAGTGGTCTCTTCGAACTTGAGTCCCGTTACCGAAAAATTCATAAATGGATCGGGTGTATGCCATGTTTCCCCAGCACCTTCTAGTCCGCTGGCTATCCAGGCATCTATTGTCGACGCGTTTTCTCCCTCCTTTGCGTTACGGTACTGAAGGTCAACTGAACCATATAGCCTTGGGAAGGCCCGCTTGTCAGGTTCACTTACAGCCTTTTGAGCCGCTTTCATTCTACGTCCCTGAACTTCTGAGATCGTAGCGATAACTCTGGCACCCTGCTGTTCTGTAAGATCAAGTATGACCTGTGCGCCGATGGTTATTGGCGGTACTGGCTCGTCTATCTCTAGATCGTAAGCTAGCCCGTCATAATGAGTGATCCTACCGCGGGCGATTACAGGTGGAACCAAGCTTGTGCATACAACGTCTACAGAGCTCGATATTGGGCGTCCTATTTCCAGGGGCATAATCTACAAATCCTGCATTTATTGCTTGTTAGCGGTTCTGTGCAACCACCATTATTATATTATTGTTCATACCATTTTGGCGTCACTAATTGTTGATAGTGTTCGACTTTTAATGGGTTGATTTTATGCTTTACGGCGTCAAGCGCCATCATCGCTGACACTTTGGCGAACCATATGTACATGTCTCGCTTGTAATCCACCTTAGACGTCATCCCTTTTAAAAACCATTTTGGTGTCACCAGTTTTTTGTTCATTCGGTGTAGTTCTTGCGCGATCTCATGGCGAGTCATGTACTTGGAATCGAGCACTGGGGTCATCCAGTCGAATTCATCAAATTCGTCCATAGTTATCTTGCCATCACGAATCGCCTCGTCGAAGACAATTGTCCCTGGCACGGGGGTTATTGGGTGGAACGCTGGAAAGTCCACCCCCAAGCCCATTGCCATGTCGAGCTGTCTGTCTAGTGATTCTTGGTCTTCATCTTCAACACCCACAATGAACGTCGCCTGAACAAACACTTCCGGGTATTTTTCCCTAAATATCTTAAGCGCAGCTTCAGCCGTTCCACCAGTGTAAAAACGTTTGTCTAGCCCAGTAAGGGTTTCGTCTTCTGCACGCTCGACACCTACTAAAATATGAGACAGACCAGCTCTAACTTGAGCCTCTAGGATACCCTTCTTCTCATCTCGGACAATGGAGTCTGCTCTCATAAACGTCATCCATTTGGTCTTCATCCCAGAGTTAATCATAGCCATGGAGAAGTCGTGATTGAACCTTGGATCTATGTTCCATGATTCATCTACCCATACATACGATCGTTTGCCGTATTTGTAATATAAGAGCTCCACCTCTTCCATCATCTTATCAACGGATTTAGTACGCCACTTCGGGATTAACTTCTGCTTGCCATTGTCTAGATCTTTTCTCTCTGCCATGGTCGTCCACCAAGAGCAGAAAGAACAGCTTGATACGCAGCCTCGAGAGTGATGAAGAGTGGCTCCTCCAGGAGAGAACAGGTAACGAGAGCGCCCATATTTTGACATAGGCATCATGTCATAGGCGGGCATAGGTAGTGAGTCGAGATCCTTGACAAGAGCCCTTGGGTGGTTCCTGTGAACTTTGTCTTCGACTCCGTACACTAGACCATCGATCTTTGAAAAGTCGGGATCACTGTTGCACGCCTCATTCACAAGCTCCTGAAAGGTTATTTCACCTTCTCCCACACAGATAAGGTCAATATCAGCGTGAGTTGCATATCTGTTGGCCAGATTGGAGAAGTGTCCACCACCAGCTACAGTAATAGCCTCTGGCGCTGCTTCTCTGCACAATCGAAAAAACCTCATAGCCTGTTTTGTATAGAGGGCGTGGTTCTCACCACAACCGATTAGCTCTGGCTTGAAGCTCCTTACCTCCTCGTATAGAGTCTTCCAGCCCATTCTGAGTGGAAGGCAGTCGATTACTTTAACTTCGTGACCGTCTGCTCTAACCATTGCGGCTAGAGCTGGCAGCGCCTGCTGAAGTAGGAAATTGTCGCCTTCAGCGGTAAATGGCCAGTATGGTCTCGGTGGTTGTACTAGTAGGACTCTCATTATACTCCAAGTCTAACAGGGCAACTCTTATCTTCGCCACCTCTCTTATCGAGGTCTTGCTACTAACATCCAAGCGCGGTTTTGATGAGTTGTTGCTGGGCGTGCCCTCATCTGGGCCTCAAGGTCAATGATTTCAGATAGTTTTAGCGTTCCAGCAGCTGCTTCGTATGGTCCAGATGGTATGTAGTGAGTAGGCATCAAGTAGAGTATGTCCCACTCATCGAAGAGTTCTCGGAGGTTCTCTTCGGAAAAAGTCTGTATCCACCTGTCACCAGGTACGTGTACAACGCCGTCTGATAGCAGCGCACGTAACGTCGATGGGGCTACATCAAGTGAGGCGGCCCAGCCCCAGCGAGCCTCAACAGAGCACAATAAGAGACCATCGGGAGCTAGTACCCGCTTTACTTCATTTAGGACAGATTTGGGGTCCTCCACATAGCAGAGGACCTCAGCTGCAATGACTGCATTAACTTTCGAAACATCGGGTAGCCTCTCACCTGTTGTCCAGTGGAAGTCTACCCTGCCCAATTCATGATTTTTTTCTTTTAGGTTTACGCAGTGTTGTAACGCTCTCCAGATTGAGCGTAGATCTGGATCTACATGCTCAACATCTAGCCCTCTTTCGAGAAGCCACGTCGTAAACCTCCCAACACCACCTCCAAGATCCATTACCCGACCCTGTTTGGGTATCCACCTCTTCCAATGATGGGCGTAGAGGTCTCTCTCTAGTATTTTATCCAAGTGGTTCGGTGCAGAGCGATCTAAAAAGTCAAGCCACTCTGGATGATCGTCCCAAGCTCGAACCATTCCCTCCAAGTTATCCATCTGAGGGGTCGGCGATGGCCCACCTCGGTGAATCAATTCAAGCCTTGGATCTCCAGCTTCTAGCATTATAGCCACACCAGCGAGATCAGATATTGAATCAATAGAATATGGTGAAACGCCGCTAATCGGCGCTAAATCTCTATTTGTTGATGTTGCATTAGCTAATGACATTGGCCTCTTTTACCTCGAAAGAGACTAAACTTGCAACCGTATGGGTTGACACTTGGCCGAATTTGGAACATTATGTTGTTGTGCTCGGGAACTTTTCAGGGTCACATCATCCCTAAACCACTTATTCGGAGGGCATCATGCAGTGGCGTCCATCACCTCGTCCAAAGCCTGAACCAAAAAAATAGGGCTTAAGGCAGCGAATTGTTTGATTCGTTGTTGTTAAGGATAACGGAGCCACCCCCCAATTTTTGGGGGGTGGCTTTTTTATTTCCGCCCTTGATCTATAACGTATGAACAAGCTATACTGAACAAACCTTCACCTGTGTGCCCTCCAACCTCCCCCACTAATACAACGGCCAAATATCTTATATGTTAGTTCTTGGAATAGACCCAGGTTGCGGGAC
>Ga0115011_10000735_pt1 | contig 25127 bp, 7 predicted proteins | sample TroAtlMetagenome_2_FD_88705 | JGI IMG/M metagenome (GOLD analysis project Ga0115011, IMG submission 88705) | Marine eukaryotic phytoplankton communities from Atlantic Ocean - Tropical Atlantic ANT8 Metagenome | ecosystem: Environmental > Aquatic > Marine > Oceanic | place: Tropical Atlantic...
AGGCGAAAACTATGGCTCTCTTATTAATAATACCGAAGGCGCCACGACGTCATATTACACTAAAAGATTTTTCGCACGTGGTTCACAGTACTGGTTTAAGCGCCCTAGAGTAGAAGCTCGTTGGGATTCCACTTTCCGAGATCAGCGCGACGATTTCTATTTTAGTTCATCCGTAGCTCCCTCTGCTGATAACCTCAACACCATTTACTTATACAATTATGTACGAGGAAAATTAGTTAACATACCCAGGATTGGTACTGGCACTCCATACGTGAGCCTATACTCGGGCTCTTGGAATAACACAGGGCCCTCTGGCTCTAAATTGACCTTGTATAACGGGGATAAGAATTTAACTGGGGCATGGGTCTCTACAGGTGTCTACTCTTGTAATGTTGGAATTACTTCCTCATCCATCAAACAGTTATTTGATGTGTGGCACGATGGTACAACTGAATATTTTACAGGCTCAATCTACCCACAAGCCGAAACTTCTGAAATGACCAGAAAGAAGCCCACTTATTATATCAATATAACCAATTTACGCAATCAATATCGCCGAGATGAAACAGCAAGGTTTTACCTCTATGTGAGAAATAAAAACTGGAGCCCCACGGTATATACAGTCTCTAACAACACAGCTGAAAATACAGCTATTCAAAGCGCCTCTTATCGAGTTTATCGCACTATGGATGGGTACCCTGCAATACCATATGGAACTGGATCTGATTTCCAAACGGGTTTATCTTATGATGTGTCAGGTAATTACTTCAATGTTAATATGGATCTGTTAGAGCCAGGGTACGAATACGCTTTGAAGTTTGCATTTTATGATAACGAACTTGCCTCATGGGGTGAGCAGGACGATACCTTCCGGTTCCGAGTAGAAGACTATGAGTATTAAAAAATTATTTGATTCGGTAGATAAAAACTTACAATTCGCTGATTACAAAACACAAAAAGAAGCATTTGAACCAGTTGAGTCTGCTCGTAATGCACAAGCAGTAGAACTAAAACAAAAAACTTTTATTCCTGCGATTGATTATTCAGAACCAGGAAACTTTGCTTTTTACGGTTCTGCTCAAATGTATTACAGCGGCGCCTTTAATAGAATTTTAGATTTCTATCCATACGATGGTTCAAAGGCTGAGAAGAATGAGTTTTATAACAAGCTTTATCCAGTAGAGAAATATGTTTTTGATGTAAAATATCCAAAATCCACTGGATATGCCATTATGAGTTCAGATGGATGGGGAACCGCAGTCGGTGCTATGAGTGATGGATACGGCGCGCCCACCACACAGGAATATATTACTTTCTTAGGTGGCCCCGGCACCGGCTCGGGTGGTTCTACTTTAGTATCGAAAATGCCCAATGAGTATTCAGATAAATCTGACTATGCAAACATTTATAACACTGATATTTACACTTCGGAAGGACTGCCTTCTGATTACGGAAAAGGCAGTCGAGCATCAAACTTACAAGCAAATTTTGATACTGGTGTAAGTGTAGAATTCTGGCTGAAAAAACCAAGTTTTGATAATGCTAAAACTGTTAAAGAAGTTATCTTTGACTTGTGGAACAGTGGTTCCACTAGTGCCAAGACCTATGGTCGATTAACAATCGAGATTGATGGTGAAGCCGGCGCATCCCCGTTTCGTATCACAGCCCAGTCTGGTGCTGCACCAACTGGAATTTTTGACCAGACAATCGGTACTACACCAACTGTCGCTTCGATTGCGTCGTGGAACCATTATGCAATGGTCTTCCAAAATTCTGGCTCGGCCTTCGTAACAAAATTGTATGTTAACGGCTATTTAGATGATACAAAAATAACTACCAGTACAACGATTGTAGATATAACTCTCAATAGTATGTTCGGCCGTGTTGGCGCCCTCTTAGCACCCCCCAATACACTATCAGCGTCGGCTGGCTCAGGGAAACTTTCGGGCTCAATTGATGAATTCCGTTTTTGGAAAAGTGCTAGAGATTCTAAACAAATTGTTGAACACTGGTTTACAGATGTAGGCGGTGGTACCAACACAGATATTTCAAATACAACCTTGGGTGTGTATTACAAATTTAACGAAGGCATAACCGCCTTAGCGGCTACGGACAGCGTAGTTTTAGACTATGCCGGCCGCATCACGAATGGAGCATGGACAGGATATAATTCTACATCGCGAAACACTGGTTCCGCTATGGTTTCTGCTTCTGCAACTACGTGGGAACCACAAGATCCGATTATGCGCTCTAATAATACTCGGGTGAGTGATCTTAAAACTGAGTTGCTCAAAAAAGGCGCCAACTATGATTCAATAAATAATGCTGCCTTTATCAATTACGCCCCATCGTGGGTAATTGAGCAGCACGAAGAAGAGGGAAATAAAAATTTAAAGATAATCTCTCACATTATGGGTGCTTATTTTGACCAGATGCATCTGCTTACCCAGCAAATGCCAAGCTTGCGACATTTTAACTATACAACAGCGTCGGCTACTCCACTTCCGTTTGCGTCACACCTCCCTCAGTCGCTTGGTTTATATTCGCCAGAAATCTTTGTAGATGCCACTATCTTAGAAAAATTTGAAAACAGAACAGAAAAAGAGCTTTTTGAAAGTAAACTAAATGAAGCACGAAATCTAATATATCTTAATTTATACAATAATCTTACAAGCATCTATAAAGCCAAAGGTACCTCTAAATCAATACGAAATGTATTTAGGTGTTTTAATCTCGACGATTCTCTATTAAGAACTAATGTTTATGCGAAAGATACGACTTACCAATTAAAAAACAATCTTACGCAGTATATGCAGGATCACACATCGCTGAACTTTAATCAATCGGGCAATATAGGTTCGGTGATTTATCAAGCAGCTGATCCAACAAACGCATATTCTAAAGGCTATATTTCTGGAACAATGGGTTCAGTCGGTTCAGCCCTTGAAGGCGCCGAGGACAGGTATGGTTGTACTGTTGAGGCCGACGTAACTTTTCCAGTATTCTTATCTACTCAAGATAAGTTTGTAAGAAACTTTACTACGGTATCACTTTTTGGTTGCCACACAGTTAATACTGGCAGTGCTCAGTCAATGGCAGGTACCAACACAACATATGCAACTGGCGCTTGGGGTTCTGCCTACGATTTGGCAAACTTCCAAGTACTTGCTGTGCGCGATGCCCCGTACTCTAAAAATGTATACTTCAAACTGACATCATCAGTTTACCCACATACACTTCCAGTATTAACAAGTAGTGTTTACTACGGAGCTTATGACGATTCCCAATGGAATCTGTCAGTTAGAATTAAACCATCGACACCGCTGGCCGAGATCGTATCCGGGGCTATTGAAACTTACTCATATGATGTTGTGTTCCGCGGCGTAAATAATATTTTAGGCACCGTCAGAGATTCATTTGAAGTATCTGGCGCTGTTAATTTCCAAACCGGCTCATATTTCTTGAGACAGCCCAAGCGTTTATATGTGGGCGCCCAAAGAACTAATATCACCGGCGCTATTATAAATAAGTCTGATGTGAGATTTGAAAACCTTAAATTCTGGTCTAAGTATGTGGATAATACATCTCTTAATCAGCACCTGTTCGATACAGAAAATGCCGGCATAAGCGGATCTTATAAAAACATATCTATTCGCGACCCGCATACGGACAGGTACGATGTTGTAAATGCCAACATGCTGGCTTTAAATTGGAATTTTGAACAAGTTACGACTTCAGACGGCACAGGAAACTTCATAGTACAAGATTTCAGTTCCGGCAGCGCATTGATGTCAGATGTCTCCAAGTATGGTTGGCTCGCAAACATTGTTGGATATCAACATACGGGATATGGCGCTCTGTTTCCCAATTCTGATAAGAAAGTGGTAGATAAACAATTGATGAACTTGTATAAGTTTAGTGATCCAGAAAGAGCCATCAGTTCGGATATGATCCAAGTATTAGATAAAGATGATGAAGTCTATGGCATAAACCAGACTTTACCTGACTTTGTGTATGCAGTTGAGAAGAGTCAGTATAATGCCGTGTCAGAGGAGATGCTTAAATTCTTTGCCGGAGTTATTGACTTTAATAATGTCGTAGGTGCCCCAGTCAACAGATACCGAGATCGCTATAAGGATTTAGAGTTCCTGCGTGAAGCCTTCTTCCGAAGAGTTACAACGATGACAGAGGTAGAAAAGTATCTTGGGTATTACAAATGGTTTGACGACGCCATTTCAGAAATTATAAAGCAGCTGGTACCGGCATCCGCCAATTTAGTTGAAGGAGTATTAAATACGATTGAAGGTACAGTGTTGGAGAGACCAAAGTACGAATCTAAATATCCGACATTACAGAACGAGGCTGTAGACCCAGAAGCCACAATGACGGGTGAAGCGTATATGAATTACCCAGCACGATTTGGTACACGTCCAGCGCCCGAAATAACTGGAAGCGTTACTAAATATCCGATCGGAAGTGTTAACAACTTCTATTGGAAGAACAGAGCACAAAGAACTGATCCAGTCGTCTCGACAAGCCGATTTGGTGTAGCCGCAGCATTAGCCGCCACCATGGATTCTCAGCGCGAGAAAATTAGAAAAGTAGTGGTAAGTCAGCCATATTTAAGCCGCTCTGCACCTACTTTCTTCAATGAAACTAACAACACTTTATATACGGGACAAGACTATCGCATTCTTGCTCTTGGAAAATTACAGAAAATAGAGGCTGATCCGCTTCACCAGACTTTCACAGCCGTGAAAGGCGGCACGAACTGGCCCGAGCCAAAAAGCAGTATACAACTAGTTTATACAGCACTCCATCCTGATGGTCCTGTTGACAACGATGGCGGCCGTTATGTTCCACAAAATATTTTATTAGGCTTTTTGAAAGATCTAGTGGCGCTGCCATATGATAACGATCCGAAACTGCCGACAGAAAAAATTAAAAGATACTTAAAGGTTCACCATGGTAGGAACGCTAACCCAGGTGTAGCCTCTACTACTGGATACGAATATTATGATTCAATGAAGTCATCGTTTGTGTTTCCTTTCAATATAATCAGCTCATCAGTTAAAACTGGTTATATGTCTGCTTCGAGTTGTGGCTCGCTACTTTCACACAGTATAGAGATTACTAATCTACACCATGATGTATATGGTCCGGACGGCGAAGTACCGTTACAAGGTCCTTTCACCAATTACGCTGTTGGTGGCCACCAATCTCGCCATATACAAATGAACAACATGGCTTCCCATAAATCTCCTACGGGTAGCATTTTATCGACTGCCACATTACCATCCGATGGCGATAAAATATCAATCAGCGATGGCGACACCGCTATAATATTTACTTTCAAAAATACAGCAACTACTTCAACTCATGTGGAGATTGATGGTGATGCACGTACGACGATGGAAAATTTGAACAATGTCATTTTAGCACAGTCATTTTACATTAGTTCGCGCAAGACCAACGCCGCGAACAACGCCGCCCGTCTTGATTTAGTAAATACTAACCCCCGGGTTGATGACGAATACTCTAAAGGTAATGTTGCAATCGGACCTGGCGGTGGTACCGCGTGGTTAGCCAAAGTTGTTGGCATGGACGGTGGCTATGGTTTTGGCCTCGCAGGTAGAAAAACAAGACCAGAGGCTTGGAAAATATTCTTAGGTACTTGTGACGGAACATTATCCGGCGCCATTGGTATGACCGGCCCAGACTATCCGCACCCAACCGACTACGATACTGTTAACCCCTATCCTAATACTTCTTCGCAGAAAGCAATTTATTATCGCGATATGACTGCCAAGCGCCCAGTCAACATTAAGAATATTCGATTGACTACAGGTTCTACTGTATTAGGAAACTATACAAAAAATTATGAAGTAATACAAGCCCCCGGCGGCTTTTCCAACCCTAAAAACTGGGCAGTTGCCTCCCGTGATGGTAAACTACCCACACTGCCAGCTAATGCTTTCCAAAGCCGTGCAACTGGCACCCTTGTAATAGAAACATATCTTGATATGCCTTTCTTTATGAGATCGGGAACAATGCCGCCATGGCCATACAATCTTAATAGCCCATCTTCAAGTCGCTTCTCGTTTGTTGGTGATTACTCAACAAGTTACCTAACAGCCTCAACCGGCAACTCTATTATGATAAGTAGGTTTAGTAACAACGGTGGCGCCGAGATTGAATCTCGCGGCCATCAAGACTTCAAATCTACCGAATACTCTGTATATAATACACTAAATTTCCGGAACCTTCCAGTCCGCAAGCGTTCTCAGGGCTCTAAAGGAATGTACTCTGAGACCAACGGCATTAGGGTTTCAGATATCCACAGAAACGATTATGGATTGCAATCTCACTTAGCCCGCCATACTGCTAGGTTTGGTAGAGATAGCTTAGCTTTCCCTCATACTGACGCCGAGCGAGACACATACGATTTAACAAAACCATTTACTGGGTTTTCTCAAGAAAAACAATATAGAGGCCACACCCAAAACCTGCAAGCTTGGTGGCGCCTAAACACGAACATCGCCTTTGCTGGCACTGCAACTGATTCAAGTGGCCGCGGCCGCACCGGTACCTTTGACGCGTCAGCAGATCGGCCAGCATATAGCAATTCGATTTACCCAAGTACTTATATTCAAACATCCAGCCTGTATTTCGACGGCGGCGGCGATAGAATTAATATAGGTACTGCCGCAACATGGGATGCGATCATAGGAGATAGTACAGCTGCCGGCTCAACTCAACTTATGACATTTTGTGCATGGATCTATAAAGAAGGAGACGGCGGCTCTAATGCTGGCTGCGTCATAAATTATGGCAACGATGATATTAATATTTTCACTAGCACTACTGAACACGTAAGGTTTCGCGCCACGTGGGATGCGAGCGCGGTAGTATGGACCACGCAGCAATCTGGACTCTTTGCGTTCAACGAATGGACACATATAGCAGTTACATATGATGCCAACAACGTCAATAATGATCCTAAGATATATGTGAACGGTATTGAACACGCAGTTATTGTTGCTTCAGGCACAAAAACTGGAACCTGGGGTGGAATTCAAACAAAAGCGTGCTACATCGGAAACAATTGGGACGACGGACGCGGTTGGAAAGGCAGAATTTCTGATGTAGGAGTGTGGAATAAAGTTCTACCTTCCGATGAAATTGAAGCCATCTTTAATGCAAGCCTTACTCCTGGAAAAAGAGGACCCGGCGCGAGCAACGTAAAACCAGACCAAAGTTATGATTACAATCAACCGCCCGGATTTCATAAAGTACACAGAAACAATATTAAAAGATGGAAACCAGTTGAAACGGTTACATATGGTTACAATAAAGCCTTAATTAATCATGACGCATATGATTTCGGTGCATCAAATAATAAATCGTCGCTTATATTAACAGGTTCAGACGATGCAGATATGGCTAGCAAAGTAGTGCCCCTGGTTGGTGCTATCACATCCAGTGGATTCACGTGGACCGGTTGGCTTAATTTCGGCGACGTCGGGGACAATACTTATCAGAGTATCACATCATTTGGCCTCCGGCATACTGACAAAGACTTTTTTGAGCTTCGAAAGATCTATGCCGGCAGCAAATATAAATTTGAAGCATGGATGCGAGTTCAGAATACTGCTGGCGGATACCGAACAGGCGGCGGCGCCGGCAACTGGAACGTGTGGCAGTTTACTTCCTCTGATGATTGGACATCAAGTTGGAACCATTTTGCTGTTACATGGGCCCCCCACGTTAACGGTGATTTGTCTAATGTACCCTCTAAAAACCTTAAAATCTATTATAATGGTGTAGATACCGGGGCCCAACGCTCTGATTCAAATACTAGTAAAAATTTCTGGAGTACTTGGGACGCAACTGAATCTGGAGCTTTTGGCTTTAGCACTGTCGGTAACCATCTTGACATAACCTACAATGAAGCCTTTTCGATTGGTCAAAATATTAATGGCAACCGGCCATTATCTGGGGCAATCGACGAATTTACATATTGGACTCGGACATTTAGCGCGGCCGATATCGGTGCTATTTATAATGGTGGAGTACCTTGTGATGTTACCAAATCATCCGGGTACCTCACCAATCCCCCCTCTTTATGGGATTGGATCAGGTTTGGCACAGGCAGTACAAACGAGAAAACAAATATAACTACTGCAAATAATGCACAGTACTCCGCTGGCAACCGTGTTGTTGGTTGGACTGGTACTAAAACTTACATGCCGATAGCAACCTCGGGTGCAGCAAACCCAGCATTTAAATTAACTGGTACTCACGGTGGTCATTTATCAGTATTGGACGGCTGCGCTAGAACAATAACAGGCGCCGCCAGTACAACAACCTATACTAGTGGAAATCTATTTGACAATTTCAATATACAGCATCAAAAGCCTCGCACGTCCCACCAATACAAGTGGATTGCCGATAGTCTTATTGATGACAATTCAGATCAGTTTGTAGGCTTCGCGCCGGCTAGCTTTAAAATACCAAATTTGGTATCAGGGATCAAGAAGGGTACTAAAAATGCCTATACATTCGTCAGCCAAAGTGACTTCGGGGCCTATTGGCATGCCGGCGGCACTAATAAAACAAAATATGGATGGACATCAGCATCAGTCGTGGCTGGTACCAATACTAGCCGCTTCATACCAGTTGATTTTGCCGGCCTCAACACTATTGTTATTAGCAATGTAAACACTTCAACCAACACTATTGGAGCAACCGGAAGCAATCCTAGAATTGGTGTGCCAGTTTGGGCACCCAACTACAAGGGTGTTGGACCTTACCTCAATCCTTATGTAATTGACGCTATTGCCAATACTGAGTCTACCGCTAGTCTTCTAAATGCTATTAATTTAAATCGTGGTGGTGCGTACGGATATCCCATGTGGAAGCAATCTCCTGGTCGCCAATATATGAATGCAATCATACGCGCAGAAAGAAAGACGAATAAAATCTCTATGGTTAGTAACAACCCTACACTGACCACTATAATTAAACCGGCAGTGATTGAGGAGGGTGTGGTCATTAGTCCGGCAGTCTACGATGGAATTGCACGTTATGATCTCCCACCGGTTTCAATGATGGGTCGGCCCACGACGATCAACTATACTGGCGCCGACCAAATTACTGAAACATTGGTCGCGACCAACGACAACGAATCGATATACTTCACTACTCCAAATATGAACAATGAGTTTAATATTGATTACGATGCCTATGAAACGCCTTTCCAGACACTTAACCGAGCTTTAAGAGCGGGCCCTGTCGGAGTACAAACCAATTGGATACTTTATGAACAAAAGCTGTTCCCAACGAGCAGAAATGAATTCTCTAACAAATCTCGCGGCCGCCTAAACTACGACAACCGCTTTTGGAGCAATAACCGATCTACTCGAAACCTTAAAAATGCCGTGGGCAGAAATGTGCTAACCCGTTCTGTTGGGACGGCTTTTGCGTACGACTTTTACGGGAACAACTATTCTGCGTCGGTTAACAGTTTGGGCCAGTGGGTGCGTGAAAGCTCGTGGCCATTAGACGCTCCTGATAACTTTATGACACGTAGTACACCCCCCACGCTGCCACTCACCTCATCGATACCCGGTACCGCGCTTGAAAAGCTCATCCGTCAATGGACTTACTACCGCGGCACCGAAGGTTCCAGTGGGGAACTACAGAATACTTATACTAACTTTTTTAGCGGAACTTATTTTATGGGTGTTAATGTGTCCAACATGAATAACCCATCGTGGACAGCAATTTACCGCGGAACATACGCTAGCGCCGCGCCAATGTATGCAAGAAAGCATTTAGTATCGCATCCGCGCTCGTTTGTTTCTCCTACTGGTATTAAATTGCCGCAAACAGGAGCTACTTGGTACACCCCTGTCTTAGAATCGGCCTATCGGGAAGCCGGCTACATGCCAGTTTCTGGAGGTGCTGTATGGTCTAACAAACAATGGCTCACTAATTCTTGGGCGTCGTCTCATCAGATACTTCCAATCGGCGGCGGTGAAGCGCTATGGGAAGCCGGCGACACCGCTGGTGTTATCAGATATGTTTCAGGTGGCATAGAAACTCCCTACGGTACGTTAGAAAAACAATTTGAACTGAGTGCTTCAGCACCCTGGTTTGACAACTATACCGACTTCAATTATATACTTGATTTGATCGCTAAAGACTATGCTGTTATTCCAGAATATAGAATGAGCGATAATGTCAAGCGCTACGCTGAATTGGGGCAATTTCCAGATTTATTAGAATTAAGTATACCTGGCGCTTATGAAAATGTTAACGAGCCAAATTATCCGATCGCCTCAAACGCTGGTACTGCCGACTTTTTCTTGGATTATTCCAATGCCGAATTTTTAGGGACCGATGTACAAGAGATATTTAGTGATTCGGGCTTATTGCCCACAGAGATATTACTAACTGCATCGGCAGCCATTAGATTCAATCCATATAAGGGGTTATATCCAGCTCAAAGAACGCTAGATTTAGTTAAACAATTTAGAACTTCATACGCAAAAGCTATTTATGGTTCTTATGGGTACCCAACCAACTGGACCTTCAATACTATGTCTGGGCCAAGATCTTGGCGTGAATTCCAAGGTGGCACAATAGATGGAGAGCTATTCTTCCCCACTACCCTTGATGTCACCCTCGACGGCCCACTCTTAGCACGACCTCTTTACCAAGCTTTGTTTGCTCCCGGATTGTTGTATAATAGTATTAAATCAGGAATGGCGGTAGACTATCCGATTACTACTAACGACAGCGTAATGCAAAGATTTCAGTTCACTACTTCGTCCCAATCTGATTTAACTCGCACAGCAATATGGTCAATGACAAGCTCCAACGACACCTGGAATCAAAATTATGCGCTGGCGTATTCAACAGATATTAATCCGGCGTCCATAATCGTCGGTGGTGTAGGATCCAACAGTGAACACCGCCCTGACTTCTTTGGCAAGCGGATACCCTTTGAAGCAATGATCTCTCCGGCTAAGATCCTTGATGGTACTACATTCTATGATTTAGAATCCAACCCATCTGCTTCTTTAATGAACTTTACTGCGAGCTTCAGAAGTGACTCAGAGGATGTAGTATATACTAAGATGGCTCAGAATTTCTTTGGACAAGTTGCTGATTTCTTCTTGGAAGATTCTAACTTTACATCTATTAAATCAAGGACATCGACTGGCACCCAGCAGTTTACAGAGGGCGAAGTCTATATGGCCCGTGTTAAAATGAGGCGTTCCACAGAAGGAAATAGAAGTTATCTTTCGGAATCAATTTTAAGTCATTTATCAAGAGAATATCCTGGCGTCCATGCAACTACAAAGTTTTTATTCAACAATGGCACTAAATCAAACTATGCCGCCGGCGCAGGTTTACAATATCTTACGTTTTACAATGGCCGCTTAGAAGATGATCCAGCCAATCCTTATTACATATGGTTCTCAAGTAGTGCCGGCGATTATGGCCCCATCCGTGCTGGTACCCAGACTATCGGTACCGATGTTGAGGTGGATATCACATCTGTGGGTTCTACGGTAAGCGCCATCTCCAATGCATTCCGCGACCAGCTTGGAGACTTTGGTGGCAGATGCGCAAGCTTTTTAGCGGAACCACCTTCTTGGGTTGTTACCAATACAACTGTACAACTGGTGGCTGCCAAAGCCCGCACAGGTACACCAACACCCACCGAAACTGGCACGAATCTAGCCGCGGCCATAACCACAACTTTAACTGCTGATGGCGCAACACAAGTTAACCCTTATTCTCGCGATGGTGGTCGCCCCTATAATTCGTTTAGCACAGCCGGCGCCCCAGCAGGCCCATTGTGGAGTTTCCACTCTGGCACCAACTGGGATTATAAGAGCGGAAGCGAAACAGGCTTCCCACTCCCACAAGATCCAATATTCTCTGATGTGCATGAAACTTTTACAATGTATAGCCGACCAACTGCTTTCGGGCCCGAAATTGCCGGCCGTGTACCAAATTTCTCTGTGACATCATCCACGCGCGCCAATTATTTCCCGCTTGATTGTTTCAACGGGTTCAACTGGGCTTACACTCCCCCGTATTACAATGGAGAAGCTTGGGCCGACTTAATTTTCCGACCAAGCGGTAGTGTAGATTATGATTTAGAAAAAATTATGGCCGAGACTAAAACGGTTTATTGGCGCCACGACGCTGGACAAATCTCCGGCTCTAGCTATACATCAGGGGTACAGTTCCAAAAAATGGATACAAGATTGGTATCGTCAGAATACCAACTTGTTCTCAATTCTGCCACACCATATACTAACGGCGAACTAGCCAACGCGCGCGCCCGCTCTCCATATGGTGGAAACAACATCAACCGTAACGCTATGCAGATCAGTGCCGCTGTAAATCTCTTTGGAATAGAAACAGTGCCGTTCGTAGAAGGTTCGATATTCCCAGTACAAACAACCATGCGGAACACAGCCGCGGCCAAGCGTTGGGTTATCAAGCCAAAATTTGAAACCCCAATGATGAACTTCAATGATAAAGGAACCCGCGCGCTCGTCAATAAACTATCACAATCAGTAGTCGGAACCACCAGGTTTGGCAGCCCAGCAGTACCACTTGCCACGACTGGTTCGTACATATCAATACCAGGAAACATGTCGGCTTCGGTACCCCATGGAATGTGGCATCAATTTGGTGTATTACCTGAAGATCCTCAAAAGGGAATATTCTTGGAAATCGAAGATATCCCCGATTCTTGGACCAAACAACATTATTTGATGTTAAACACAGGCAGTGTATATAATAATTATAATCCGCTTATTAATGAAGCCGGTACCATAAACTCATTACCATTGCGTTCACTAACCGACCTTGTTGGATTTGGTGCTGACGCTAATAGCTCGACGTCAAAACGATTAGGACAGCTGGCTCAGACAAGAACCATTAAAGAAGCTATCGTCGCTATTCCTTATCGAGTGGAAGAAGGGATCGAAGATCCGGACAGTTACGCAGCTTTTGTTAATAAATCGTTTATTGGAATCCCCAAAGAGATGTTTACTGCAGCCATCTCAGATTCTATTAGCGAAGAAGGAAACTCACTTGAAGCAGCCGGCTCATCAATTAGAAACTTGGTACAATCGATGGACGAGTTCTTATTACCTCCTCAGATAGACTTTATAAATAACCCAGATGTCGAACCTATTGTCATGTACATATTTGATTTTAGCTACACTTTAGATCGCGATGACTTATCTTATCTGTGGCAAAATATAGCTCCCAGAAACTACCAAAAAGCTACCATTGAATCAACTTCAATAGGACACTATATAATGGATCAAGAGCTGATAAATACCGCACTCTTGGCAGATACTGACTCTGGCAGCGACTACTCAATTAATCCACTTCGCTGGATGTTATTTAAAGTGAAGCAGAGAGCGAAGGTACAGTATTCTGACTTAATCCCGTCCCAAGTAGGTAGAGACATATCAGATTCTTCAGACAGTTCAATACCAACACCTACAGAAGCGATGAGTATACTCGCGCGCGCGCGCCGAACTGACTCGGCCCGTCGTACAATGACTGTAGAGCTTGCACCGGGCTTAGAAGAGGTGGCATCGCCACCACCGTTTAGCGACAACTTCCAATATAACTGGCCTTACGACTATTTATCTTTTGTGGAAATGGTCAAAATGGATGCAAATATCATGTTTAATCGTATTCTTCCTCCTACCTATGATCCTGGCGATGTAACATCTGATATTGAAGATTGGACACCCGGTGGACAAACCCAAGAAGCGCCGCTTGCTGATGCATACAACAACATGTCCGCCATTCAATTGTCAGACGCCCCTCGTTTTGTGGGCGCCCCAGCGGCGCTTGTTCCACGCACGGCTCCCGTTACCATGACTATAACCGGAAAACAACAATTACAAGCAGAAGATGCGGGCCCTGGTCCGGACTCAGGTATCTTGGATGAGATATATTAATAATGGCAAAGTTTATTAACAAAAAAGAAAAAGTTTATGATTTCAAGTTGACACCATATGGGCATTACTTGTTATCAATCGGCGCGTTTAAACCAGAATTTTATGGTTTTTTTGATGATAATATAATTTATGATTATGAATACGGCGGCATCGCAAACGAAAAACAAAATGATATTCATAATAGAATTAAGAAAAATACTCAGTATTTGGAAAGCACAGTTATTTTTTCGGACATTGAAAACAAAGGAGTTAATTCTGTTGATGACAGTGGAAAAACATATTTTAAAGGTGATGTCACACCTTCAATGGAAATACCTCGCGAAGATTTATATCGAGTAGAGGGTTTGATTGGAGATGCTTGGTTTGAAGGAACCTCACAAACGGCTCCTGCTTGGAAGGTAGTGGCTCTGGACGGCCTTATAAAATCTTCTTCGATCAAGGACACGGTAAATAATATTAATATCCCACAAGTCAATATAGAGCTTAATTACCACAAAATTATCGAACCATACACTTTAGAAACAGATCTAATAAATACAAGCTATAGAGCGCCAATTTTCACAAGCGAGATGTTTTCCGATGGTAATGTTATTAAATTGGTGAGCGATGATTTGTTGATGTACACAGAGGAGACCAATACTGCTCTTTTGACTGAAAATTTTGATATAGAAGTTTTCGAGATTGTAGAAGGCGGCATCATTAGCTCACCAAAAACGGTACCAAACATGGATTCTTTACGAAGGCTATATTTTGAAAAAGATTTTGAAAGAATTGACGGCGGTATGTTAGACCCAGAAAAATATGGGAGAAACTACATGCTAAATTACACATCACAGAGTGTTGATTATTATATGGACTTCACAGCAGACTATGATATTCCATCTGAAATAGCTTGCCGCGGCGCAGAATTGTTTAATAAAGATTCTTATTATGTAGATCTAGATTTCGATTGCAATACACAAAAAGAAGAAGCTGTATATAATGATATATATGGACCAGTTACGGAGCCCGAGATATGTCTGTAAAATTTTCTAACGATACCATCAAAAAATTAGGTAAAGAATTACCTACTGTTTATATGGAGAGAGTAGAATTATTTGATGATAGCTTTAAAATTAAGTTAGCTCTTTATGTTGACGGAAATGCGTCCGAAGAAGACACATTCTCTGAATACAAGAAAAATGTATTATCAAAATTAAATTATTATGTCACGTTAATCATGGACGGCCCCGTTTCTCCATCCTGGTCTCTGGAGAATATGCCTGCTCCCGCTGTTGAGCTTATATCAGATAAAGATTACTCCGGCCGGTCATTCACCTTGCTTGATACCGTGACACATTATGCTGGGGCCATTCTGGATGCCACCGCCGGCGTTTCTGCTGCTGATTTTGGTTTAGAGCCGTCAGCGGGAGTCGGGAGCAGTATAATATACACATCTGCAACTGATGGCGCCACCTACAGACCTCTCGCTAGAAATTACTATGCAGCTGATGAAATTGGCACGCCTTCGACAGACCGAATAAGCAAACTTTTGTCGGGACAAAAAACTATCTTTGATTTTATTAGAAGAGACGGAGATTATAAGATCGAGGGTGTCCCACTGGCCCCCTCGGCTGAATATTTTGATTTGCCTTACGGGGCTGCAACGGCTGTAAGTATTAAAGATATTTATAGGAATGACCTTGGGGGTATCACTGATGAAAATGGAGATTTTCCGGCCCCAGTCGTTTGGGGGTATGGTAGTGCCGTTCAGACATTTACATGGTCGGATCCAAATTTGACTACTGACCCTATTGGTTATGAATATCCATACCCGCCCAATGGGGGAGCCGGCGGCAATACTATAAAATTGACTATTGACGATTTTAATAGTAACTATGAAAAAATATATAAGCCAAATGGAAATCTTGTATATAAATTTTGTGCTACGATTGAAGAAGCGTTTGGTGGTACTATCACTTATGCGGACGGCACGTGGATGAATTTTTCAAAATGGGCCAAGACTGCACTCGCCGCGGCCCCAAGAATTAGCATGGCCGCCTACTCTTCGCTTGTTGATGTAGATGTAGCCATAGATTCTGGGAACACACAATATATGTGCAACGGCATTGTTACTGCCGGCGATCCACTTAGCCTCAGTAAAGCCGGCGATCCGATGGCCAAACTGAATGATATAGCCACGTCAGATATAACTTATGAAACTATAACTGAATATGGAAAAGTAGTAGATAAGCCGATCGTAGTATATGTCAATACATCGGGTGAGGAATATGAAGGAACCCCAATTCAAGGAACAGACTCGCTATATTATGAAGAGGACGAGATCTCTCTGTTACAAATAAGAGAGCTGTTTAACAATTTTTTAAACACAAATAGAGCGAGTACGGCCCGTGACCGTACTGATCCGGTAGCCAATAGCGGCGCTGAAGATATAGAAGACAACTTGCTATTTATTTTAAATCAATACGGAGAAGACCCGTCGTTGTTAACTAAATTGAATCAGTTCAGAAAAAGTTTCCCAGACACCAGTTCAGCTAGCACAGCCGGCCAATTATATCAACAACTAAAGAAGCTGATATTCGACACTAACAATGCAATCCGTAGGGCCCCAGTTTTGATGAAGAAGTTAGCTCGTTCAGCAGTAGTCGTAGATTATCGACACGAGATCTTTAGTACATGGCAACAGCCAGACCATGCATTACCTTACGAATACACTGGAATATATGAACCACCAACGAACGCAGAATATGTTAACCCTAAGTTATCTAAGGTATCTAAGTTTGGTGATCGTTACTCACCAACGGCGGCTGATTGGGGCTATGAAGCCTTGGATCAGGTAAACATATTTATTAATGGGTTTTATTTCTTTGATTATGAAAAGGCCATCCAAAGAACTAGCGGCTTAAGCAAGTTGCTGGATATAAATAAGATTGATAATCTTTTTGGGAGAAGAATGGTCCAAAACAAATTTAAACTTTTGAAGAATGAGATCTCTCAGCATCAGTTAACCGACGGGAAAGACTCCTTCTATTCATATGCACCAGACGCAACAGGAGAATTTTTTAGAGTTAGCGATGAAGTAAGTGATATAGGGACACCGAGTACTCGGTATCATACTGGGGATGCAATACCAACTGATTTTATAGCTGACGGAGAGACCCCCATAGGCACCCACCCTAAAGGGGGCAGCTACGCAGAGTATAGTCCAAAAGATCAAGCACCAATTCCCATGTACTCTAGATTTATGTCTTCAGTTAGTGGAGACGAGAACGGATATAATGAAGGTTATCCGCGAGCTTACGTAGATGTAATGAATGACGATCTAGTTCGAACTGAGGGAGAAAATGAAGTATTAGGTATTTCAGCCGGCCGTTCATATAGCTATACTGCGCTGCGAAATTTTGAATTTTTAGATAATCTTAAATTTGATAATAAACCATACCGATTAATGGCTTTTGAATTTCAAAATGTGATCCCTTCCCAAAATCTCCGCGCTGACTATGATCCGACGTATCAAGATTATTTAACATACGAAGTGGTAGTAACCGATGACACAACGAGTATTTTCCTCGAATTCGACCGGAATTATGGCAAGATGAAAATGAACCTAATCACTTACCTTTGGGCCGCACAAGAATTTTGTAGCTATAACAATATAGATGGGCTCTTTAATGATTTTTTTGCGCGCCATCAAAATAATTTATACAGTGTTTCTCCGCAGAATGCTCCCTGGATTATGGCTCCCCTGGTCTATCATCTACACTTAGATTTATTAACGAATGAACATAATGGAGATAAATTAAAAATATTAGATGAGGCTATAAAGATATCTAAAAAGATTAACCCCGAAACAGGTTCGCTCCCTGAATTGCTGGCTTTCAAAATAAAAGTCGATGGTTTATATGAAGCATACTACGACTCTTCAAATTCCAACAGCGCAGCATATGAATACAGCCGGATGTTGAATTCAGCAAGATACAACGGCCCGTACAACATCAAGTACGGAGGAAATGATGGGACAACTTCGCCTGCTAGCACTTATTACCCATTACCCCCATTACAAGAAATGTATTATAGCACTGAAACCTCAACCAGCGACGCAACCGATTCAGAAGGAAATTATATAGCGCAAGACGCTGACCAAACCATGGTCAAAATGAGTTTTGGTATTATGAATATGCCATCTAACTTGGTCGCAATAGATGATGGTTACGGTCCAATGATACCACAAATAATTCTTTCAACGCGCCAAAAAGCATTAGATGAGAACGCCAAAACCTGGAAAGGTGAGAGGAAACACTGGATGGTTGAGAAGTACGAAAAGGAACGCAGCGGCGAATTTTCGGTACCAGACACTAGCATGCAATATGCGGGCGTGGATCCAGATAAATTCTATCAGCTAGCGGCATACGGCCAACAGGCCACTGGCGGAGGCGCCTTTGCAGAAAGCGCACGCGGAAATACTATAGAACTCAAGGCGGTAGGATATAGCATCGACGCTAACGTAGAAATACCTATGGATAAAGTGGTGGTGACAACCAGTGCCACTGTTCTGCAAGACAAAAATTGGGTTCGCAACGGAACTTGGGATGGCGGCGAAACTTCACAGAACCGTGCATCCACAACAAGCCCAAGATATGTACAAATGTATTTGTATGCAGGAATGACTTATAGCCTTACGTTTAGGATAGCACACCAGCCCCTTAACTGGATTTCTGGTGTCTACGGTGACTCGTCAGAGTACTATGATGCTTTTGACGGTACCGCTGTATCGAAAGCTCTTTGGCAATCAGAGACTTATACCTTCACGGTACCAAAGTCAGTTAAACAAGGAACTGCCGCCAAGACCTTGGCCTACGATGGCGAAATCATGGATGAAGGTCATACAAACTTTTATTTAGATGCCACCAACCTATGGACACAAGGAGGAGTACAGGATACCACCGGCGCTAAGATTGAGGTAGAATTTCCCCAGGGGTCCTCGATTACTGGATACGATCTATACGGATTCACCTCTAACTCGGCTTGGGTGAGCGAGGCAACTGTCGAAGAGAAAAGCATCCACAAAGGCTCGACTTTCCCTAATTTACCACTGCTATATGCATTCCCTGGCGACCGCGGCGCTGGCTACGATAGCCCTGAGAACTCTTGGCCAAGCCCACCGAACTTTGATGATTATGCTGACAACAATCCACAATAATATGGACAACCAAAATTTATAATATAAAACTTTTGTAAATTTCTATTTATTAGAAAGAGAAACACCATGGCCACAAGAAGAACAGTATCAACGAAACAGCTTGCGAGCGCGTCTTATAGAAAGCGCCGCTCCAACAACAACAGCAAGAAAGTTGTCGATGGTAAGCTAACCCAACAGAGTGTATCTGAGATCACTATATCAAAAGTTCACCAAGTAATAGCACCAGACAGAGGTGCTATACCAAGCACTCAGGCCGGCCTCTCTACTGATATATTACATACCCTGGGAATTTCCCAAGCTTCTAAATCTGAGCGACGAAAGAAATCTTTCTCTGTTATAAAAACACAAAAATCAAATATGATAGTAAAGAACCCAGCAATATTAGATATATACACTTTTAAGAAACTACCTAGATTGCCGGTCCCAGCTAATAGTATATTTAAAAATCAGAATGATTCTTTCTTTGCAGCATCGGCCGACAGCAAGCTTTCCCGAGCGCAGAGACAAAAAATGGAAAAGTATCTAACTCCAAACCCAACCGACTTTACTAATGTAGTAATATCAGTTTTAAATCAGGCTAACCGGCCAGATACCCATACTTTAAGAGCTTTGCATATTAAGGGAAAAAATTAAATGCCAACCGAAGACTTATATAACGCGTATGCAGTGGAGCGCGATGACATGTCCTCATCCGGAGTTGTTTATCAAGATACAAATGGAGTGGCTATAAATATATCAGATACGGGCTTGGACGAAAATGGCTTTATAAATGATCTGGCTTTTATTCGCTTTTACCAGTGGTCTCCTGGCGATACCTCAACTCCACTAACTTCTGAGCAAATATTGTTGAACGGTGGTGCACGGTTGGATTTTGGGCGCGATCACATCAGCGACGGCGGCCCCGGTACCGGCTGGAGAGAATCGGTTTTGCCCTCCGGCCCACCCGCCTCCGATGCCCTTGAAGAACTTTTGGGCAGTGGTGGTGTAGGCATCTTCAAAGAGGATATATTGGCTACCTCCCAGTACACTAATGTGACTGCGTACGCCGTCCCGGAATTTGATACAACTGCGCGCTTAATATTATATGCAGATGTTGATACTGCTGGTGAAGAGCTTCGTGTCATTGAAGATACCGAAGATGGCGCCTGGGATGCCACCCAACAACAAATGCAAATGCGCATGGTTTATTCTGCCGAAGAATTAAGCGCCATAGATCAAAAGTACGGAGGACTACCAAGTGGGGAAAGTACCACATCAATGATAGATAGCATGCTTTCATCTATGGCGGTGTCGATGCTACAAACGTTTAATAGTGATCGTCTGACCCAGAATAAAGCGTTCAACAAGGCGCGCCTGCGGTACAAAAACATTGTAAGTCTTACTAATATTGAGCCGACAAGTGGCGTCAATATTTCAGCTACTGCTTCCGAAGAAATTGTTGAAGGCACCGAATTCTCGGATGGCTTTACTTACACTAGCACTACACAAACTGGATAATAATAAGATATGGGAATGAGCGGCTTCAAATCGGTGCAGATGAAAAACATAGATCTCAATCTTATGTCTGGCAGTGCCGACTTATTTAGAAATGCAATTGGTTTAAACTGGATATCAGTTGAACAGGATGTGCACGGCACCGGCGATTCAGGATCCCGGATTTTTTGGGGTGGGTCTGCTACCTCTCTTAATGGCGAACTAACAACCCACTTAGAAACAGACGCCGGCGCCCAAGCAAACTATTACAATCCAGGCTCTCTATCCAATACCTCTCACACACATCCGTTCGATGGCATGTTTCAAATGTTAGCTGTAACCCCATATACCGTTTCGGATAGCGACACAATACTAACAAATTTAAAATTTCCTGTGAGATTAATAGGCAATAAAGAACATCTTATTAATGATGATCACTGGCTAACTTATTTGAAAGGTGGAACATTTACCACTTCTTCTTATCCTGGAATTTTTAGAGAAGGTACGTTTGATGCTTTTAACTTTACAAGCTACGCCCCCTACTCTTTATTAGATAGCAAGACACTATCTCCTGAGAATTATATGGGGTACGCATCGTTTGAAATTGCCGCTAATTATAATCATTATTACAGGCAGTATGAGGCACAAGTTAACGCCCTGGAAACCGATTTGCTAGCGCCAAATCTTTATATTCTCAGCGATTTACAACAAGTATCTGGTGATTCAGTGGATTCTGCAGAAGTAATAAGAAGAATGGGGCAAGAAGTTGTGGATTATGCGTGTGTTGGGCTTAACTCGACTAGAATAATGTCACTGATGCACCCTTCAAATACTGAATATCTACCGCCATACCCAATCGACAAGGATGATTTGGGTTCATTCATGGGTCAAGGTGATAGTGTTTACTATGACAAAATTAAAAATCTTTCAAGTTATCTTACAGGAACCTTTACAGAAATAAGTGCCTCACCCATAACAACAGAATATGTCAAACAAAAGTTTAAAAACATAATTTTCACGGATGAGGCCATTAAGAGGCACTATAATACTCAAACATTAGAGCACACAGTGTTGTACGGTATACCCATGTATATGTCACTTAAAATACCTCGCAACGCAAACGGGCCCTATACTGAAATGTTGATAGAACAGGATTATGAAGATCAATTTATAAGCTTGTTACGACAAGAATTTGAGGGAGGAGAGAATATTGAAATTCACAATACGATCACCGAAACAAAATATGAAAAACTAAATTCGGATGGAGGAATTAATGAAACCTACGATACAAACAACAAGCAGTATCGAAGCATAGATTACATTAACATGCTTTTAAATGGTATCCGAGGTGCATCCGAACAGTCAGCGGAAGACCAATTTTATTTGGAACCCACATCTAACGCTAATTTTAGAATGTCTAAAAATAGCAACGGAGCATATCGTTATAGTCATTCTATACCCGCCATAAATATTTTAAAAGACACCATAAAAACTTTGAATGAGGATGCTTTTTACCAGCCTAATCCAGCAAATGAGGACTGGCCAGTAGATCTCAGACAAGGCCACGGATTAACTACTGAATTTTGGCAGCTAGGAAGAGAATCCATGGTTCAAAAGAAGATCAGTGAGACCACAGAAAGAGCACCAGCACCGCATGTGGTGCAGTGGAATCCGGCTTCTGAAACTATGGCATATCGGGTAGAGAAAATAGCCAATATGCTAAATGAAAATGGCACTATCACCGCATCCCCAATTCAGAATATATATTTTACTAATTCTACAAATTTAGGTATTTATTTAGATTATTATGATTCTCAAGTACGCCCGGGCGTGGAATACACATATCGAGTATACGAATATGTGCTCACAAAAGGATATAGGTATAAATATTCGGATCTCCGACCAACGCGCCTGATAGCCAACAACAATCTTCAAGACACGACTTATCGACTACTTGAGAGTGCCTTTAGTTTCACGCCAGTAACGACCGCCGAATTACAAAATTGTTTAGAATTTTATGATGCAAATACCAATGCCGCGGCATCTGCTCTAGCTCCCATGAGCACCGAAAATCTAGCTTTGTCATTACTATCAGAAAGTATGACGCACTGGGGGGTTTCCATGGTTGCAAATCAAGCCGGAACAGGTGCCCAAACAAGAACGTCAGAACGTTATATGGCTGATTTTTATGTGCATATTGAGCCAAGTCTTAAGTTGGTGGAGACATTATACGCAGAGAAAGAGTTAAAAATTGTTGATGCCCCACCACATGCACCGGATGTTGTTCCTTATCAAAAAATGAATGCATCTCAGATTATCGGATTTTATGTTAATCAAGATGCCCCCTTTCCTATGACTTACCCAACGCCTTTAAATCTATCAGAAGAAGTTTTGCGACAAGATTATTTAAATGCATATAACTACACACCGATAGAGAGAATAAAGCAAGTAAGCATATCAAAGTCAAGATATCTTGAAGTTTATAGAATCAACAAACGCCCCAACTCAATAGCTGATTTCGAAGATTCTTTAATTTATACTAAAGATTTAAGAATTGAAGGATATGACAATATACATAAGAATTGTTTTTACGAAGAAAAGGTAGCAACCAATAAAAAATATTACTATATCTTTAGGTATCGCAGCGAAAATGGCGTCTTAGGACAATGGTCTCCAATACAGGTTGTAGAATTAATTAATGATGGGGGCTACAAATATGCTGATTTTGATGTAATATATGAAAGTAGCTTTAAAGTGTTCAAAGACTTAGTTACTACTCGACCCTTTAAGAAGATTTTCCGAGCCCCACCCGCCATCTCACAAGTGGTAGTAGATGATTCAGAAGCAGATTACGCTGCAGCAGCCTATGAACAATATTCAAATATTAAAGTAGGAACGGCCGCAGATCCTCTTTGGGATAAAACTTTTAAAATCAGATTAACATCCAAGAAAACAGGCAATAAAATAGATTTAAATGTTACATATAGATTGAAGGAAGATGAATAATGGCTTTTCAAGATAGTTGTAGTACCATTGTCCTAGACGCAATATTAACCGACATTGGCCGAAAAAGAATGGCACAAGGCGATTTTCGAATAACAAAATTTAGTTTAGGCGATGATGAGGTAGATTATAGCCTTCGCTCTAAAACAAACCAGTTGTATAAAAATCCCAGAATATCCGCGCTTCCCGTATTTGAAGCCTTTAACAGCCAAAATGCAGTTATAAATTATGGATTAGTAGATTATGCACGATCGGATGTATTCTATGTACCCGATCTGAAAAGTTTGGAAGGGTTTGTCGACGCATCTTTAAAGAAATATGGCAATTATTATTACATGGCCGTCAATGATGAGACTGCTGCCAAACTAAAGACTGCCCTCAGTGGCACTAACTATTTTCTTGAAAGTGATGAGGTAGCCAAAACAAAATTAGTAGTCGGCTCCGGAATTACTAATGCGGCCGCCATAGCCGATAAGCTTGGAAAACAAAGATTTTTAATGAATATGGGCTTATATGATTCTTATTATACAACATACTGCGATAGCCGATTTGTAGAAAATATATTGCTTCACCAAAAACATTCGTACCTAAAAAATGATAAAGCTGGGAATGTCTATAGCAGCTTTGGGCCACTAAACCCTAGCACAAAAGTGTCGCTAGGTAGCCCCGTAGAATATTATGACTGCTATCGAATGATAGGGGTGGATAACCAAATTTTTAAACTTGCTGATGGCAGCGGGGCATTGCCACATAGTGGCTCCCGCGGTACTGCAATAGCCCTTAATTTCAATATTCATAATAGGCTTTGTGCGCCGTCGACATCACCAACTGCAGATGAATATTATATTTTCGGAAAAACCAATCAAGCAATTTTTGGAGGAGGTTATAAGTATGATTATGTTGATACGACTATTTATATCGAAGGCCTATCGTCCAATGCGAGATTACAAATACCCTTGCGCATAGTGAGATATAAAGGTACTTAAAATGAAGAAATGTATTTATATAGGTAGAACAAACAAAATAACAACTATTTATGAAAGAGAGGAAAAATAAATGGCTTTTTTAGATAACTCAGGCGACATTATTTTAGATGCAGCTTTGACTGACGTCGGTCGTAAGAGAATGGCAGCCGGGAACTTTAGCATTACAAAGTTTGGCTTGGGCGATGATGAAATCAATTATCAATTGTATAATAAAACACACCCATCCGGCTCAGCTTACTACGATTTAGAAATCTTACAAACGCCAATCATGCAAGCAACGACGACCGTGAATGCCAACATTGATCACGGCCTGCTAGACATGGCAAATTTAAATATTCTATATATGCCAGCAATCAAGGCCAACCCGGGTTCAACCCAGCCTACTGGTTATTCTGTGCCAAGTCCTCGTAACCTATATTTGACCGGCGGTGCATATCAGGTCGCTGTTAATAC
>Ga0115011_10000737_pt1 | contig 25121 bp, 18 predicted proteins | sample TroAtlMetagenome_2_FD_88705 | JGI IMG/M metagenome (GOLD analysis project Ga0115011, IMG submission 88705) | Marine eukaryotic phytoplankton communities from Atlantic Ocean - Tropical Atlantic ANT8 Metagenome | ecosystem: Environmental > Aquatic > Marine > Oceanic | place: Tropical Atlantic...
ACAGGAGTTAACCCTTGTGTGCAAGACTGTAATGGAATCTACGGAGGAAGTGCGTTTATAGATAATTGTGGTTCTTGTGTAGGAGGAGGGACAGGAGTTAACCCTTGTGTGCAAGACTGTAATGGAATCTACGGAGGAAGTGCGTTTATAGATAATTGTGGTTCTTGTGTAGGAGGAAGTACAGGAGTTGGTTCTTGTTTTTTTGACCCTTATGTTGATATATCTATTAGCGATAATAGCTGTGACTCTTTAGTCGACCTCTCTATAACAGTATCTCAAACAGCTTTTCAAACAGACATGTCTTTAAGTAACTTTACTTCAAATGACGGTTTGTTTGATTTTAATAACATTAGCATAGGTGACACTATAGGAAATGCTTACATGAACACTGCTGGTGGTAGTATTGTGATTAATGCTTTAATAATTGTTAATTCAATAGTGAGTCCAAATGAAATTGTGGCAAATGCTTATGATACTACTTATAATATTAATGTTGGAGCTTTTACAATGTATAATCAACAATCTTTATCACCAAATCCCCCTGGAGTTAATTATAATGGGATAAGTATTATAGCTTCATCAATAGTTGATGGAAATAATACAACCGCTGGGAATTTTAGTAATATAAATTTTGAAAATATATTTATAAATCCTTCAAATAATAATAATTTTAATTTCATAAGTAATATAACTTCAGAAATAGGTGACTTCTTTACAGATACAATACAGCAAAACATAGTGTGTAATACTGATTATTTTAGCCCTGAGGTAAACGTTTCTGGTAGTGATTCTTTATGTAATCAGATTATAGACTTAACTATTTCTTCAGAACAAGATAACGGAGAATATGACATTGCTACTTCTTGGTTTTTCTCTGATTTAGGTCAATTTAATTTTAATAATATAAATGTTGGTGACACTGTAGGTTATTCTTATTTAAATGCTGCGGGAGGTAGTATAAACACAAATGCAATACTAATTGTGAACTCTATAATAACAAATGATGAAATAGTTATTACGGCATTTGATACTACTTGGAATATATTTGTAGGGACATTCACCATGTCTAATTTAATCAATGGAGGAACCGCTATAATAGCAACCGCTCCCCCAGACGGAAACAACACAACAACGGGTAATTTTGGATATGCTGTGTTTGAAAATATGTTTATTACTCCTAATATTGACACAACTATACAGTTTATTTCAATAATAAACTCTGAAAATAATGATATATATTATGACACTACTTTTTATCAAATCAATTGTGGTCAATTAAGTGTAAATAGTTTTGAAAATGATTACAGTTTATATCCCAATCCTTTTTATGATAAATTAATGATAGATTGCGTTGAAAAATGTAACGTTATTAAAATTTATGACATAAAAGGTAGATTGCAAAAATACTCTGAAGTTCAAAATAATATTGTGACCAACTTAGACGATTTAAAAAGTGGAAACTATATTATATCACTAGAATTTAAAGATAAAGTTATTACAAAAAAATTAATTAAACTATAATTAAAAATAACGTATTACTAAACAAATCATTAATCCAAAAAAAGCACTTAACATAATTGTCTGAATATTATACTTAACTAAAGATCTTTCTTTATAGTTACTTCTTATTTTCAGCAAAACACTTGTTCCTAGAATAGAAAGCAGTATTCCTAAAATATGAAATCCATTTAAAGACAAAGATGTAAAGTTTTTTAGATTTTCTACTATGTTACTTGAAGCAATATAAAATAAAGAAAATATAGCCAATAATAATATTATTGCATAAATCATTATCCCTTTTTCTTTTCCGAAAGTAACTATTAAATGATTTTTACCTGTTGTTGCATCAGATTCTGCATCTGGGAACTCATTAATAAGTAAAATATTTGCTGTCAAAAGACCACATGGTAAACCTATTAATAAAGAAGGTAATAAATAAGGTTCATATAAGAAACCAAACATAGGTAAAGAAGAAGACATCGCTACAACTGTCCCTAAAGTAATTAGTGGCCCAAAAGCCAGTGCTATAAAAAACTCCCCTAAACCTCTTCTTGCGACAATTCTAAAGGAGGAGCTGTATAAAAATAACCTATTAATAAGCCAAATAATCCTAATATTAAAATATTAATATTTTGATCTGTAATAATATATAAAACAACACCTACTAATGATGCAAGCAAATATAACAATGTACCTAACCTCTTTGTTCCTTTTAAGGATATTAAACCTAACTCAATAGATCTACTTCCTCCAGAATATTGTTGAAAATAATTATTGTTTGCCTCATCTGTGCCATCTTTAAAATCAAAATAGTCATTCATTACGTTTGAAGCTAAATGCAACAAACAAACTCCAAACAATATCAAATAAAAAACTAAGGGATTTGCGTTTTGTAAAACTACTTTACTATAAGCCCCTCCCACTAAAACTGGCATAATACATGCTGACAAAAAAGGCATTCTTGTTATAGCTAAGGCTTTAATTAACTTAGTAGAAAATTTAATCGGAACAGTTACTTGTTTATCTATAACTTCTGTTATCCCACAGTACCCAGTTTGTGCTTTATCTTTACCTCCTGCAAAAGTAGGGGTTATTCTTATTTTAGCGTTAAACAAAGTACCGTCTTTTTTTACAAATTGTGTTTCACCGATGTATTCACCTTTCTTTACGGCTTCATCAAGCCATCCTGCAACATTTTGTAAAACTATTTCTCCTGGAGAAAAAATAGATACTCTTTTTTTATTAACTAATTCTTCTTTTTTATAACCAAAGATTGTTTCTGCAGCAGAGTTCATTGTTAAAATTCTGCCTTCCATGTCACAAGTAATTGAACTTTTCATATTTTTTATTTTAAAGATTTAAAAACACTTCGCAATGATACATATTTAAATTTAAATTTTAAATCAATTAAACGAGAATTTGATACATTTTGTATGTCAGTAAAAATATGGTGTCTTTCCCCAAAGAATAATTTTAAAACAAACAAAGGAACAACTACTTTAATCAATTTTTTATTTAAAAATTCAGAATATACTTTATAGCATCTATCCCAAGTATAGGAATTATCTGTACATAAATTATATATGCCATATATTTTTTCTCTTATTACAAAATCAACAGCTCTTGTAACATCATTTATATGAACCCAAGAAACCCTGTACTTGTTTTGAACAGGTATAAAAAAGAACTTAAAATTTGCAGCCTGATTGAATTTATCCCATATTATGGCTTTTTTAGCAAAAACTATTGGGAGTCTTAAAATTGTAAAATTTATTTTGTGTTTTTTTGTTTGCTTTTCTAAAGATTTACAAACAAAAGACAAAAAGCCTTTTCCTGAATCACTGTCTTCATTTTTTAATCCTGTATCTTTCCCATCATAAAAACCTATAGCAGAAAAATTAATAAAATGATTTATTTTATTTTTAATACATACTTCTGTCAAAATTTTTGTTGATAAAACTCTACTTTTGATTATTTTTTTTCTGTTTTTTTTTGTCCATCTGCAATTTATTGTGTGCCCAGAAGTGTTTATTATAACATCTATGTCTTTGAAACTAATCTGTGGTTTGATTTTATTTACAGGGTCCCAATAATGATAATTTGAATTTGCATTTGCTTTATTTTTAGATGTTGTAAGAAATTCAAAATTATATTTTTCTTTAAGTTTATCAAAAATATTTGTTGAAACTAACCCCGTTCCTGATATAAGTATATTAATCATTTCGGGTGCAATTATATAAAATAAAAACTTCTATATGTTAATTTTGAAATATAAAATTATTAACAATTGTTGTTTTATTTTTTTTCGAAATCTTGAAATAATAAACTTGCTTGTATTCCTTTATTTTTTTGATACTTAGAGCTTTTATATTGATCATATTCTCCTTGTATTGTATGATAATAAATTTGACAAATATCTATGTTTGGATATATAACAATGGGTTGTACACAAAACATTTCTAATGTCCAGTAACCTTCAAATCCTACGTCTCCAAATCCAGCTGTAACATGAATAAATAAACCTAATCTTCCTATAGAAGACCTTCCTTCTAGCATTGGAACATACTTTGTTGTTTTTGTATATTCTTTTGTTCTTCCTAAGTATAACTTATTTCTCTCAAGCAAAAAACCTGAATCTGGTATAATAACATTTTTAGTTTTATGATTTTTCTTCATATCTAAAGTATCATTACTATAAATCATTAATTCATTGTGTAGTGAAAGATTGTAGCTATTTGGATTTATTTTATTTTCATCAAAAGGTTCTATGAAAATATTTTTATTTAATTCTTTTGTTATTTCTTTTCCTGATAATATCATTTTATAATTTATTTATGTTATTTAATAATTCGCCTCTTATGGTTATTACCGCAGATCTTGGGATATCTTTGTTGTTTTTTGAAGGCCAATTACTTGTTAATTTATCTTTTTTTGAATATTGTCCCGGATGCTGGACACTCAGAAATAATGTTTTGTAATCTGGTGAAAAAAACGGACCTGTGAATTCTGCATCAATTGGTGCGCTTGCTATTTGTATTACCTTCCCCAGGTTATTTCCGTTTCTTTTTACAACAAATAAACCATTATTTTTAAAACTCAAATAAGGTTCTTTTTTGTTCATATAAGAACCCGAAATATCTGATGTAAACCAAAGATTTCCTTGGTTGTCAAAAATTAAATTATCAGGACATGAAAAACCTGTTTCTTGACCTCCAGTTAAAAAAACTTCTGAACTAAATTTCAAAGAACAATAATCTCCATTTTGTTCTTTTATTTTTAATATTGATCCATGAAAATTATTTTTACTAGTATCTCCTGTTAAAGAAATAAAAATATTTCCTGTTATTTTGTCTATCTCTATATCCTCTGGTCTGTCAAGAGGCGTTCCTCCAATAATTTTTGCTGCTTTCCTCAAGTTAATTAACAAATCTGTTTGACTGCTAAAATTATTTTTCAACTTATCATTAGAATCTAAATCTAAAGGAACCCATTCTCCTTTTTCAATGTCGGCAACATAAAGTGTCCCGTCTTTTAAACTATTGTGTTTTGCAGAAATATACTTGTATATGCATTCATTAGTAGAGTCGTCACCCATGTAAACCACTATTTTGTTTTTTTTTGATTTTACAACCGTTGCGCATTCATGAGCACATCTTCCGAGGCCTATAAGTTTTTGAGAATCCCCGGTAAATGGATTTACTTCAACAACCCATCCATAATGCTCAGGAGCATAATTATAATATTTATTCCATTGATAAGCTCCCGGAATAACTTTTCTTTCCCCAGAATCATAAGATTCTTTCCCATAAAAATATTGATAATTTTCCTCACAAGTCAATATAGTATTCCAGGGAGTAACACCTCCAGCACAATTACCTAAAGTTCCTATACCAAAGTTTTGACCTAAAATGTTTTCTGGCCAATTAAAAGGTATTTTAGTTGCAGCTGTTATCCTTCTATTATAATTAGATTTTTTGTCAACATGCCATTTTGAATTTTTGTAAAATAATTTTAGTATACTTCCTCCAACATTATACCTTTCTTTGTCAACCTGTTCTTTTGTTTTATTTAAAACACCAAATCCTGTGACAAATTTTTGTGTTATGCTTTCATGATTCACCCACAATAAGCCTTCTTTTTTATTAATAGGAATAAAAGCCAAATAATCATTGTGTGTTCCAAAAAAATCTGTTTTAGATATACTATCACCCCATTTTATTAAAATATCATAATTCAAACCTTCTGCTAAAACAACTTCATCAGAAGAAGAAGGTTTAATCCCCTTAAAAGAAACATCACCTTGAGCAAATAATGAGGTTGTGTTTAAACTAACACCTACCGCCCCTAAACCCAAAAATTCTAAAAATTTTCTTCTTGATAATTCGCTTGAATTAAATTTTTTTTGAACCATAAATCTTTTTGTGAAAAGTATAAAAAAAAGACCTATTTAAAAAGGTATTTTTTGTAATAATAATTAATAATTAATAGTTGTCGCCGAAATAACATTTTCAAAAAATGTTACAGCTAAAGGGTCTACTGTGCCTATAGCGTCTATGAAAGTATGTGTTCCTGGCTCGCTTGATATGTCTATTGAAGACAGACCGCTTTCTATAGGATAAAAAATATTATTAATATTTACAACTATGTCTATTTGTGTCTCTAAAGAAGGTAATATTTCAAAAGTATTATTTGAAGTTTTTGTGTTATATAGTTTTGAAGCACCTGGATGATAAGAAAAATTATTATTATTAAAAACACCATCTCCAGATGTGTCCATTTTGCCGTCTAGCTTCATAAAAATATAAGTTGGCCAAGCAGACCAAAACATATTACTATTTGAACTTAAGGGGTTGTCAGGGAATACTGTTGTAGGATTTATGGAATTAAGAATGCTATCTAAACCAAAACCTATGGTAAAATCATTGTAAATCCCTGGGTCCATTTCAATATTAAAAGAAAGAGAATAGGGGTCTGTAAAGTCAACTAAACAAACCTCTAAAATGTTTTGTATTGAATTTTCATCTATGTTTGTGGCTTTTAAATTAGAAAAATAAATTTTCAAATTTTCTAATTGTATACTCCAGTTATTATAAGGATCAAAAACACAAGGATTATTAAATCCATATTCTATATCGCTACCGTTAACTTGAAAATAGAAATTTATTTTTAAATTACCTTTATCTGCAACCTCTGGGTCTGGTCTACAAGAATGAAAAAAAACAAAAAAAGCTAAAAAAAATATATTTATTTTACTCATAATTAATGTATAACGATTTTATAAATTAATTGTTGTTCTTCATTGTTTTTTAATAGTATATAATAAAATCCTCCTCTATGATATTCTGTGAAAAATAATTTTAAACAATTTTCTTGAATTTGTTTTTCAAAATTAATACTATTTCCTAAACTATTATATACTCTAATATAATCATAATGATCTATATTTTTGTAACAAATATTTAAATAATCCTTTGCTGGATTTGGATAAAAATTAACTTCATTTAAATTGCTCTCAACGTTATTTAAAGATTGTACTATTAAAGTTGTAAATAATATACTGTCGCATCCGTTAACTGTATTGATTGTATCTACATAAACACCTTGGTCACTTATATAATTGTTAATAAACCAAATACTATCTCCTTTATTAATAATAATTGTTGTGTCTATAAGATAATTTTCATAAACATTTAAATTTGTTATTAATAAAGTGTCTATTGTATTTGAAAAAATAGTATCATAAAAAACTCCTGTATTATTTTGATAATTACCCTGAGCAAAAAATGCGTCTCCTTCACATATACTAATATTCTGTAATAAAACAGGGTCAACTCTTAAAAATATTTCTATAATACTATCACATCCGTTTTGGTTATAAATGGTATCTAGATAGCTCCCTTGTGTATAATAATAATTACTAAATATTTGCACACTATCTCCTGAAAATACAGAAACTGTGTCAATGTAAAAAGAATTTGACAATACTGACAAATTTGTTACTACTATGTCTTCGTAACCTAAACTGTCAAATAAAACATCTATATAAACATCTTCTTCTGTTTGATAATTTGATTCTAAAAAAACACTATCGCCGTCACATATTGATATATTGTTATTTGTAAATTTTAAAACAAAAAGACCGCTTTGTATATCTGAAACTAAAATTATGCCAGAAGGCAACAAAGGATATACACCCCAAGCTCCAGCATAACCATTATGATTATTTGGAGAATACGTGTCATAATATCCTACTTTTATAGGGTTGTATGGATCTGAAATATCGAAAATTTGGAGACCGTCATGATAATAAGAAATATATAAATAATCATCTTTTATTATCAAATTATGAGGTATAGCATTTGAAGCTGTTCCTGAATTTAAAGTTGATAAAACAGTAATATTATTATAATTAGACACATCCGCAACCTTTAAGTGTGTTCCATGAGTTTCATCAGCAAAAACATATATACTGTCATTGTAACTTAGCCACCCTGAATGATTATATCCCTGATAAGGATAAGTGTCTATAAATCCTATATTTTGTGGTGTGTTATTTGTTAAATCATAAACATACATTCCAGATGTTCCTCTATTAAAATATCCTATGTTATCTTCTATATACATGTCATGACAATAAAACCCCATATCAAACAAAAATATTGGATTAACAGGATCTGTTAAATCATAAACTGGGCCGCCTGTAGTATACAGCTTTCTATGTAAAGTGTCTATAAAAATATTATGCATAGTGTTTATTAATTGATCTGAATCATACACTACAATTGTAGAATCTGGTAAATAAGAAAAATCTATTATTTGTAATGTACTTGGTCCTTGATCACATACAGCATATAAATAATTATCTAAAACATGATAGTCTCTGTGTATTATGTTCCCCTGATTAGCTCCAGCTATATATGAAACTTCTTGTGAATTAAGTGGATTTGTAACATCTATAATATGTGTTCCTAATGTTGTTCCTATAACAGCGTATTCTTTATCGTCGTAAACAAAGCCATAAACTTCTGTGTACTGTCCACCTATAGAGCTTACAGGCAAAGAATCTCCTTGCCAATTATATAACAATTCAACGTTGTCTGATATAATTTGACAGCTACCGTCGTCAATTATTGCAAGTGGATTATAATTATGTGCGTTTGTCTCTGTGCATCCTAAAACAGGACATTGATTTCCCTGGTTTATATTAAAAATATTAAATCCAAAATAATAAGAACCTTGAAGTCCTCCTGAAGAAATAACATTATTTGTGGAATCTATCAAATTATAACTACCTCCTTGCCAGCCATCACCATGAGAGTCGTACATGTTAAAATTATAACACCCGTCTGGTATACATAAAGTATCTACATAATTCGTGAAATTTAAGTAAACTTGATCCGAACTATCTAGCAAAACACCTAGTGAGTCTGTTATTGACCAAGAAATCTCTTCAGCCCAAATTTCTGTATTTAACTCCAAAATAATTATGTTGTTCTGACAAGATTTGGTTGAAAAATTAAAAAATAATAAAAAGAATATAGTAGAAAATATAAATTTCATTTTATAAAAATAAAATAAAAATACATCTTACGCTAATATAATACCTATAGAGCGATTTAGCGCTTTAAAGCCAATTTAAGAGGGTTTAAACGATTTAAAGCAATTAAAAAAAAAATAATATTTTTTTTTGTTTTTTTTATAAAAAACAAGCCTTTAAACACCTTAAGATCTTTTTTAGAGAAATAAAAAGGATTAAAACGTTTTTAAGAGTTTTTTAAAAAAGCTTTCGATTATTTATTTTTTTATTTAACAATTATTTAATATCGACTAAAGCATAACTTTATATTACTTTTTGTTAAATTGTTTTTTCAAATATTACAACTTTGGAAAAAAACAAAATATTACTTGTTGATGACGAAGAATCTGTTTTAGATTTTTTATCATATAATCTCAAAAATCACGGCTATTTAGTTGAAACAGCTTCAAATGGTTTAATTGGTTTAAATAAATACAAAAAATTTATGCCTAATCTTATAATAGTAGACGTGATGATGCCTGAAATGAACGGGATAGATTTTTGTTCAACATTAAGAGAAGAGAATAAAAATAATGAAGTTATTATAGTTTTTCTTACAGCAAGAAGTGAAGACTACACTCAAATAGCAGCACTGGAGTCGGGGGCCGATGACTACATTACGAAACCTATAAAACCTAGGCTTCTTGTTGCTAAAATCAAATCTCTCTTGAAAAGAAAACAAAATAAAGAAAACAAGGTTTTAAAGCACAAAGAAGTTTTTTTAAATAAAGACAAGCATCTGGTTGTTTTTAAAAACAATGAAATCATGCTGCCTAAAAAAGAATTTCAAATACTACAACTTTTTTTAGAAAATCCAGGAAAAGTTTTCAAAAGAGAACATATATTAAACTCCGTTTGGGGGAAAGATGTTTTTGTTGGGGGGAGAACAATAGATGTTCATGTAAAAAGAATAAGGAACAAGCTTGGTTCTAATTTGATATCTACAATAAAAGGGATAGGGTACAAGCTTAATGATAAGTAAAATATGGATGTAAAAGGAAAAAATATTATAATAACTGGCGGAAGTCTTGGTATTGGTAAACAGACTGCAAAAAATTTAGTTAAAAAAGGAGCAAATGTTTTGATTACAGGAAGATCAACAGAAAGGTTAATTAAGGCAAAAAAATATACTAATGCAAATATTATTGAATTTGATATCTCTAATCACAAAAACATAAAGAAAAACACATTAAAATGTATGGATATCTTAGGGGGAGAAATAGATGTTTTGATAAACAACGCTGGTGTTGGTGTCAGAGGTTCTATTAATGAAATTAATATAGATGATTTTTTAAAAGTATTTAATGTCAATGTGTTTGGTCTTGCTTTATTCACTAAGGAAATAATCCCTTACATGATTAAAAAAAATTATGGGACAATTATTAATGTTGGATCTACAGCTAGCTTAAAGGGATATAGAAACGGTAGCATTTATTCTTCTTCAAAATTTGCAGTTAGGTGTTTAACTCAGTGTTGGCAAGCCGAATTAAGGCCTTATAATATTAGAGTATGTCAAATAAACCCTAGTGAGGTTACAACTGCTTTTGGAAGTCATGAAAGAAAAGAGAGAGAGCAAGTATATAACAAGTTGACACCTAAAGAAATATCTCATTCAATAATATCTGTTATTGAAATGGAGGATAGGGGTTTTGTTAACGAACTTAATATATGGGCTACAAATCCTTTTAATTAAAATAATAATATAACGATAAAAATTTTCCAGAATTAAGATTTATACAATTATTAAGTATTTTTATTTAATGAAAAAAATGCACGCTTTAGTTATAGGTGCTACCGGAGCCACTGGTCAAGAAATAGTCAAGTTTTTGTTAAAAGAACCTGACTTTAACAAAGTGTCTATTTTCGTTAGAAGAAAAATCAATATTAAACATAAAAAATTAATTGTACATAAAATTAATTTTTCAAAATTAAACGAATATAAACATTTGTTAAAAGGAGATGTCTTGTTTTCTTGTTTAGGTACAACCAGAAAGGAATCTGGAGGTAAAAAAAATCAATATTTAGTAGACTACACGTATCAATATGTGTTTGCTGGTTTTGCATCAAAAAATAAAGTTAGTTGTTACTCTTTAGTCTCTTCTGTTGGAGCAAACAAAAATTCTTTTTTCTTTTATCCTAAAATTAAAGGAACTTTAGAAGACGCTGTTAAAAATCTTGAATTTAAAAAAATACAAATCTTTCAACCTCCTGCTCTAATTAGACAAAAAGAATTAATAAGGTCTTCTGAAAAAAAAAGTATAAAATTTATCAGGATTTTAAACACTTTTGGTTTTCTAAAATCTTTTAAGCCTTTGCCGGTTGAATTTTTAGCTAAAAAAATGGTTAAAGAGTCTCTATTAAATAAAAAAGAAAATATAAAAACATATAAGCCGAAAGAGTGTTTTTAAACAAAAAAATTAAGATTTATTTTTTCAAATTTATTCCCAACCAATCTAGAATGTTTTTATGCCATATGTTTTCTTCCTCCTTTTTACTCAAAATACCTATTTCTACAGCATACTCTACAACTCTTCCAGGATATGAGGTCCCTACACCATCCATTTCTCCTAATGGAAAGGGGTCATCTAAACCCATTATAATTTGACTTGCCCCAACACGCTTCTTTAATAAATCAAGAGTATGTGAATCATGTACAAGTGTATCAAAATACAAGTTCTTGTGTCCAAGTGTTTTTCTAGGGTCGTGTAAGTTTTTAAAAATATCTGGACGACCATCAAAACCTTGTACTCTTCTTCCATAATTAGCTATTCCTAACATTCCTCCATGAGCAAAACTAGTTCTTAAATTTGGATACTTGTTTGGCAAATCTCTAAGAGTAAAAAGATGTATTGTGTCGGCACATTGAGCCATCATCCAAACTAAATGAAACCTCCAATATTCATTTTTTAAAGCAATCATTTTATCGCCATCGTAAGGATGAATTTGTACCGCTAATCCATATTTGTTTGCTAAATCAAATATAGGGTCAATATTTTTTTCAGCAATAGACATCCATTCTCCATGTGTATTTAAAAAATGTGTTGGCAAACAGAGTAGTTTTAATCCTAATTCATTTACACAACGATCTATTTCTTTAAGTGCATGATTCATGTATAGTGGCTGAACAACAAAACCACAAGTAAATTTATCTGGATAATCACTTTGAATAGAAGCGTTAAAATCATTTTGGAAACGAATTACATCAATGCAGTCTTGTTTTTCCCATCCATTACAATATAACTGTGACAGACATAACATAACTCCATGATCAATATTGTGTTTATTCATCCACTCTATTTTTTCTTTAACAAAAAAACTAGGATCTGTGATTGGCCTAGACCAATCCTTTTGTCTCATAAAACTCTTGTCTTTGTCAATCCAGAACAGTTTCTTCTCCTTCATGAAACTGGGGATCTGAGAGGGCTCTGGGAGTATATGTCCGTGTCCATTTATCCTCATAATACATTTAATTTTGTGGATTTATACTTTTATAAAAGCTAAGATATAAAAAACATAATTAAATCAGTGGTTTTCTTTTTGGTGGGCCTCTCGGTCCCTCTTGAATAAATAAAAACCCACTCAATTGAGCGGGTTTTTTTTTGGTGGGCCCAGCTGGGCTCGAACCAGCGACCCCTTGATTATGAGTCAAGTGCTCTAACCAGCTGAGCTATGGGCCCTAAATCATTTTCAATAATAAAACAATTTATATAATAAATATAACTATTTATGAATTTATTTCATTCATTTCTATTAAAACTCCGTTTGTTTGTTTAGGGTTTATAAAACAAACTTTAGTTTTGTTTGCTCCTTTTGAGGATGTTTCTAAAATTTCAAAACCTAAATCTGTAAGCCTTTTTTTTTCAATTTCTATATCATTTACCTCAAAAGATATATGGTGTAACCCTTCTCCTCTTTTTTCTATAAACTTTGATATAACACTTTTTTTATTTATTGATTCAACAAGCTCTATCTTTGTGTTATTTAATTTATAAAAACAAACCCTAACTTCTTGTTCTTTTATTGATTCTATTTTTTCAGGATCTTTATTTAAAATCTTGCTGAATAAACCTTGTGACTGATTCAAATCTTTTACCGCTATCGCTATGTGATCTAATTTTTTCATAATAAATACATAAAAAAAGGCGGTACAAAAACCGCCTTTTTATTAAATGGAATGAATTGAAATGTTAGAACATAACTGTAACGCCCATTGACATAGTCATGTCGTCATCAGCCCACGTTAACGTAGGTTCAAACATTAAGCCATCCATTAGTGCTGAGAATTGTCTTCCGAAAGCGATAGTCATATCGTCATCTGATCCAAAACCGCCTACTTCTACAAATCCAAAGCTCATTGCTTTTCTAACTGCAAAGTCAAACTCATCAGCTTCGTAAGAAAGAACTATATCAAAGTCCCCTCCAACATTAACACCAATAGTAGGATTGTTATAGTTAATCCCCTCAGTGTCAATTGTAGCTAATTTAGCCCAACCTATAGATTGTGCGCTTAAGCCCACCATCATGATAGCTGCAGTTAAAGTAAGTAACACTTTTCTCATAGCTATTAAAGTTAGTTAATACTGCTGCAAATATATAACAATTTGTCTTTTGACAATAATTTTAATGTTATTTATTCATTAACATTAAAATGTTAGTTTTTTATCAAATCTACATGGACTTACTTCTGTTATCATGGGTTTGTTAAGTAGTAAATTATGAGAAAATATTTTGGCAAAATATGGCACCAATGTAACACTTTTTGAACCAAAACCGTTAAAAATGTACATGTTTTTATGTTTTTTATGTGATCCTATTATGGGTCTTCTGTCTATAACTGTAGGCCTAATCGAAGATTTATGTGATATAATCTTGTAGTCTATATTTAGGATTTTGTCTAATTTATTTATCAAAAAATCTTTCGCTTGATTTGTTTTATCTCTAGAATTATAGTCTCTGTCATATGTAGATCCTATTTGAAAAACGTTTGTTTTTTTTGGTAAAATAAAAATTTCTTTACTTATAATGTGTTTTAAAACAAAATCTTTAGCTGTTTTAATGGTTATAACTTCACCCTTACAAAGATTGAACATTCTTTTATTAAAAAAAGGATTTAAAGATCCTCTATCTCCTTCACAGAAAACTATTTTCTTTGCCTGTATGTTTTTATAATTAATCACACTACTAGATATTTTAAGACGAGAATAATCAAAGATTTCGTTTAAAAAAATGTTTCTTTCCTTCATTTTATTTAAAAAAAACTCTCTGATTAGATTAATATCAACATATCCTGATGGAGAAATAATTGCTCCTCCTAGATTTTTATTTAAGTATTTATAATCTGTTTTGTTATGAATTTCTTTTATATATTTTCCTACCTCTGTATTATTCTGTTTCACTGTCCACATATCTAGATCTGATTTATTAAAAAACAGTTTAATAATGTTTAATGGAAAAATTATTTTTTTATTTATTTGATTCTGTAATTTTTGATAATAACTCAAAGAAGTCGGCATTATTTGATTTATTTTCCAAGACAAAACACACCTTCTTAAAGATATTGGATTATAAACACCTGAAGCCACTTTTGTTGAATCAATAAAATTAGTGTTAGATATTATTAAAATCTTTTTGAATTTATCTTTTAAATGATCATACAGAACCGTTCCCGCTATCCCTTGACCTACTATTATTAAATCATATAACATTAATAATTCCAGTAAAAAATATGCCTTCTATTTCTAGGGTCTGGTAAATTAATACCTACCGAGATTTCATGTGTTCCAGAAGAATATTGCCCTATTGACATAAAAGAATAATCAAAAGCATAAGATACATGTAGAACCCCTACTTGAAACCCTAAAAGAGCTATAGCTGTCTTGTCTGTTCTGAAAGAAGCCCCTGTCCAAAAAGAATTATTGAAAAACACCTTAAAGTTAAAGTCTGCTTGTAAAGGCCCCGCATCTATTGTTTTAATTAAAACAGAAGGCTCTAAAGATAATCCTTGATTAATTTCTTTAGTCAATCCAGCTGAAACAAAATAATGTCTAACTCCTTTATTTTCTCCAAAAACATCTCTAATAGACTCTCTAAAAGTATTTTGAAAAAGCTGATACACAGATGTCCCTAAATAAAAACTTTCACTGTAATAATACAAACCAAAAGCAGCATCAGGAACAAAGGAGTTATATGTGTTGTTCCCTATTTGTGTTTCTGTTTGATGGAATTCTAATTCGTTCTCTTTAAGAGAATAGTTATATCCTATTCCTGCAAGACCTAAAGATAATACTGAATTATAAAACTCTATATGATAGGAATACGATAATTGTACTCCTGTTTGAGACACAGGTCCTGTTTCGTCCTGAAACAATAAAGCACCAATACCTATATTGCCGTCTAAAATAGATCCATGAGAAGATAGTGTTGTTGTTTTTGGAGCTCCTTCAAATCCAGACCACTGGTTTCTTACACTTGCTCTTATAGGAAAATAAGGAGTAGAGCCTGCTAACGCCGGGTTTATTGCTATGTCGTTAAACATATATTGACTATACATTGGTGATTGTTGAGATTTCAAATCACTAAAAATCAAAATAAAAAAAGATAAAATAAGTATTTTAAATATTTGTATCATCTTATAATATTAACTGTTCCTGTATAAGGAGCTTCTTCGTTATTTAAAGTAATAACATAATAATATGTTGCTGAAGGCAATACCTCTCCTTTATATGTCCCGTCCCATGCAGAATCATATGAGTTATTATAATTTTTTGCACTAAAAACTCTATCCCCCCATCTGTTATAAACCTCAACCAAAGCATCGGGATATAAATCTATATTTTCTATCCACCAAAAGTCATTAGTTATATCACCATTAGGAGTAAAAGCGTTATAAACATACAAACATGTTTGAGGGTTTGCGTCAACAAATGTTGATGCTTCTAGTAAACATCCTAAATCATCTATAACTTCTAAATAATACAAATCTGAAATAACATTTAAATTATCCTGGGTGTTGGTTCCATTAGACCATGTAAAATTATAAGGAGCAACCCCTCCTTGTATTGTTGTATAAATCATTGCATCATCATTATCCTTACAAGAAGATTCTGTATTTGTAAATGATATTTGCATAACATTTGCCGCAGGTATATTTGTGTTAAATTGAGCATTACACCCATTATCATCATTTAAATCAATAGAATAGTTTCCAGGTAATAAGTTATTAATAGAAGCTGTAATTTCTCCTGTATTCCAGGTGAAAACATAAGGCTGCACTCCTCCATCTGCAACCAAAGTTGCTGTAGATAAATCTCCAGGATAACATATAGGTGTGTTAATTATTGAAATCAATAATTCTTCTGGTTCAATAACGCTATCTGTTGCTGTTAAAATACACCCAAATTGATCAACTATCGTAACAGTATACACTCCTGGTGATAAATCAGTAGCAGTTGCTGTTTGCTGATTTGTTAAGTCATCCCAAGAATAAGAATAATTAGCGTTTCCATTTTGCACACTAGCTGTAATAGAGGCATCGTCTAAACCAAAACAAGTAGAGTTTATTGATAATGTTTGTGCTATTGGTTGACTGATTATTACTGATTCTGACATAGAGCAACCATTTATATCTGTAACTAGTACTGAATAACTTCCAGCGGAAAGAGATGTTGCTGTCATATTTGATTGACCATCAGACCATTCATAACCATAAGGGTTTGTCCCTCCTGTTACATCTACCCAGGCAGATCCATCTGCAAAACCATTACATCCTGCGTCCAAGTGACTCATAACTAAGTTTATTAAAGCGGGCTCTGTTATGGTAACTAAATAAGAAGAACTAATACAATTGTTTTGATCCTGTACTATAAGACTGTAATTCCCTGCTGATAATCCTGTTGCTATTAAAGGAGGGTTGCCTGAATAAGGAAAAGATGCGCCGTTATCTAATGAATAAATATAAGAGCCTGTTCCGCCTAATCCAGAAATACTTATTTCTCCGTCTGAATTCCCATTACAAGAAATCTGCGATCCATTATAATTAGAAACAACCTGACCCGAAACGACAACCTGACTAGGTTCAGATATATTTACACTAACAGAAGAAACGCTTTGGCATCCATTATCGTCAACAATAGCTATATTATAAATACCTGCTGAAAGACCTCCAACAACCGAAGAATTTGAACTAAACAAACCGTTTAGGTCAATATAACTATAAGGGCTTGTTCCTCCTTGACCTAAAATTGTAATTTCTCCATTAGAATAACCATAACAAGAAATTTGTGAACCGTTATAATTTGAAGTTATTGTTGCGTCTATTACATTTACGGGCGTAGGATCTGAAATTGTAATTGTTTCCGTGTCATTACAGTTATTTTCATCTTGTACAGTCACCGTATATGTGCCTGCTGAAAGACCTGAAAATATATTTGTAGAAGAATTAATTTGACCACAGCAAGTATAAGTTAATGTGCCTGTGCCTCCTATTGAGTTTAAAGTAATCTCCCCATCATTACCTCCGTTACAAGATATTTGTGACCCGTTATAATTAGATGTAACTCCTCCGTTTACATTTAATTCGGGTGGATTCGTAAGTGTTATAAAGTTTGTCCCTAAAGAAGATGTACATCCGTTAATATCTTGAACTACCACATCATATGTGCCGACACCTAAACCTCCTACTAACAAAGAACCTCCTCCGTTAGTAATATAAGTAGATCCTCCGTCTATTGAATAATTAAAAGTAGGGCCTGTTCCGCCTGATACAACAATAGATATTTCTCCATCATTAAACCCAAAACAGCTTATTTGAGATCCATTATAATTAGAGTTAACATTTAATGAAGAAACTAACAATTCTGGCGGTTCATTTAATGTGATTGCTGACAATATGCTCAATGTACATCCATTATCATCTTTAACACATAAATCATAATTGCCAGCCGAAAGAGAATTAAATGTATTTAAATTGTAATAATTATTACATCCATCATTTGAATATAAATAACTTCCCGTTCCCCCTGAAGCTATTATTTCAATTGAACCATCAGAAGATCCAAAACAACTTATATCAAATCCATTATAATTAGTTAAAACAGACTGAGTAAAAGATAAAGATGGAGGATTGTTTAAGGTTAATTGTGTTACAGGAGAAGTGCATCCGTTATTGTCCATTACCTGTATATCATATGTAGAAGCATTAATCAATACTGTTCCTGTGTTTGTTAATGGAGAGTTTCCGTTAACAGGAAAAGTAACACCATTGTCATATGAAACAGAATAGGGAGGATTGCCTCCGATCGCATTAACTGTTATTTCTCCATCGGTAGCACCAAAACAAGAAACATCTGCTCCATTATAATTAGAAGTAATAGAAGAAGAATACGTCAACAAAGAAGGCTCTGTGATTATAACAGGATTAGATGAATAAGATTCTGTTTCTCCTGTAAATGTATCTTGAACTATTATGTTATAAGCTCCCGCTGACAATCCTGTAAACACATTATTATTACTCCAACTTACACCATTGTCTATAGAATAAACTAAATTAATAGGAGGTATTACATCAGGAACTATTGTGATTGTTCCGTCATTGATGCCATTACAATTTAAATTAGTAGAAGAAACGCTGTTTATTAAACCAGCTATTTCGATTGTAAAATCTTCTGTTTCTCCGTATTGATAAGAAACACAAGGTTGAATTTGGAAAGCAGAAACAAATGGGGGGGTTAATCTTTGATAAACTACTCTCATTCTAGTAATCCCTAAAGAGGCTGTCATAGGAACAGTAACTGCTCCATAATATGTTGTAGACCAAGAACTTTGATTACCTATTGATGTGTAAATTATTTCTGTTGGATCAAAATTGTTATCTGCATTCCAATCTATCCAAATCCTTAAACCTTTATTAAAAGAGCCTCCTGTCCAACCAGCACATTTGTTCCCTGCTATAAAAAAATTATACGTGTCTCCTTTTTTTACCAATGCCCTGTCCCCAGGACCGAAACCGCTAACCCAATTTGGACCATTTAAATTTCCTATTGTTGTCCCATTATTTCCCTGTGTAAAATCTCCATATCCTGAACAAGGAGTTGTGCTATAGCCTGTTGTAGACGGGTTTATAATATCTGTTGCTGGATCCCAAGGAGAAGATGGTAGTCCGTTTGGTATATTTGAGCCAAACAATACTCTGGCAATAACTTCACTTGCGCTTGTTGACGTAGCGGCAGAAGAACAATACTGAGCTTTTGCAAAAAAAGACACAATAATACATATAATAAAAAATAAAATCTTTTTCATAATAAAAAACAAAACAATTACTGATTAAGTACTTGTTAAATACCTCTTAACAAATTTAGGTTTTTTTTAGGAGAAAAACTACTTTGAGGTCGGAACCGGATTCGAACCGGTGTAGATGGTTTTGCAGACCACTGCCTAACCGCTCGGCCATCCGACCAAAAATTAAAGGTAACAAATCTATAAATTTATAGTTTGTTTTCAAATGTTTTTATAAATAATAACACTTGATATCCCTGAAGAATTTATCTCTAAAGGTGGTTTTATTTTACTTACTCTTACCAAAAGTCTTTCTATTTCTATCTCCTTTTTTTCACCTAAACATATAATATTATCTAAAATTCTTTTAGTTACACTTTCTATCAACTTAGAAGGTTTGCTCATTTCTTTTTTTATTATATCTGTAATTTGTGCATAATCTAAAGTTAATTTCAAATTATCTTGTTTTGTAGATTCTGTAAAATCAAAATCGACTTCTACGTCAACTGTGAAGGGGCCTCCTTTTTTCCTTTCTTCTGGGTTACATCCATGGAAAGAATAAATTTCTAATTTTGATATCTCTATTCTATTCAACATTTTTTAAAAAATTATTTACTCTGTTTTTAAAAATATCCTTACCTATAATTTCTATTATAGAGTATATAGATGGGCCTCTTTTTTCTCCAGTTAAAACAAACCTTAATAAAGGTAAAAGATCTCCGAATTTAAGATTTTTGTAATCTATATATTCTCTTATTATTATCTCTATATTTTCTTTTTTAAAATCATTTATTTTTATCATTTTTTCTAGAATATCACATAAAATATCTTTTATCTCTTTATTAGTTTTTTTAAACACATATTCTTTTTGGTTTATGTTCAATCCTGTAAAATAAATTCTAGAATTAGAAACTATATCACTTAAAAACAAAACTCTTTCTTTTTCTAATTCTATTATTTTTATTATTTTTTCTTCTTCATGTTCAACAAAGTCTTCTTTTATGATTTCATATATATTTTTGTTGTTTAACAATCTTATATGTTGTTGATTAAACCATTTTGTTTTTTCAAAATCAAATTTAGCTCCTGATTTTGAAACTCTTTCTAAAGAAAATGAATCTATTAACTCTTCTAAATTAAAAATTTCTTTTTCTGTTCCTGGATTCCAGCCTAGAAAAGCTAACATGTTAACAAAAGCTGAAGACAAAAAACCTGAATCTTTAAATCCTTCTACTTCTCCTTCTTCTGTTTTGTATTTCAAAGGAAATACAGGAAATCCGTGTTTATCGCCATCCCTTTTACTTAATTTTCCCTTACCATCTGGACGTAAAATTAAAGGTAAATGAGCAAATTCTGGCATTTTTTTATTCCACCCCAAAAAATCATAAAGCATAACATGTAATGGCGCTGAAGGAAGCCACTCTTCCCCTCTAATAACATGTGTTATTCCCATTAAATAATCATCAACTACATTTGCTAAATGATAAGTAGGCATTCCATCTGATTTAAATATAACCTTATCGTCTATTGTATTACTGTTTACAACAACCCACCCTCTTATAATATCTTTTAATTTTATCTCCTTGTTTCTTGGTATTTTTACTCTTACAACATATTGTTGATTTTCGCTTAATCTCTTTTGAACTTCTTCTTTTGGTAAAGTAAGTGAGTTTTTCATTTGTTCTCTCATAATACTGTCATATTTAGGAGAAGCGACACCTGCTTTTTTTAAATTTTCCCGCATTGACTCCAACTCTTCTTTTGTGTCAAAGGCATAATAAGCGTATCCTTTTTTTATTAGTTGCTTGACATACTTTTTATATATATCTTTTCTTTCTGATTGCCTATAGGGTCCTTTATCTCCTTCTATATCTACACCTTCATCGTATTTTATGTTGCACCAATCCAAAGATTTTTTTATATATTCTTCTGCAAAATCAACATATCTTTTTTGATCTGTGTCCTCTATTCTCAACAAAAAGACTCCTTTATTTTTTTTCGCAAACAGAAAATTATATAAAGCTGTCCTTACTCCTCCAATATGTAAAGGTCCTGTTGGGCTTGGGGCAAATCTTACTCTAACCATAATTAATTTTTTATTTTAAATAATACAAATATATATAAGTGTACCTAGTTTATTAAATATTAAAAGGATAATGTGTTAATTTTGTAAAATGAACAAAGAAAAAGTATTATATAAAAAAATAGAACAGTTTATAAGAAAGTACTATAAAAGTAAAATAATAAAAGGTTTTTTGTTGTTTTTTTCGTCTTCTTTATTGTTACTAATAGTTTTTTCTTTAGCCGAACATGTAAGCAAAATGGAATCTTTAGGAAGAGCTTTTTTGTTTTGGTTTTATATTGTTTTTAATTCTTTTGTTTTTATAAAATATGTCTTTTTGCCTTTGTTGCGGCTTTTTAAAATAAAAGGACAAATGTCCAGAAGCTTTGCCGCAAAAATAATAGGTGAACGTTCCAATAAAATCAAAGATAAACTTATAAATTATATTGAGTTAGAGGAAATAAACCAGGAAGGTAACGAGCTATTAAAAGCAAGTATAAATCAAAAAATTAAAGAATTAGAAAGTTTTTCTTTCCATAAGGCTGTCAATTTTAGTGAAAATAAAAAATTTATAAAGTATATTATTTTACCGATATCTATTATTATAATAATTTTTTTTATTGGGGGTGTTGGTTTGCTTAAAGATGGTGGCAAAAGAATTGCTCTCTACTCTCATGAGAAAAATTATTTTTCTCCTTTCAAATTTATAATATTAAATGAAAATTTATCTTGTGCAAAACATGAAGATATAACAGTATTAGTCAAAATAGAAGGTGAATCAGTTCCTGAAAAATGTTTTTTTGAAACATCTGATGGGTATTTTTTTGAAATGAAAAAAAAATCAAATTCAATATACGAGCATGAAATTAAAAACATACAAGAAACAACTTATTTTAAAATACATGGAAACGGGTATCATTCTAAAAAAAACAAAATAGAAATTTTTAATAACCCTGAACTTATTGGTTTTTCTGTATTGGTTACCCCCCCTAAACATACAAAAGGAGAAAAGAAATTAATAAAAAACACAGGAAACGCTGCTGTGTTAAAAGGATCTACCCTTCGTTGGTCTTTTGAAACAAAAAACACAGATATTGTTTTAATAGATTTTGGAGATGACTTAAAAAAAATAAAAGCCTCAAAGTCTTTTTCAAAACAAATAACAAGAAACGAAACTTATTACTTGTCATTGAAAAACTCTAAAAACCAAACATCAAAAATAAAATACAAAATAGAAGTTATTGATGATTATTTTCCTGAAATATCTGTACAAGACACTCTTCTTCATCAAAAACAAACTATATATTTTACTGGTTTTATTAGTGATGATTACGGATTTAAAAGTCTTGATTTTTTTTATAAAAACGAAAATGACTCTATTTTTAAAAAACAAAACTTGAAAATAAATTATCAGAAAACATACCAAAACTTTCAATTCCCATTTGGGATAGAAGCTTTTAAAGACTCTGTAATTAATTTTTATTTTGAAGTAACTGATAACGACGCTTTGGTTGGTGGAAAAAAAACAAAAACAGAATTGAAAACAATGAAATTGTTTTCAAAAGAGGATATTACAAAAAAAATAAAAGAATCTAATAAGTTTATAAAAAACCAACTGGATATGTCGAAATCAAGCTCCAGCGAAATTTCAGAAAATATAAATAAAATAAAAAACAATTTAATCAATAATGAATTGTCTTTGTGGGAAAAAAAACAACAAATAGAAAAGGTTAAAGAAAAATACAAAAGATTAGAAGAAAATCTTGAGGAAGTTAAGGATCAAATTCAAAAAAGAAACATGAATTTAATGTCTGAACAAGAAAAAGAAAAAATGATTGCTCTACAAAACATGCTCGACAAGTTAATTGATGAGGAAATAAAAAAAATGCTTGAAGATATTGAAAAAATGATGCAGGAAAATAATGATAAAAAAATTATAGAGAAAATCAAAAAAATAGAAAAAACAAAAAAGGAAATAGACAATGAGATAGAAAGATACAAAGAGATTTTTAAACAATTAGAATTCGAAGAAAGATTTCAAAATACTATAGAGAAGATTAAATCCCTGTCAAAGAAACAAGAAGATCTGCAAAAAATGAATGAGAAAAAAGAAGACTTTTCAGTTTTAGAAAAAAAACAAGAAGAAATAAAAAAAGAATTTGAAGAAATAAAAAAAGATTTAGAGGAGGTTAAACAACTTAACGATTCTCTTTCTAAGCCAAATAAAATGGAAAACACATCCGAAGATGAAAAAGAAATTATAAAAGACATTGAAAAAAGTATAGAAAGTCTTAATAAAAAAATGAGACAAGAAAGTCAAAAAAAACAAAAATCTGCAAAGAAAAAAATGGACAAATTATCTAATAAACTACAGTCTTCTCAATCTTCCATGCAAATGCAATCAACTCACGAAGACATAGATAATTTAAGACAGCTATTAGACAATTTAATTGTATTGTCTTTAAATCAAGAAAACATAATAAACAAAACAAGTGTTATAGAAAAAAATAATCCTGAGTTTGTGAAAAACATGATTCAACAAAAAAACATACTTGATAATTCTTTAATGATACAAGACTCTCTGTTTGCATTAAGTAAAAGAGTGGTGCAAATAAAGTCTATAGTTAATAAGGAAATAGAAGAAATGAACATTAATTTGAATAGATCTATTTTTAGCTTAGAAGAAAGGAACACAAATGTTGCTCAAGAAAAACAACAATATGTAATGAAGTCCGCAAATAATCTTGCTTTACTTTTATCTGATGTTTTACTACAAATGGAGAAATCTTTAGCAAAAATGACTGATGGTGAAAAAATGTGCAACAATCCTAACAGCAAGGGCAAGGGGAGTCTTTCTAATATTAAAGGACTACAAGACGGCATCAAAAAAAGACTAGACGAAATGATGAAAAAAGGAAAAAACAAAAAAGACAAAGACGGAGAAAAAAACAATCAAGAAATGATTGAGTTATCTAGTGAACAAGAATTTTTAAGGTTGAGGCTTTCGGAAATAACAAAAGAATTAAGTGGAGAAAAGGAGATTAAAAAAATATTAAAAGAAATAGAAGAAATGATGAAAAAAAATGAAGAAGATATTTTAAATCAAAAATTTGACAATATATTTATTATGAGGCAAAACAAAATAAAAACTCGTTTATTAAAAGCGGATAAAGCCTTAAAAGAACAGGATTTTGAAGAAAAAAGGACATCTAAAGAGTGGGAAGAAAAACAAAAATATGACATTCAAGAAGATATTTTAAAACAAAAAATTAAACAAGAAATAATAGAAGAAAAAATATATAAAACCACCCCTTATTACAAGGATTTTTATAAAGAAAAAATAATAAATTATTTTAAAGAATATGAAAAATAAAATACTTTTTTTTGAAAATAATCTAGTTAAAATAAAAAACAAACAAAAACTAAAAGTTTGGATAAATAATTGTGTTGAAGATTATAAATATGTGCTTGTTTGTATAAACTTTATTTTTTGCACAAAAAAAGAAATCAAAGATTTAAATAAAAAGTATTTAAAAAAAGACAGCCTTACGGACGTTATTGCCTTTAATTATGAAAATAAAAAAAATATATTTGCAGACATATACATGTGCTACGATGTAATAAAAGAAAACTCCGAAACATACTCTACTGAAACAAAAGAAGAAATTCACAGGGTCATGATTCACGGAACATTACATTTATGTGGTTTAA
>Ga0115011_10000740_pt1 | contig 25067 bp, 12 predicted proteins | sample TroAtlMetagenome_2_FD_88705 | JGI IMG/M metagenome (GOLD analysis project Ga0115011, IMG submission 88705) | Marine eukaryotic phytoplankton communities from Atlantic Ocean - Tropical Atlantic ANT8 Metagenome | ecosystem: Environmental > Aquatic > Marine > Oceanic | place: Tropical Atlantic...
AATATAAAAATAGAAAGTTTTAAATACGTAAATAAAGTAGCTGAAGTAATAGAAATTCCTAGAAATCACTTTACTCCAATTAGAAAAGGAGATTTAGTAATGATACATCATAATGTTTTTAGAAGATATTATGATATAAAAGGAAAAGAAAAAAATAGTAGATCTTTTTTTAAAGACAATAGGTATTTAGTTTCTCCAGATCAAGTTTATTTATATAAACGAAATGGTGAATGGAGCACTATTTATGATATATGTTTTGTGATACCTACCAAAAACCATAGAGAAGGAATTTTAAAATACGATAATAAAAGTTTAAACTACTTAGGAATTAAAGTAGGAGATAAAATATCATTTAAAGAAAAACGTCAATTTGAATTTTTAGTTGACGGGGAATTATTATATTGTATGAAATCAAAAGATATTTTAATAAAACATGGACGTAAAGAAGACAAAGAAAAACATAATAACAGCAGCTCAGTTAGCGGTAGACGAATTGATAAAGGTAGCGAAGGAACCGATTGTAGATACGGGCGAGGATGTGACTGCGGACCGACTAAAGAACGCAGCTGCCACTAAAAAACTTGCTATTTTTGACGCGTTTGAAATTCTACAAAGAATAGAAGAAGAAGAAGCTATTTTAACTGGTATACCAAAAAAAGAACCTGAAAAACCTCAACGAGATTTTAGAGGGTTTGCTGAAGGGAGGAGTAAATAATGTATCAACAAACTCTTTGGTCTGAATTAAAAGACGTTGTTAATCCTAAAATTCTATCTAAACAAAATAGATTAAAGAAATGGAAATATGGGTATGACAAAGACTATGATTTTATTGTAATAAGTAAAACTGGAAAGATTGGAAAGATCATTGAGATACAAAATCTCCGCATTGCTCTACCAGCAGAACATGAACCGTTTAAACGAAGCCAAGATAAAAAGGGGCAATACTGGGAACAATTCGAATATCCCAAAGAATTAAAAAAGATTAAAAGTAGATTTGATTGGGAAAAATACCCGATGGATTTTAGGGAAGAATGGTGGGATTATATAGATGAAGAATTTAAAAGAAGAGATGAAGGATTTTGGTTTTACAATAATGGTGAACCTACTTATATCACTGGTACTCATTACATGTACTTGCAGTGGTCAAAAATCGATGTTGGAGCTCCAGACTATAGAGAAGCAAATAGATTGTTCTTTATTTTCTGGGAAGCCTGTAAAGCGGATACTAGGGCCTATGGAATGTGTTATCTTAAAAATAGGCGATCTGGATTTTCCTTTATGTGTTCCGCAGAACTTGTTAATCAAGCCACAATATCCAGTGATTCAAGATATGGTATATTATCCAAAACAGGTGCAGATGCTAAGAAAATGTTCACTGATAAAGTTGTCCCCATATCGATTAACTATCCGTTTTTCTTTAAGCCAATTCAAGACGGTATGGATCGACCTAAAACAGAACTGGCCTATAGAGTTCCAGCGTCAAAACTTACACGTAGAAAAATTGAGGTTAACGAAGAACTTAGAGAATTAGAAGGATTAGATACTACTATAGATTGGAAGAATACTGGAGACAATAGTTATGATGGTGAAAAATTAAAACTATTAGGTCATGATGAAAGTGGTAAATGGGAGAGACCTGATAATATAAAGAATAACTGGAAAGTAACAAAAACCTGTTTAAGACTAGGTAGTAGGATTGTAGGTAAGTGCATGATGGGATCTACTTCCAATGCTTTAGATAAAGGTGGTCAAAACTTTAAAGACATTTATTATGGATCTAATTGTTTAGAACGTAATAGAAATGGTCAAACTAAAGAAGGTTTATATTCTTTGTTTATACCAATGGAATGGAACTACGAAGGGTTTATAGATAGATATGGCTACCCCGTGTTTGATACACCAACTGAACCAGTTTTAGGAATTGATAGCAATTACATAGAGGTAGGAGTAATAGAACATTGGGAGAATGAAGCAGAAGGATTAAAAAACGATCATGATTCTTTAAATGAATTTTATAGACAATTTCCAAGAACTGAACAACACGCATTTAGAGATGAAACAAAAGACTCTTTATTTAACCTTGTTAAAATATATCAACAAGTAGATTTTAATGAAGAGTATAATAATAGAGCTAATGTAACTCAAGGAAGTTTCATGTGGAGAGAAGGAATTAAAGATACAAAAGTAGAGTTTATTCCTAATAGAAATGGAAGATTTTTTGTATCATGGATACCTCCAGTTAGTATGCAAAACAGGTTAATTGTAAAAAATGGTATTAAGTCTCCCGCTAATGAATTTGCAGGAGCGTTCGGATTAGATAGTTACGATATCTCAGGAACTGTAGATGGTAGAGGTTCTAATGGTTCATGTCATGGATTGACTAAGTTTTGTATGGCAGATGTTCCACCAAACCAATTCTTTTTAGAATATATATCTAGACCCCAAACAGCAGATATCTTTTTTGAAGATATTTTAATGGCTTTAGTTTTTTATGGAATGCCAATATTAGCAGAAAATAATAAACCAAGATTTTTATATTATTTAAAACGTAGAGGATACAGAGGATTTAGTATGAATAGACCTGATAAGGTTTGGAACAAACTTTCTGTAACAGAGAGAGAAATAGGTGGAATACCTAACTCTAGTGAAGATATAAAACAAGCTCATGCTGCAGCTATAGAATCTTATATAGAGAGTTATGTAGGTTTAATGGAAGATGGTAGTCATGGAAATATGTATTTTCAAAGAACATTAGAAGATTGGGGAAGGTTTAATATTAGTAATAGAACCAAGCACGATCCTTCGATAAGTTCTGGGTTAGCAATTATGGCTTGTAATAAAAACAAGTACAGACCAATACAAGATAGACAAATTACTCCAATACAATTAGGTATGAAGACATATGATAATAGCGGATATATTTCAAAAATAATAAAATAAATGAAGGTTTTTACAAATAGCAATAGTTCTTTTCCTGATCAGGTAGTACCTGATTTTGAAAAAGCTACGTGGGAATATGGACTACAAGTCGGTCGAGCAATTGAGGGAGAGTGGTTTTGGGCTGGAAGAGGTAGAGATAGATTTCACCAAAATTTCCAAAATTTTCACAATCTTAGATTATACGCTAGAGGTGAACAATCAATTCAAAAATATAAAGATGAACTAGCAATTGATGGGGATTTATCTTATTTAAACCTAGATTGGAAACCTGTACCTATTATTCCTAAATTTGTAGATATAGTTGTTAATGGAATAAATGATAGACATTTTGATATAAACGCTTTTGCTCAAGATCCTGTATGCTCTAGACAAAGAACTGAATATGCCACCGGTTTATTAACTGATATAAATGCTAAAGATTTCTTAACTAGTGTAGAGCAAACGTTAGGAGTTAATGCATTTAACTCCGCAGATAGAGACAGTGCTCCTCAAGATCAAGAAGAACTTGCGGTTCATTTACAGATGGACTTTAAACAATCTGTTGAAGTTGCTGAAGAAGAAGTTATTAGTCAAGTTTTAGAAAAGAATAAATACGATTTAACAAGAGCTAGGGTTAATAAAGATTTAGTAGAGATAGGAATAGGAGCTGCTAAGACAACTTGGAATCAATCAGAAGGTGTTGTTGTTGATTATGTAGATCCAGCAACTTTAGTATGGTCATATACTGAAGATCCTAACTTTGAAGATATATGGTATGTGGGGGAAGTAAAAGGAATAAGTTTAGCAGATCTTAAAAAACAATTTCCTCAACTGACGGCAGCAGAACTTGAAGAAATAGAAAGATATCCTGGTAATCAAAACTATTTACGTAATTGGAATGGTAGACAAGATGATAATATAATTCAAGTTTTATTTTTTGAATACAAAACTTACACTAATCAAGTATTCAAAATAAAAGAAAATGATTATGGATTAGAAAAAGTATTAGAAAAAAGCGATGCTTTCAATCCACCAGAAAATGAATTAGGATATGGTAAACTATCTAGAGCTATAGAAGTGTTATATTCAGGAGCTAAAATACTAGGACACCCTCAGATGTTAAAATGGGAAATGGCAGAAAACATGACGCGTCCTGTTGCAGATACAGTAAAAGTAAATATGAATTATGCTATCTGTGCTCCAAGAATGTATAAAGGTAGAATAAATTCTTTAGTAAATAGAGTTACTGGATTTGCAGATATGATCCAACTTACTCATCTTAAATTACAACAAGTTCTATCACGTATGGTTCCTGATGGCGTATATTTAGATGTTGATGGCTTAGCAGAAGTGGATTTAGGTAATGGTACAAATTACAATCCACGGGAAGCTTTAAACATGTACTTTCAAACAGGATCTGTAGTTGGTAGATCGTTAACTCAAGAAGGAGATCCAAATAGAGGTAAAGTTCCTATACAAGAATTACAATCATCTGCTGGACAAGCTAAAATACAATCATTGATATCTACATATCAATATTATCTTCAAATGATCAGAGATGTTACGGGATTAAACGAGGCACGTGACGGTAGTATGCCAGACAAAGATTCATTGGTAGGATTACAAAAATTAGCAGCAGCAAATTCTAATACTGCAACTCGCCACATATTAGATGCAAGTTTATATATAACATTGCGAATGTGCGAAAATATTTCTATGAGAGTAGCTGATTCTTTAATATATCCTACAACTAGAGCAGCTTTAGAAAATAGTATATCTCAATATAATGTAGGAACCTTAGATGAATTAGCAGAATTAAATATACATGATTTCGGTATATTTATAAATTTAGAACCAGACGAAGAAGAAAAAGCTCAATTAGAACAAAATATTCAAATAGCATTAAAAGAAAATCAAATATATTTAGAAGATGCTATTGATATTAGGGAAGTTAAAAACCTCACATTAGCTAATCAGTTTTTAAAGTATAGAAGAAGAAAGAAAGCTGAGCAAGATCAAGCTAATCAAGAGCGAATGATACAAGCACAAGCTCAAGCTAATGCCGAAGCTGCAGAAAAAGCAGCTATGGCTGAAGTTCAAAAGCAACAAGCCTTAGCTGAAACACAAGCACAATTGAAAAAAGTTGAAATGGAATTGCAAATACAAAAAATGCAAGTTCAACTGAATCATGATATGCAAATGGCTCAACAAAAATTCCAATATGACATACAGTTAAAAGGTATGGATGATGCAAAAGATGCTGAAAGAGAACAAGAAATTGAAAAAAGAAAAGATCAAAGAACAAGAATACAAGGAACACAGCAAAGTCAAATGATAGCACAAAGAACTAATGATAGTGCACCAATAGATTTTGAAGTAGGAGGAGGATCAGGTCAAATGGGATTTTCACCAGATGACTTTATGCCAACTTAATTATTAATTATTATATTATATTATGTCAGAAGAAACAGTAGAAAAGCAAGTACCTCAAGAAGGTGAATTTAAAATGAAAAAGAAACGTGGTAGACCACGAAAACTTGCTAATAAAAAAGATGATGCTATAAAAGTAGAATTAAATAAAAAAGAAGAAGATGCCGTTCAAGAGCCAATCACAGAGAATAGCGTGCAGAGCACAGGAGAGGAAAGCAAAGAAGAAAGGAAAGAAGCCGAAGTGGAATTGCAACCTGTGGGAGAGACACACTCCGAAGAACAAACCTCTTCCGATGAGGTTAAAGAAGAAGAAAAAATAGTTGAAGAAATTATAGAAACACCTGTAGAAGCTAAGGCTACTACACCAACGCCAGAAGTACAACAAACTAATGTTCCAGAGAATCTGGAAAGTTTAGTTAAGTTTATGAAAGAAACTGGTGGTACTGTAGAAGATTATGTTAATCTAAATAAAGATTATACTGACGTAGATGACAGTAAGGTGTTAAGAGAATATTATTCCAAAACTAAATCCCATTTAGATAGAGAAGAAATAGATTTTCTTTTAGATGATAAATTTTCATGGGATGAAAGTATGGATGATGAACGTGCAGTTAAAATGAAAAAACTGGCGTATAAAGAAGAAGTTGCAAATGCTCGTAAATTCTTGGAAGATTCAAAAGGAGATTACTATAAAGAAATCAAGTTGAGATCTAATATAACTCCAGAACAACAAGAAGCTATGAAATTTTGGGACGCGTACAAACAGAACCAAGAAGAAGCAGCGAAGATGCATGGTCATTTTAAAAATAAAACTGTAGAATTCTTTAAAGGAGAATTTAACGGTTTTAACTTTGATGTAGGGGAAAAATCATTTAGGTATAAACTAAATAATCCCGAAGACACTGCTAATCGTCAATCTGATTTGCGCTCCGTTTTTAAGAAGTTCTTAAATGACAAAGGAGAAGTAATCGATTATTCCGGTTATCACAAAGCTATCTATGCAGCAAGTAATTCTGATTCCATTGCTAAACATTTTTACGACCAAGGCAAAGCCGATGCGACTAAAGATTTAATGGCGAAATCTAAAAATATAAATGACGGTAAACCTAGGGCAACCTCAGGTGGTGACATGTATATTAATGGATTAAAGGTTAAAGCAGTTACTGGTGCTGATACTTCGAAGTTGAAAATTAAAAAAAGAACATAACTTAAAAATTTAAAATTATGAGTTTAAATCCAGCGTTGGGTCCAAATTTGGAGCCCGCTCAGAAGCGAATGACATTAACTACTAACTATTTGTCTTTTACAGATGGTGATAATGACTTCGCACAACAGTACCTACCAGAGCTTTATGAGCAAGAGGTAGAAAGATATGGTAATAGAACTATTGCCGGATTCTTAAGAATGGTTGGCGCCGAAATGCCAATGACATCTGACCAAGTCGTATGGTCTGAACAAAATAGATTACATGTTGCTTACGAGACATGTGAAGTAATAGATGATTTTACAATCAGAGTTGCTATTGACCCAGATGTTACTGCAGCTGGTGGCACGGTAGGTAACAAAGAATGTGCTATCAAAATCAACCAAACCTTAGTGGTTTATGGAAATGGTACTACAGGTGCTGGAATTGGTGAAACAATGAAAGTAATTGTAACCGCTGCTCCTAGTAACTACACAGGTGGTGGTACTGGTATAACTAGAGAATGTGATGTAACAGTCGCTCCTTATACTGCTGCTGGTTTATTAGCTGGTTCTGGTGGTGTTTTCTCTGGATCAGGATCTTCTGGTGGTGTTAACTCTGCTGTAGCTGTATTCGTTTACGGTGCAGAATGGCAGAAAGGTTCTAACACAGATGCTTTAGCTTCTATTGAACCAGACTTCACACAGTATTCTAACTCACCTATAATCATAAGAGATAAGTTTGAGATCAATGGATCTGACACTGCTCAAATTGGTTGGGTTGAAGTTTCTACTGAAGATGGAACATCAGGATTTTTATGGTATCTAAAATCTGAATCTGAAACAAGATTAAGATTTGAAGATTACATGGAGATGGCAATGGTTGAAGGTGAACTTGCAACTGCTGGTTCAGCTGTAGCTGGTATTGCTCTTGGTGGTGACATGACAGGTAACAAAGGAACTCAAGGTTTATTTGCTGCTGTAAGAGACAGAGGACATGAGTATCAAAATTTCGCAGGTGCTGGCGGTGGTAACGCTGCTTTGTCTGACTTTGATGAAATTTTAGCTCAGTTAGATTTTGAAGGTGCTATTGAAGAAAACATGATTTTCTCTAATAGATCTTTATCTCTAGCAATGGACAATATGATGGCAAACGTTAATGGATCAGCTCAAGCTGGTGGTGCTAACGGAGCTTCTTATGGTCTATTTGAAAATGATGCTAATATGGCATTGAACTTTGGGTTTGATGGTTTTAGAAGAGGTTCTTATGACTTCTACAAAACTGACTGGAAATATCTTAACGATGCTTCTACTCGAGGTTTAGCAAAAGATATCGAAGGTGTTATGGTTCCTGCTGGAACTTCAACAGTTTACGATCAAATGCTAGGTTCAAATATCAGACGTCCATTCTTGCACGTTAGATATAGAGCTTCAGAAACTGATGACAGAAGACTTAAGTCTTGGGTTACAGGTTCTGTAGGTGGAGCTTACACATCTTCTTTAGATGCTATGGAAGTTCACTTCCTATCTGAAAGATGTTTGGTAACACAAGCAGCTAACAACTTTATCTTGTTCACTACTTGATAATAACCTTTACTAGGGTGTTTCGGCACCCTAGTTTTTATTTTTTTATTATATTATATTATGAAAACAACAGAAACTCCCAAAGATTGGGAAATCAAAGATAGACTTTACACGTTAATCAATAAAAAGCCTTTAACATTAAGATTAAGTTCTAGGCATAGTGCTAGATCTCCATTATTATATTTTGATGAAAATTCTGGCGAACAAAGAGAATTACGATATGCTACTAACATGTCTTCTCCATTTGTAGATGAACAAAATGGAACAGCAACATTAGGACATATTGTATTTCAAGATGGAAGATTGTTTGTTCCTAAAGAACAACAAAACTTACAAAAACTATTATCACTTTATCATCCAAGACGAGAAAGAGAATATAGAGAACATAGGCCACAAATAATAGCACAATACGATATAGAAGATATTGAACTAGAAATAGACGCATTAAATATTGCTAAAACATTAGAGATAGAACAAGCTGAAGCTATAATGAGAGTTGAAGAAGGTTCTAGAGTCAATAAGATGAGTTCTAGGGAGATAAAAAGAGATTTATTAATATTTGCTAAAAGAAAGCCTAAACTATTCTTAGATTTAGTTAATGATGAAAATGTACAGCTTAGAAGCGTTGCTATAAAAGCTGTTGAAAATAGAATTATTAAACTTTCTCAAGATAACAGAACATTTAGTTGGGCAAGTAATGGAAAGAAACTAATGACAGTACCTTTCGATGAAAACCCTTATTCTGCAATGGCATCCTGGTTTCAGACTGATGAAGGATTGGAAGTATTTAAATCTATACAGAAAAAACTTTCTTAACGTGTGATAATAATAAAGGCGGCCTTTGCGCCGCTTTTTTTTTAAAATATTACAAATGGCTATAAACGTAAACGATGTATATCAAACAGTCTTATTAATTCTTAATAAAGAACAAAGAGGTTATATGACACCTTTTGAATTCAATAAGATAGCAACTCAAGTCCAAAGGGAAATCTTCGAAAGATATTTTGAAGACTTAAATCTATATTCCCGTACTCCACAAACAGAAATAGAATATGCTGATCGGTTGAAAAATACTGAAGAGAAATTAGAAGTATTTAGAACTGAAGAATTTCCTACTTATACAGGTGGGGGTTTTGATATACCTGAAGATTTGTATAGATTAGGAGGGGTAACTTTTAGAGACTTCATGGAAATACCTAGTGCTCCTGGAACTTATAATTTTAGTGATGAATACGTTGAGTTACAACCCGTTGATAGGCATGAATTTAACTTAGTGTCTAGATCTAAGTTGACAGCCCCATCCAAGTCATGGCCTATATATCTTTATGAAAGAAATAAAATATTTGTTAAACCTACTTCTATTAATTTAGGTAGTTCTGGGAGCTCCCCAATAACAGAAGGATCAATTCTAATCGATTATATTAGAAAACCAGAAGATGTAGCTTGGGGATACACGGTTGGTTCTTTAGGGCAATTTGTATATGCTCCTCAAGGAACATCAGGAGTTGTTACGCCTGCTTCCGGATCTGTTGATTTTGAACTACACAATTCAGAGCAAACAGAAGTAGTTATTAATATTTTGTTTTATGCTGGTGTAGTTATAAGAGATCCACAAATAGTACAAGTGGCTACTCAAAAAATTCAACAAGAAGAAACTTTAGAAAAACAATAAGATATGGGTTTACTAACTGAAACTAACGCACAATACTATTCTGGTCAACAACCTTTTTGGGTTCCTGGTGGTAAAGAAGTTTACAATGTGAACTTTAACACACCTTTAATCAGCGCTTTTGATAGTTCTGGTAATCAAATTGCAGAAGCTTCAAATTATAATATTTATGTTATAGATTTAGCTGGTAATTCCACCTTAGTACCACAAAACCAATCTTATATTTCTGCACCTAATGGTAGTCAAATAACTTGGCCTAATGGAGTAGGTGTAGTAAGTTCAAATGTAGTTATTCAATTAACAGTACCTACAGTAGAAGATAATTATGGTGGATATGAATATATAAAGCTGAATGATGTTATAGATAACTTTTTAGAAGCGTATGTAGGACCAGACAATATAATACCTAGAGTAAGAAGAACTGACGTATTGTTTCATGCTAAAAGAGGATTACAAGAATTTAGTTACGACACTTTAAAGAGTGTGAACTCTCAAGAATTGACTATACCTCCTAGTTGCTCATTACCTCTTCCACAAGATTATGTTAATTATGTAAAATTATCTTGGGTAGATGGTGGTGGAGTAGAAAGAATAATATACCCTACAGTTTTAACTTCTAATCCAACTGAGTTACCTTTGCAAGATGATAAAGGTATACCAACTCAAAACTCCTTTAGCAATAACAACGAAGCAGCTCAATCGTTAGTAGAAGAGCGTTGGAAAAACCAACAATGGGATTGGGCACAAAATTGGCAAAATTATCCATGGGGAGATTATTGGGGATACTATCCATCTCTTAATTGGTATGGAAGAATGTATGGATTAACTCCACAAACAGCACAAATGAATGGTTGGTTTACAGTAAATGAACGAACTGGTACTATGTCATTTTCTAGTAGTTTACAAGGAGCTTTAATAACATTCTCTTACATATCAGATGGTCTAGCCTTAGATAAAGATACTAAAGTTCCTAAAATGGCTGAGGAAGCAATGTATATGCATATTGCCTATAGTATTTTATCTACCCGTAGAAATATACCAGAATATATTGTACAGAGATTTAAGAAAGATCGAAGAGCAGCTTTACGAAATGCTAAAATAAGATTACAAAATATTAAATTAGGTGAATTTACTCAAGTGATGAGAGGAAAGTCTAAGTGGATTAAACATTAAGTAAATGGCAGAATCAAAAAATACTTTTATAAAGTCTAAGATGAATCAAGATCTAGACAGTAGATTAATTCCTAATGGTGAATATAGATCAGCGTATAATATTGCGGTAAGTCAAAGCGAAGGATCTGACGTAGGAACATTAAGAACTGTACTAGGTAACTTAGAAATTAGTGATTTTGGATTCACCGAGGAATGTAATGTAAAAATTATAGGTCACTGTGTTGACGATGAAAAGAATTTTATTTATTTATTCTTTACTAACTTTGTTGATACTTCTTCTAATAAATTAAGTAGTTATCCTTCTGATGAAGCAATTTGTGAAATATGGAGAAGAGATCTTGAAACGAGTAGTAACGTAAAATTAGTGGAAGGAAAATTTCTTAATTTTTCTTTAACCCATCCTATATCTGGCATTAATGTATTAGAAGAATTACTTTTTTGGACAGATAACAGAAATCAACCGAGAAAAATTAATATTAGTAAAGCTAATCCTGGTGCTTCTATAAATCCTACATATTATACTAATGATGATCAAATAAATGTTATTAAATATTATCCTTATGATTCTATTTTATTAATAAATGACTATATAGTAGATTATACTATAAATCCAGGTACACAAGGGGATTATAGTGCTTATATAGGTGATATAGTATCTACACAAGGTGGATCAGGTACAGGAATGACTGTAGAAATTACTGAAGCTATAGGAATTGGTGGACAGCTACGTGGAATTATAATTATAAATCAAGGTGTAGGATATCAAGATGGAGATATAGTTGAAATAGCACCTAAAATTGGAGATGCCACAATCACTCTTCAAATGGAAGTTGGTACTACTATGAAAGACAAGTGTACTGAGAAACTCCCTGTTAATTCTACTTTCACAGTTTCACCAATAGCTGATTTAAATAATGGATTGCCTATTGATGTAATTCATGACTCTGGTCCAGAGTTAGACGAAGTAGATTACACAGGAGCTTTAGTAAGAGTTACTGGAACAAGCGCTAGTCCTTATTTAGCAAGAGTTACTGGTCAATCTTCGGGAGCACCTGATACTTTAACTATTGAATGGCCTAATCTAATTCCTACTAAAGTAACTGATGTAGCGTTAATTGAAGTAGGTATGAATCCTGACTACGATCCTAATTGGCCAGGTGATTGTGAATATTTAAAAGACAAATTTGTAAGATTTGGTTATAGATTTAAGTTTGACGATAACGAATATTCTCTTATTTCTCCATTTACACAAGCATGTTTTATACCTAAACAAAATGGTTATTTTTTATCTAAAAATAAAGAAGTGTTTGATGCAACCGGTGTAGCATCCGAAGTACCCATTACAGATACTCAACAAACTTTAGAAAGTACAGAAGTAGAATTTTGTGAAAATGCCGTTACTAATGTAGATTTAATTATTCCTTGCCCAATATTTTTAGATGAAAGTATATCAGGATTTAATAATTTAACAGAACAATTACATGTAGAAGCTATTGAAATAATATATAAAGATGATGCAGAAACTGTATTAAAAGTATTAGATGTTATTGATAAAATATCTTTTTCTAATATAAATTCTAATATATTGTTATATGATTATCAGTCTAGAAAACCCATAAAAGTATTACCTGAATCTGAAATAACTAGAGTAAGTGATAAAGTGCCTTTAAGAGCTTTAACGCAAGAAGTTGTAGGTAATAGAGTAATGTACGGTAATTACATCGATGGTCATTCTAGTTTGAATAGTTTAAATTATGAAGTAAATGCAGGTCCTAAATTTAATCTTCCTGAAAACACGTTAAGAAAAGAATATCAAAACCATACATTAAAACAAAATAGAAATTACCAAGTTGGAATTGTTTTATCTGATAGATATGGTAGGCAATCTGATGTTATATTATCTTCTTTAGATGATACATTATCTGTTGCGGCTGGGAGCGAATTTTTAGGTTCTACTATATATCATCCATATAAACCTGGTGGTTGGTCTAGACAAAATATTATTACAGACGGTAATCGCACTTGGCCAGGAGATACTTTAAATGTAAGATTTAATGAGGTTATTCCTACTAACCCTGGTATTCTTGGTTATCCTGGTTTATTTGTTGGTTCAGATGCGCCTAGTATTAGTAGTTTATATGGAGGAGCCGGATATCCATCAGGTCTATTAGGCGTTAGCACGACAGGTGGATCAGGTGTAGGGTTAACTGTTAATTATACAACTTTTAAACCTACATTACTAAGTTATATAACGTCTGTAGAAATATCTGATCCGGGCTTTGGATATGAACAAGGTGACATTATAACTATTAATGGAGGAACGCCTGGTGACGAAGCAACATTTATTTACAATCCTTCTCAAACTCCAAAATTAAATGGGTGGTATAGCTATAAAATAGTTGTAAAACAAACTGAACAAGATTATTACAATGTTTATCTACCTGGTATTGTAAACGGAGAAATAAATACTTCGGGTGTAGCAACCGCTTCATCAGCAACTTTAAGTTTATATGCTGATAATATAAATAAAGTTCCTAGAGATTTAACAGAAGTCGGTCCTACGCAAAAAACTTTTAACTCAAGTGTAGAATTATCAATAAGGGTGACCAATGATTATCAAATACCTTGGACGAGTAATCAATTTTATCCTGATACAGCTACTGAAAAAGTAAAAACGTTAAGTGAATTAACAGATTTAGGTTTTACATTAAGAAGAATAACAAAAGATATTAATACTGTTCTTGGTGGTGGAACAGGAATAACTTATAATAATTTTTCGGAAGATATTGTAGCTGGCATGTCTGTAATTATTACTGAAAATAATGGTAATACAAGAGTTCCTTTAAGTGATAATATATATGTTACTTCAACTTACATTAACTCTTTCAACCTTAATCAAGTTAATTTTAATGAAACTATTGCAGGTATAGCTGCTACAGATACTATAACTTTTGGTCCTCCAGGTATAATATATAATTCAAATAATAATCCACTTATAGGTATATTAAGTACTTCTGAGCAAATAGGTGTTGCAGAAGAAGATGATTTTAAAGTGCAATTAGCCGTTGCTGAAACCCAACCTTTTGAATCTAATTTAGAAGTTTATTATGAAACAACAAGTGCTGGATTAATACAAGATCTTAATGTAGCTATACAAGAAGGTGCTGGAGCCGTAGCTGTTCCATTTGCAATTGAAACTATAGATACTGCTAGTTGGAGTGAATCTCAAACTGGACCATTTGCAATCACTAATAATTTTGGTTTGTTAGACGCCACCAATTCCCCATTTGTAGATCCCAATGCTGTAGCAAACTTAGTAAGTGTTTTAGATGCAAACCAAAATCCTAGAAATTCAGAGTTTATAATAAACAACTTAGGTAATGGTACTTTTAATATATCCACAGTCAAAGCTCCAGGTGAAGGTTTTGTAGTATTACAGGATGAGAATTTAACAGATTTCACTTTTAATGTGTCTATTCAAAGTCAAGGAATAACTTTATTTAAAACTTTTAGTGAATCTGTTAACAATGAAAGACCTATTTATGGTGGTAGTTATGATGTTCCTTCAATTCCTGGCTACATACTTCCAGTAGGTTCTGCATATATTTTTCCTACCGATCAAACTTTAGTTCCACAATATGGATCTTTAATAAACGGGAATGATATATTTTCTGCTGTAAACGGAAGTGGAGATACAACTTTAGAAAAACAAGAACTAAAATGGACTATAGTATCAGCTGTCTGTGTTGGTGGAGAAAATAAAACTGAATCAGAATGGAACGCGGCTCCAGATGGTGGTAATAATGTTGTTTCGTGGCCAACAAGTGGTATCTGGGGTCCTTTTCCAAATAGTGCAGCCAGTTCAGCTATCTATCAAGCTAATCCACAACCAAGTTTAGCATATGAAAACTTCCAAATATTGAATGGGGTAAATTATTCGGAAATGTTTCATTGGGCTTTTTTAAATCCTAGTGCACTTGATCCAACGGAAGATAATCCCATTGCGGCAACCAATAAATGGGGAGCAAATCCTGGTCTAGCATATCCCGGGAATTCAACCTTCAACAATAAAGCAAGATTATGTACGTATAATGGAGTAAATGGAGGGTTAGGGACACAGTATGTATATAGTGAGCGGCCTGCTAGTAATGCTGGTGTAAACAGCGCTGGTGTTGGCTGGATAAGTAGTGGGTTTAAAGCTAGTACTTATGTTCATTATATAGACTTTGAAGTAAAGATTAAAGTTGAAGATAGAAATGGTCAGGGTTTAACTCCTAACACACAGATAGTAGTTTTAAACGTTAGATTTCAATATTAAATAACAGTAAAAACAAGTGATTATAATATGAGTGCTATAGTAGAGGTAAAGTATTTCAATTCATTTTGGTTAAAAAAAGTAGAAAAAACATTTGGAGGAAGTCCTAGTCCTACTGAATCAACACCTACTTGGCCTGGAATAGACTGGAATCCATTTGGTTATCCTGCTTTTCCAATTGAAGGAGCACCAAATGCAGAAACTGAATCTGAGGGTAATTGGTATATAGAAGAAGCTCGAATAAAAGGTGGCTTTAATAATACTATGGTCTCTCAAGGAGTAAGAGCTTATGCTAACGAAGAAAATCCAGTTCAAGACTTAAGATCATCTTCTATTATTTATTCAGGAATTTACAATTCTAGAACTGACATTAATAGAACCAATGTTTTTTCTTCTAGTGAGGAAATAACCAAAACTTTAGATCCATCATTTGGGAGTATTCAAAAGTTATTTGCAGAAGATAACAATCTATTGATGTTTCAAGAAAATAAAGTAAGTAAAGCTTTAATTGATAAAGATGCTATTTATTCAGCTGAGGGTGGAGGAACTTTAACAAGTTCTAATGTTGTGATTGGAGAAACTATTCCTTATTTAGGAAGGTATGGAATTGGAAGATATCCAGAATCGTTTGCTCATTTTGGTTTTAGAAAATACTTTGCTGATCCAAATAGAGGTACTGTAATGAGGTTGTCTAGAGACGGTTTAACGGAAATATCTGAATATGGAATGAAAGATTTCTTTAGAGATAAATTAACCGAGATAACTAATAGTTATTCTACTGTTAACATTGATTGGGTTTTTGATGGAATTCCTGATGCTAGTGCTGTTACTAGTTTTACAATAGAAAATTTAGACGCTTGTAATATATTTATAGGAAGTAAAGTGTTTAATGAAGTTGCATCTGCGCTTATAGATACGGGTGCCATTGTAACTAATATTGAAGCATTAGGAACTAGTCCAGAAACTTATGCTATAACAGTAAATAAACCTTTTATAGCCCAAACGTCTGGAGCTTTTTCATTTGATTATAAAAGTAGAATTATAGGAAGTTGGGATAATTTTAGTAAATACTATACTTTATCTATACAATCAACACCTTCTTTTATAAGTGAAACTGAAGATTATTTTACATTATCTTTTGATGAAGGAGTAAAGGGATGGGTTAGTTTTTTCAACTATAAACCATCCACAGCTTTTAGTTTAAAAGGAAAGTACTATACAACCATCAACAATAAATTATACGAACAGTATAGTCAAAGCATAGGAAATAATTTTGGTGTTTTTTATCAAAAAAGTTATCCGTCTGCTATTAATTTTATTGTTAATGCGGAACCATCTCTTAAAAAAGTATTTACCACTATAAATTATGAGGGAGATAATGGTTGGCGAGTCAATAATATATTAAGTTCTCCAACAAGAGTAGATCTTCCTCCTAATGAATCATCTGCAGACTTTACTGGTAGTATTTATAGTTATAAAGAAGGTTTATATACTGACGCTCAAGGTTACCCTATAAGATGTGGTTTTGATAGAAAAGAAAATTTGTACGTGGCTGCATTGAGAGATAATTCACTATTTGAAAATGGACAAGTTTTAGGAGGTAGTAGTACTACAGGATTAAAAGGATATTTTTTAGATGTCACTTTACAAACAGATGGTAATATAGATTCATCTGGAGTATATAACGCTGTAACTGATCCAGGAGGATCAAAAGAGATTTGGTCAGTAGGAACAACTTTTGTTAAATCATCTTAAATTAAATTAAATGCAAGAAACATTAACTATAAACCATCATGAAAAAGTAAGTCATTTAGTAAAAATACTTAGTGATATGGAAGACGGAGAATTAGTGGTAGGTAATGGAAAAGAAATAATACATCATGATATAGCACCATTAAAACACTCATTTGCTGATCAAGTTTATATTAGACAAATGGACATGAAAAAAGGTACTATAATTGTTGGAGCTATTCATAAACATTTACATGTATGGTTTTTATTAACTGGTAAATTAACTGTTGTTACAAAAAACGGTGTAGAAGATTTTATATCACCGTGTTATGTAGTGTCTCAACCAGGTTCTCAAAGAGTTATTTATGCGGACGAAGATTCTATCTTTGTCAATATACATAAAAATCCTACTAACACTACTAATATAGAAAAGTTAGAAAAAGAAATTGTAGCTTTAAACAAGGAAGAATATGAAGAATATGTTAATCAAAAAATTTAAATTATGAGTTACGCAACAATAGCTGCTATTGCAGCGCCAATCGTAATCGGAGGTATTCAAGCAGCAATAATGGGTAATAAAGCTAGTGATATGGAAAATGATGTACTTAATGCTCAAGGTGATGTAGATAATGCTATTTTAAATAGACAAGATATTTATAATGCAGCTGAAGATATTAGAGGTTTGAAAAGTGAACTGTCTAATGCATATGCTAATCTAGGAGTAGCTACTCAAGCTGCAGAAATACAACAACAACAAAGTGACACTGCATTAGCAAACATGTTAGAAGGGCAATTAGCCTTAGGATACGGTGGTGGTGGAGCTACAGCTTTAGCACAAGCAGCGGCTAAATCTAAACAAGGTATATCAGCTAATATAGAACAACAAGAAGTACAAAACCAAAAATTACGTGCACAAGGAGAACAACAAATAAATCAACAAAAGCTGCAATTAGAGCAAATGGCTATTGGTGCTGAACAACAAGCTTGGCAAATAGCAGAAGATAGAGAAATATTCGATATTAATAGACTTCAAGCTGAAGCTGATTTTTTAAGAAATCAACAACAAGCTTACGCGGATGCTCAAACAGCTGCGTGGATGCAAGGAGTGAGTGGATCAACTAGTGTAGCTTCTTCAGCTGCTGGAAGTGGAGCTTTTGAAAACATGCAATTTTAAAAATAAATTATGGCAACACAACCAAATTTACCTCAATATCAGTTAAGTAGATTACCAGATTTATTAGCTAATAATGTTCAAACAGCAACAGCGGCGGGAGTATCTGCTATGAATGCTTTAGGGGAGAGACTTAAAAAAGATAAAGCAGCTAGACAAAAATTAATAAAAGAAGGTGACGCTATAGAAGCTAACTTCAATGATTTTTTTGCTAATAAAGCTAAAAGTGGAGTGATAGACGCAGATGTAGCTAATAGAGAGTGGGCTGGCAAAGCAGCTCGTAACTTAAATGATTTGTATATAAAAGCTTATGGATCTAATGGAACTTTAGCAGATAGAGAAGCTTATAAAGAAGCTAAGGCTATAGCAATGGAAGATGTAAATAATTTAGGTACATTTGCAAATTTAGTTGGAATGAATAATAAAGCTATAGAAAGTGATCTGCTTGCAAGACAACAAGGTACTAGTGTTGGTAGATTGACTAATAATAGTCTGACAGGTTCATATAAAAATTGGTATGATAGAACAACGGAATTAAATAATGGAACTGCTACTAATTATAAAGTAACTAGAGACGCTAATGGGCATCAAATTTTAACATATAACTTGCTAAATGGTAATGGTAAGAGTTTACAGCAAGAGAATGGTAAAGATATAGTAAGAACTGTAGATGTTAACGCATGGGTTAATGAGTTTAATAAAACTGGTAAAGGACTAGACGCTTTAACAGTTAAACCAGAGCAAAGTTTACAAACTGGTCTTGCTAATAGTTTTAATAAGAATTTTGTACAAAAAAAAATATTAGGTCCTCCTGTAGATCATTTATCTAAAAAATATGATGTTACTACTGGAACTTATATTACAACTAAAGGTAAAAGATATACATCAGTGGCTGAACAAGTAGCAAAAGATCCTACCGGAGTTGTTGCTCAAGCAGTAACATCTGCCACAAAAGAATCAAGTTTTCCAGAAACATATTTTGCGTTAAGCAATGAAGGATTTAACGATAAAGGAAATGGTAAACCTTTACCTTTAGCTGATCAACCTTGGAAAGTTGGTAACACTATTACTGATGAAGAGTTAAAACAGTTTAATACAAATACAGACCTTAAAGCGCAAGATCCTACACCTAATGATGGAATACTCACTAGAGAAGATTTAAATGATATTCAACAGCAAAGTGCAGAGCAAATGTTGATTAATTTTTATAGTACTCAAACACCTATTGGAGATGTAACCACTGCAGAATCAGATGTAGAAAGATATGAAAAACTTCAAGATAAGTCTGACTGGACTGCAGGTCAAAAAAGATCATTTACAAACATGCGTGGAATATATAATGCTGTAAATACTCAATTTGACAACCTAGTTTGGAGTGACAAAGACGATCATTCTAAACCTATCAAAATAAAAACTTTAGATCAATATAAGTCATTGTTAAATAAAATTAATGCACAAGATGCTACAGCAACAGGCGCTCCAGCAATTAAATATTGGACAGGTGCTGAGTTGAATAAAGGAAAATATCATGTACCTGGACAACTACGTGATCCGAATAAACTATACGTTGTAAAAGAAGACAATGAAGGAGGTGCTGCAAAAGTATCTGAATCTAACTTTTCTGCTGAAGATCTGAAATTAAAACCTGAAGATTTTTATAATACAGTAAAAGCGCAATATAATCTTGATGATGTAGTAACGGGCTATTTAGACAAGTTAATAGGAGGTTAAAATAATTTTATAATATCTCAACAACAATATGGAAAAATTAATGCAAGAACTCCAACGTCAAGGTTTGTTTCCAGCAAACGGAACCTTACAAGAGTTTGTTAAGCAATATGGTAATAAAGACGCTTTAACAAGTTTACACACTGATTTAGTAAGTAAAGAAATACTAGATGAGAGTGTAGCTGATTTTGATTCTTTTGTTACAGGTTTTGAATTATCTGAGGTGGTAACACCTACTGTTCTGGGTGGTGATGATCCTTTTGAAACTACAGGTTTAGAAGAACCTTCTACTCCTAATACGCCTCAGTCTATAGCTTCAGATTTAGATCAAGATTTGCAACAATGGTATCAAGGTGAATTAGAAAAACTAACCCTACCTAATGGCGCTAAAATACCCCAGTATGATGCTGCTTTAAAAAGATTAAACGCAGAATTAAACACTAGAAGATTAGATAATGCTAGTGTAAATATAGAGAATATTGCACAGCAACAAATAATTCCATATTTAGGTGGAGAAACATCTAACCCAACTATAGAGCTTAGTGATCCATCAGAAGTTATATCTGAACAAAGAGCTGGTGAAGAATTTGTTTATGGTGGACAATCTCAATTAGAAGATAGATACAATAGACAAACTACAGACGCTGAAGCTAAACCTCAAACTGGTATACATTCTTGGATGTGGCCAGAGAGTAATGTTAATTTAAAACCATATGGAGCAGCTAGTTCTCAAGGTATAAAAGACACTGAGTATAAGTTAGCAAATAAATTATGGACGATTAGTGATGAGTTTGATGCAAGTATAGATAGAACATTAGTTCCAGTACTTGAAAGACAATATCCTGGCTATGAGTTTAAATCAGAGAGAAAAAAAGGTTTAAAAAAAGCAAGTACATTTAATAATATTCATGGAATTGGGATTGAAGTTACTGCTCCCAATGGTGAAAAAACTACTATATACGGCGGATTAGACCCTGCAGGAGAAGCTAAAAACGTAGACTTAACGAAAACTATATTAGATCAAAAAGTTAAATTAGCAAATTTTATTAATACTCATGGTATAGATTTGAAAAAAGTTAAATCTAGTACTCAAAGCACCGCGCAAAGATATAATGATCTATTAACAAAACCATATAATGAAAAGAAAGTTTCTAGTGGTGGTATAGGATTAGACCTCAACCAACAAGCTACAGCTGATAGTTATGGTGTAGGTGAATATATAGAAGATGAGAACGGTAAAGTTAGTTATAAATTTGAATACAATCCAGCTTTATTTCACGACAACTCGTATGAAGATTACTTAGCAAAAAGTGGTGAAGAGTTGGTTGCAAGAGGAGTAATAACTCAAGACGAATTATTAAATCCTGATAGCGAAGAAACTAAAGATAAGATTAAAAGAGATATTTTAGTTACTCATGGCGAATATGGTGATGATAGAGAACTACAACTTCCAAACTACGGACCTAAAGCTGCTGGTTACAAAGCAATAATCCATGACATAGATTTTGGAAACAAATATATGGCTTTTTCAAAAGGTAGTAAAGCTTGGGATAATACAGTTAAAGCTTTAGCTCCTGCCTACAATGCTGCTGGTGTAAAATTAGATGATGAGACAATAAAAACACATATTGCTCAAAAAGAACATAACAAGTATGTTAATGGTGCCTTAGACGCTAACTTAAATGAATATCTATGGAAATCTGATAATGACAATAGAACTCAAGCTTTGTTTTCTGTTGCTGCTATAGTTACTAAAGATATTAAGTTAAATCAAGCTATGGCTTTACAAGGTCTTAATGAAGCTGCTATAGATAACTATAATAAACCTACTCCAGATTTAGCAATAGTAGACATGTTTGAAGAGACTTACAATAATCCTACAGGTTCTTTCAACATAGAGGGATTAAATGAAGATAATATAGTAACACTTAGAAATGGTAAGCAAGTTTCTAAAAAAGATTTTAACGGATATGTGGCTGCTAAAAGCAGAAGAAATAACCAAATGACGTCTATGTTAGATCGTAGATCTAAAGCTTGGGAGTTACAAGATGAAGTTGGAGATATAGACGCTAATATAAAATTATTAGAAAAAAATTATAACGCTTGGAGTTCATCGCTAGCTAATTTAGGGTTAGGATTTAGTGATATTGGAACTGGGCTACTTTACTTAGGAGGTAAAGCGGTTAAGTACGCACCTGTTGGTGCGGGAGCTACTTTTTGGATAGGACAAGCAGCAAACGCTTTTACTGATGATGGTAATTTTTTAACAGAGTTTTGGGATGAATGGGATAAAGAATGGGCTAATCAGTATGATGATTATAGCTTGTGGAAAGAAGGAATTAAGAGTCAATATGGTAAAGAAGTAGGTTTTCATAGAGATAGATTTGGTAGAGGAGGAGCTTTTTCTCCGGGAAATTTTGGAAGATTTGTAGCACAAGAAACTTCTAAACAAATACCTATTTTAGCCACTATGATTGCTAGTGGTGGAACTGCTGCTCCTTGGGTTATTGGCGCTTATTCTGCTGGTCAACACTGGGCAGACGCAGATAGAAAAGAATATATAACTGGTAAAGTAGAAAATGAGTTTATACAAGGTATGAAGTCAATTGGCTATGGAGCTGCTGAAGGAATTTTTGAAAGACTAACCACTGTACCAATATTAAGAAGAGGTGGTAAGCTAGTTCAAGGATTAGGAGAACCTAGCATGTTGAGTTACAGGAATGCAATGAAACAATATTTTAAAGAAAATACTTTGTTTTTAGCAAGTAGCCCTGTTGCTGAATCTGCTGCTGAGTTTGGTACTCAAATAACACAGAATGCTATTGATGGCAGACCTATAATGGAAAATGTAGATCACGCTGCTTTCGTAGGAGGTATGTTTGGTCATGCCATGAGTGTAACACCTTTCATGTCCGGACTTGCTGCTAGGCAATTTAGTGATTACAATTCTTTTTCAGAATACAAAAATAGGCAACAAGAAATAAACGAACTCGAACAAGAGTTAGTTTACGAAACAAAAAGATTTGCAGTACCTCAAGATCTAGCTTCTATAAAAATGAAGCAAAAAGTTATTGATGATTTAAAAGTAGAACAAAAAGCTTTTGTTGAAGAAAAATTTTCTGCTATTCAAAACACAATGACTAACAGTGCTTATAACAACTTTGAAGAAGCTTTAAATGAGCAAGCAGATATTAGTGAGGTTGTTAATGATATGTTATCAGTGGACAATGCTAATACTAATAACAAGTTGCTTCAAGTATATAAAGATAGATTTGACAACTTACAATATAAAAGAGACGTGTGGAGAAGTGCTGCAAATTTCTCTAATCAATTTACATTATTAGAAACATCTAATAAAGAAAGATACGATCGTACTATTAAGCAAGCTAAAGCACAACTAGCTAAAGATAACGTAGGGAATGTAAGAGATGATCAAGTTTTACCATTAGCAGAAGAAATATACGTAGGTGAACTCATAGATGAGAACTTTGAATCAGTCACTAAAAATAAATCTAAAGGTAAAAGATATTTAAAATTCGACACTAATGGAGAGGCTTTAACATACATAGAGGATGTTCTCTCAACTTCTAAGGAGAAAATAAACGCTAAGAAGGATTTAACAGACGAACAAAAAAAGTCTCGTATAATTAATCTAGAACGACAAATAAGAGATGTTAAGGATAATGTAAATAAAAAAGAAACCAAAGGTGCTATAACTAGTTTGTTAGAGGGTAGATTAAGTGGTTGGAATATGACGTTTGATTCTGACGGTATATTAACAACTGATCCAGCAGCTATAAAAAGAAGTGAAGTTTTAGGTTTTAGAGAAAATGCTATAAGAAACAATGAAACTCAAATATTCACACACGAAGCTGGTCATGATATTTTTGGAGAATTATTAGGTTATGATTCTAAAGAATTTAAACCTTTAGCTGATGAAATAATATCTTACATGTCACAAACTAATCCTATGTTGTTAAAAGGATTAGCTTTAAAAAGAGGTAGAGAATTACAGAAGTCAGATGAAATAGTAATGAATTTTTTAGAACTTGTAGGTGCAAAGAAAATAAACATTGAAGACAAACAAGGTGGATTACTTTCTTCTTCTTTTGGTTTTATAACTAATAACATTTTCAAAAACAACAACAAACCTACTATGGAATTTAATGGACAAAATGGTGCTGTTAAGTTTCTTCACGAATTAGGTACTGCAGTATCTGAAGGTAGAGTTACTCCAGAGATGATAGCTAAATGGAAGAGAGAAGGTGTTATAAAAGGAGCTAAAAAGAAATATCAAAAAGCCCAACGTGAATATAAAAGGTTAATTGAAGAGAGTGCGGCGATATTATTAAATGAGAATATAGATAGTTATAAATTTTCAGATACTAAAGATGTTGAAGACGCTAATCAAATTATGAAGGATTTATTAGCTTTAGTTGCTGACAATAAAGTTACTCCAGTAAAAAACTATGAAGCTAAGAAAGCGGCATTAACGGCTAAGTATCAAAAACTTAAAAGTGAATCCTCAGTTGTGGAAAGAGTTCCATTATGGGAAGGAGCTAAAAAAGATAGTAGTGGAAAATGGATTGAAACTGATGCACAAAGAAAAGAAAGAGTTAATTTAATTGAAAGATCTTTTAGAGGTAGATTAAACACTTTTAGAGGTGGATTACCTATGGCTGAAATTTTAGGGGCTTATGAAGGAAAAATAGAAAGTTTGTTTAAACAAGGTGGATATTACGCTACAGATTCTTATCAAGGTTATACAACATTAGAAGAAGCATTAGAAGATTTTACACTACGAGTTAATGATGAATTGATGAAGTCTATTAAAGCTTTTGATCCCCAAAAGAATGATGATTTTGACGCTTATATAATGAGTCCTAAAATACTGCCTAATAAAGTTAAATTAGCAAACAAAAAAATAGGAACTGAAAATAAAAATAAAGGTTGGAATTTAGGATTAGAAGCTGCTTCAGGAGTTGCTACTTCAGAAAGCACTACTTTACAAGAATTTGAAACAACATTAAGAGAAGTATTAGGAATAAAGAAAGGTGATCCAATGTATGAAGCAGCTATGACAGCTGTTCAAGAAGTGATGCAAAAAGGATTACCTAAATTTGAATATACTCAAAGAAAGAAAACTGGCAAAGGAGAAACTGTAA
>Ga0115011_10000741_pt1 | contig 25060 bp, 9 predicted proteins | sample TroAtlMetagenome_2_FD_88705 | JGI IMG/M metagenome (GOLD analysis project Ga0115011, IMG submission 88705) | Marine eukaryotic phytoplankton communities from Atlantic Ocean - Tropical Atlantic ANT8 Metagenome | ecosystem: Environmental > Aquatic > Marine > Oceanic | place: Tropical Atlantic...
CACGCGACCTTGGAAGCGCTTACGATGTTTGGGATGGGCGCATCGAAGTTGGTGACTGATGATACGGGGGAGAGCGTGGAGGATGGAGAGGTGCCCCCGACGCCCTGACGCTGCCGAGTAGAAAGTAGCGTTCCTTTCAGGAATCGGACGGTCCGCCTATCGTCAAGACCGAGATCAGGTGATGATGTCCTTGATCACGTGACCATCGATGTCAGTGAGACGAAAATCTCTCCCCTGATACCGATATGTCAGTTTCCGATGATCGATGCCGAGGAGGTGTAGGATGGTGGCGTTCCGATCGTGGATATGCATGGTTCCCGGGGTCCACTTTTCCTTCTCTGGTTTCGGTCGCATGGGTGTTCCATCTGGGTTTGCGATGTTATACCCGTAGTCATCGCTCCTGCCATAGGTAATGCCGGGCTTTACACCGCCCCCCGCCATCCATGTCGTAAAGCACCTGGGATGATGGTCGCGACCGTAGTTTTCTTTGGTTAACCCTCCCTGACAGTAGGAAGTCCGGCCGAATTCTCCTCCCCACACAACCAAGGTTTCATCCAGCATTCCCCGCTGTTTCAGGTCTGTAATGAGCGCGTAGCAAGCTTGATCAATATCCCGACATTGGGATTCATGCTCGCGCGGGAGGCCTCCGTGGGCGTCCCATCCCCGGTGAAAAATCTGGATATTTCTCACGCCGCGTTCAGCGAGGCGTCGGGCGTTAAGGCAACAGGCAGCGAAAGTGCCTGCCTTTCTTGCCTCTTCCCCATAGAGCTCGAAGGTCTTGTCACTTTCCGTGGTCAGATCCATCAGTTCCGGAACGGAGGCTTGCATCCGAAAGGCCATTTCGTGCTGCTTGATACGGGCCAATGTCTGAGGGTCAAGAGACTGTTCATGCTGGCTGCGGTTGAGGGCGGTCAAGGTATCAAGCTGAGCTCGACGGTCTTTTCTGGATGTCCCCTTTGGGTTGCTCAGATAGAGAACGGGATCTCCTTCGCTCCTCAGAAGAACGCCCTGATGTTCGGCGGGAAGAAAGCCGGGACCCCAGAGACGGTTGAACAGGCTTTGCTCAGGGAAGCTCGTCTTGGCGTGCATCACGATATAGCCGGGGAGATCCTCATTCATGGTCCCGAGCCCATAGCTCAGCCAGGCTCCGAGGCTCGGCCGTCCGGGGACCTGACTCCCAGTCTGGATATAGGTTATGGCAGGATCATGGTTGATCGCTTCCGTAAAGGTGCTGTTCACCACACAAAGCTCCTTGGCGACTTTGCCGGTTTTCGAAAGAAGTTCACTTGCCCAAAGGCCGTCCTCGTTATTCGGGTGTTTGGTGAACTCGTATTTAGAGGGACAGACCGGATGAGTTTTCTGGCCGGCTGTCATTCCGGTAACCCGTTGCCCGTCCCGGATATGTTCGGGCAGGTCCTGACCGAACATATCCCGCATCTTCGGTTTGTAGTCCCACGTATCAATGTGACTGGGGCCGCCGCTCATGAAAAGATAGATGACCCGCTTGGCGGTGGCTCTATGGTGAATCCCGCCGTTGAGGTCCGCCTTGCCCTGCGCGCTCTGAAGTTCTGTGGGTAACATCTGGGCCATCGCCGCCGTGCCGAGTCCGAGCGCCGACCTGCCAAAAAGCTGCCGGCGGGTCATGGAGAGTTGATAGTCGTGAAGTTCCATATTGGGCGTTGGTCCAGGAAAAATTGAGAGGAGAAGGGTTAATTCAGAAGGAGGGCGATGTCGCTGGCCAGAACGGTAATGGATATCTGGGTCCATGCTGCGACTTCCGCGGGTTCGAGGTCTGGGTTGCGGGCAATCTCTCCGGTCGAAAGAAGGGCAAGGGCGTCATCCTCAGAGGATCGGTAGCGGTGGAGCATCTGCTCAAGCAAGTGGTCGCATGCTTGTCTCTCGGCGTCACGGGGTGGTCGGCTTGCTACCAGGGTAAAAAGAAGATCCATTCTGGAGTCATCGTCGGTGGCTTCGGTGACAAGGCGTTCTGCAAGTTTTCGGGCCATTTCCACGCGCTGGGTCTCGTTGAGCAGGCCGAGTGATTGCAGAGAGGTGTTAGTACGGGAGCGGCGGACACAACTCGATTCGCGGTCAGGTGCGTCAAAAAGCGTCATCATCGGGTGCGGGCTGGTTCTTTTCCAGTAAACGTAGAGGCTACGACGATATGCCTTGCTGCCCTTGTCGGCGACATAGTTCTTGGTGTTACTGCCCGGGTGCATGAGGGCCTTCCAAAGCCCCGCTGGCTGGTAAGGCTTCACGCCCTCGCCTCCCATGTGATTGTCCAGAAGTCCACTGGACCATAGCGACATGTCCCGGATGACTTCTGCGTCGAGGCGATAGCTTGGACCCCTCGCATACCAGAGGTTTTCCGGGTCTTCGGGTAGATCAGCTCTCTGGTTGGATTGCTGCATGAAGGTCTTGCTGGTCAGCATCAGCTTGAGAATGTGACGAAGGTCCCACCCGGAGTCCTGCAGTTCCAAAGCGAGCCAGTCCAGAAGTTCAGGATGTGTTGGCTGCTTGCCCTGCAGACCAAAGTCCTCTGGGGAGCGCACGATGGCATCGCCGTAGACTCGCTGCCAGATTCTGTTGACGAGAACCCGCGCGACGAGTGGGTTCTCGGGGGAGACGAGCCATTGCGCAAGCCCGAGACGATTGGGGGGCGCATCCACAGGGAGACTGCCCATGACGGAGGGAATTCCGGGCTTTACCGGGTCACCGGTTGGTTGATTGTATTCGCCTCTTACGAGTATCTTGGTAGGTCTGGGTTTGCCAAGTTCCTGTGCCACCAAGGTTGAGGTAAAACGCTTTTCGGATTCCGTGAAGAGCGTCTTCAGCTCTGTGGCTTTAGGATGAAGAGTGGACTCCTTGAACGGTCCCTTGGGATCGGCGACCCGATTTAACTGTTCCCTCCGGGAAAGCGCCTTCCATTGTGATGTTTCGGCGGTGGCAATCGGAAGAGCTTTGAGGTCAGCTAATTCTTTTAAAAGGTCTTCATTCCTAGTGGTAAGGCTCTCCCATTCGTCCCATGCAACCTGATCTGCAGGAGCTTTCATGACGGGGCCATACTCGTATTTGTTCCCGTCCATGGGGGACTCCGACGTCGAGTTGAAGAAGGCAAGAAGCTGATAGTATTCAGTTTGAGTAATCGGATCGTATTTATGGGTATGACAGCGAGCACAGGACATGGTCATTCCCAGGAGAACTGTGCCAATGGTCTCGGTCCGGTCGAAATTGTTTTTACACTGAAATTCTGCGGGGATGGCTCCGCCTTCAGCAGTCGAGGGATTCATGCGGACAAATCCTGTGGCTACCTTTTGCTCCAGAGTTGCTTCGGGAAGGAGGTCGCCGGCAAGTTGCCAGATGATGAATTCGTCAAGTGGGAGGTTCTTGTTGAAGGCACGAACCACCCAGTCGCGGTACGGGTAGATGCCCCGTTTGTTATCCAGATGGAGGCCATGGGTGTCACCGTAACGAACTGCATCAAGCCAGTATCGAGCCTGATGTTCTCCATAGCGAGGGCTCTCCATCAGCGTTTCGAGATAGCGTGGATATGCAGTAGTTGTCTCGTCGCTCAGGAAGCTCGCCAGGTCAGCGGGGTCGGGAGGCAGGCCAGTGAGGGTAAGGGCCGCTCTCCGCGCCAGGGTGGCTCGATCACTCATGTTGGCGAGTTCAGCCTTCTCTCCGAGCTTTTCAATCAGCTTGGCTTTGACGAAGCGGTCGATCGGATGCTCGGGTTTGGTGTCTTCGGGAACTGTGCTCGGATTCTTGCGCACAGGAGTCACAAAAGACCAGTGCTTGGCATAGTTGCCGCCCTCCTTGGCCCATCGGGATAAAATTTCCCGTTCATCGGAGGTGAGCTGCTTGTCGGCCTCCTTCGGAGGCATCGGGTCGTCCCCGTCGTGGATCCGGAGAATGAGCTCGCTATCTTCAGGGTTGTCCGGATCGATGGCTCGAAGTCCATCGCGGTCTTCGGTGGCGCCTTGGTAGGAATCTAGACGTAGATCGTCCTCCTTCTTTGCATCCGGTCCGTGACAGACAAAGCATTTGTTAGAGAGGATAGGGAGAACCTCCCGGGCGAAGTCCACCCTCTGGGCAACGGATTGCTGGGAGCTGCCCAGCGTGAGGGCAAGGAGCGCGAACATGCCCCGGGTGAGGCATTGGTACACGGCCAGTGTCTGAGATCTCATGACGGGTTTTCTGAGCCAATAATTAGAGGACTAACACGTCTTAAACCATCCTTCTGCCAGCTCAACTCGAATTTTCACCTCCAGGAAGAGAGTGGGCTGCATGCAGGACCCAGAGGTGGGTGCCGGACGAAAATCCGTTGAAATATGAGCCTTGTCAGGAAAGGCCGGGAGGTCGGGAGAACCGGGAGCCTCCTTGCGCTCCCCCGAATCCGCCTCAAGGCCTTATCATGATTGGCTGATACTCCTCTTTCCGCCTTTACTTGGAGCACGGCGCGGCAAAAATGACACTCGAGCCAGATTGCTGGTCCCGGCTCGCAACCCCCGTTTTATAAACCCCAGTATTCATGAATCTTCGCTACTTCTTCGCCCTCCTTCTTCTCGGCATCCTTCTTTCACCCCAGCTCCTCCGTGCGGAGCAAGTGGTGATCCGGGAAATCATGTATCATCCACAGATGGTCCCCGAGGGTGAGACGCCGCTTCCTGAATTTATCGAGATCGAAAATCTCACCTCAAGCGTCTTTGATATTGCGGGGTGGAAGGTTACAGGCGGGGTTGATTATACGTTCCCAGATTTCTCGGCGGCAGCTCCCAACGACTCCTTCTTGGTGGGACGGCGTAAGATCGTGGTCTGTCAAGGGGATCCAGCGGAATTTCGTGCCGTCTATGGAGTGTCTAATGCGATCCAGGTGTTCGGGCCCTGGACAGGATCTCTCGATAATGCCGGTGACCGAATCACCGTGCGGGACAAGAATGGTGTTGTGATGGCATCAGTCCGCTATGACGACAAGCACCCGTGGCCGGTTGCGCCCGATGGAGCTGGGCACAGTCTCGTGTTAACCGAGTCAGAGCGGGCGATCGATGACTACCGGAGTTGGGGAGCGAGTTCCCGAGTTGGAGGGTTTCCTGGCAACTCTGATAGCGCAGTGGTCTCCGCTCTAATGGTCAACGAGCTTCATTTTGACTCGGATGGAGATGTCGACTGGATAGAGGTTCACAACACTTCGAATATCGATCAGAGCCTAGATGGATATTTTCTGAGTGGGGCACGAGGCTTTGGCGACAAAACCGAGATATCAGGGATGGTGCCACCTAAGGGTTTTCTTAGTTTCGATGTGGGATTTTCCGATAACGGAGTCGCGTTCCTCGTGGACAGTAACAATGTGGTCCGGAGTGCGGTGGGATACGATCGGGATAGCCTCCGGGATCATGTCGCAGCATACCCTGACGGCTCCACGGATTTCTACTCCTCTGCTCAGGGAAGCAGGGAGGCGCCGAACAATCCCGACCGCGAAACCGGAGTGGTGATCAATGAGCTTATGGTAGAGCCTCCTTCTGGTCATCGGGATGGAGAGTTTATTGAACTCTATAACAGAGGCAGTGCGATTGTGGATATGAGTGGTTGGCGAGTCGTGGATGGTGTGGATTTTCGCTTCTCAGCAGGGTCGACTATTGCCCCCGGTGAATATGTGGTAATCGCGGCAAACGAGCGGATTACAGCGGCGGCCTTTCCGGACGCGCGGATCATAGGGCAGTACAGCGATAGCCTGAGTAACAATAACGAACTGCTTCGGATCGAGGACGAGTGGGGTAACATGGTAGATGAGGTCCACTATCACACCGGTGGAGACTGGCCTGAAAAGGCCGGGGGACTTGGAAGCTCACTCGAATTACGGCACCCGTCGATGGACAACTCCGTGCCCACCGCGTGGAGGGATTCCGACGAATCAGAGAAAGGAGAGTGGACGACGTTCTCGATAACAGACAGCTATGATCGCTTGCGGACCATGGGGGGAGAAAGCAGCTATGAGGAGTTGCACATGCATGGGGTCGGTGACTGCGAGATTGCCATGCGGAACATGAATTTTGCATTGAGTCAGGGTGGACCCAACCTCCTGCCGGGGCGGGGACAAAGGGTCAGTACAAACGGGCAGGGAGCTTCCGGGTGGTTGTGCCAGGGCACGCATCATCTGAGTTATATGCAGGGTCGTGATTTTCATCTCGTTTCCACGGGGCATGGGGACATCAAGGCGAACAGGGTGGAGATCGATGTGACCGGCATGAATCGGTCAGATAATCTGACCTTTGATTGTGAGGCTCGCTGGGTCTACGGAAAGCCCACCGTTATTGTGCATACCTGGGATCGGTCCTTCGGAGGTGTCCTGAGGTTGCCTGTTCCGAGAAATCTCGGGAGCGCAGGGTCCGGCAACTCGGCCTTGATCCCCTCGGCTGCTCCTGCGTTGAGCGGGCTCATTCATAATCCGGCTGTCCCGCGTGGCAACCCTGTGCAAGTCACCGTCAGGGTCAGTTCATCCGATGCTCCAACGGTGAACCTGCGACATCGCCTCGACAGCGCTAACCCCGACACGGCGTGGGATACAGTTCAGATGGTCGATGACGGCTCCAATGGAGATAACGTGGCAGGTGATGGAATATATACTGCCACTCTTGCTGAATACACCTCGGACGGAGTGATTGCCCAGTTCTATGTCGAAGCAGAAAGCGCGGGTGGGGAAGTTACCGTCATGCCAAGTCCCGCTCCGGAGCGTCCCGCAATGTTTATTGTGGACACCACTGCGGTTCCCCGGGACCTGAGAAGCCAGCGCTTCGTCATCTCGGCCCGGACCGTGCAAGCCTTGGGTAATGCTGGTCAGGGCTCAGCTTTTAATTATGCCTTCCCCCGGCTTTCAAACCAGTTTTTCAACTGCACATTCATAGGTAACGAGCGGCATATCATCTACAATGCCGAATTCCGCAAGGCGGGGAGTCCATGGCAACGAAGCGATAGTTTCAGCACTTCTCAGGGTAAGACCCTAAAGTGGAAAAGCCCTCGGGATAAGCGCTACCGTGGGTGGGCTCGCAGGACGATCGATGACGACCCGGCTGTTGGAAGATCCCACAACAACAGGCTGGTGAGATACTGGCTCTACCTTCTGGGGCACCCGTCGAGCGAACATGAGTTTATTCGCATCGTGATCAACAACGGTCCGGCAATGATTCGTGAGGACGTTGAAACCAATGCCAACGATTTCCTTAAACGGAACTGGGACCAGGGTGAAAAGGGAGAGCTTTACCGTATCGATGATGAGTGGTGGTTTGACGATGGCTGGAGCCGCACTCAGAGAAACGCGGACTGGGGAGTGGACGGACGGAGCGTAGAGCCGAACATGTATCATGCTGAATGGATGAAACGGTCGCGTGAAGACGAATACGACTATGGTTCATTCCTTAATTGGGTGTTCTCCGTGGGGCAGAATCGGTTCACTCGTGAGGAAATTGAAAGGATGGCTGACATCGATATGATGGCGGTCAACGCGGTTGTTCGTGGCTGGGTCGATGACTGGGACACTCTAACCCGCAATAGGGGAAAGAATGGGTATTTTCTCCGGAAACATAGTGATGGAAAATGGATGCTTCTGCAGTGGGACTCTGACCTTACCTATGGGAATACTTCGGCTCCCTTCATTGGGGGGTTGACGGGAGTGCCTAATTTTTTCCGAAAGCCCTACGTGGAGCAGAGGGTGAATTACTACATCGGGGAGATGGTGGAAAAATATACCAGTGGTTCAGAGCGCCTGGAGACATGGTTTGATCTTGAGGCGCGCTCTAATAGGAGAGTTTCGATCAGCCCGAACCGGTATCTCAACTTTAATAATTCAAGGGTGAACTATGCGATGAACTCGGAAATCGGAAGCGCTGTTGTGAACACCCGCTTTTCGGTCAACGGCCCCTCCAACACAGCTGCGGATGTAATTGATCTCAGCGGGACGAGCAACCATCGTGCTTTTGATATCCGTGTCGTCGATCGTCCGGATGTAGAGATTCAGTTTACGGGGCAGACCGAGTGGAATGCGTCGGGAATTTATCTGCGCGAGGGTCGCAATGAATTAGAGTTTCAGGCTCTTGATTCAGAGGGGTTAGTCGTGGGAACGGATGTAGTGGTCATCAACAAGGCAGGTAACGCTCCGCCGGTTGTTCATCTTGATAGTTCTCCTTCTTCGCTGAATGTGCCCGTGCATAGTACGCTGGTGGTCGATGGGGGTGCGAGTTTTGACCCTGAAGCCACGGACCTGACCTATCGGTGGGAAGTCGATGGGGGAGCAGTGCTTGAAAACCCGTCTCCCGAAACTGTGGGTGTTCGTTTTCCGAGACCCGGATTATACCTGCTCAGTGTTACGGTAGAGGACGAAGACGCGAGCGAGACCGTGACCACAAGGGAGATTACGGTCTATTCGGAATCTGAGTGGCACCCATTCTCGGATCAAACTCTGGGCGAGGGTTGGGTAGAAGAAAATGTGGAAGTCCGGCACGACTACAGTGGTAGTGCCTGGTACTCTCTGAATGACAGGCCGGGCGAGCTTACCCTGAAATTGAATGACGATTCCGCGAAATCGATGCGAACGGTTAATCCGCAATATCCAGTTCTCTGGCGTGACCTCACCGGGGTGGAGGATGTTCTTCTCCAGACCGACCTCAGCCTCTCCACGATTCAGCAGGGAGCATTTATCGCGGGCCTGATCCTGAGGGTTATCGAAGAGGGGCAGGAGGTAACTTATGCGCTCGGAATGGAAAACGGAGACTTTCTGCGAGCGCGGAAAATTGTTGGAACAACTGAGACCCGGCTGGGTAGCGTTAACTGGACTGAAGGTGCCGCAGTGGTTCGTATGCGGAGGGTGGGGAGTAGTCTACATTTCGAATACCGTAGTAGTCCCGGCACTTGGGAGTCCCTGCATTCCGAGGGTATTGACACAGAGGCAGCCCTTGAACGTGGAGGGATTTTTGCCTCAACGCCCTCAGCGCTGATGGCGCGATTTGAATTTGATTATTTCGTAGTGGTAGATCCCTCCTCCGCAAGCCCTGCCGTGGAGGACCTTCGGATTACCGAGGTGATGTATCACCCGCTTGATCTTGGAATTGGATATGACTTGGAGTTTATCGAGTTAGCCAATACCGGAAGCTCAGCAATTGACCTTTCTGGTATCAGATTTGAGACGGGAAACCCGTTTTCGGAGCTTGTCCTTGATGGGCTTACTCTGGCTGCCGGAGAAATCGCAGTAGTCACTGCAAACCCATCCGATTTTTCGGCGATCTACGGCGAGGGAATCAGGATCCTGGCTAGTTGGTCTGATGGTGGAATCAATAATGGGGGAGAGTCCATAGTTCTTGTGGACGCTCAGGGGGACATCATCCACGACTTTGAATTCTCCGATGATCTTCCTTGGCCGGTTGAGGCTGATGGGGAGGGCTCCTCTCTCGAAGTAATTGATACCGAGGGGAATTATAATGATCCCTTCAACTGGCGTGCGAGCTTGGCTCTGGGGGGAACTCCGGGCATTGTTACTTCTGAGGGTGACCTTGATAATGACGGGCTCGACGATGTTGGTGAGGCCCTCGCAGGGACGGATCCTCTTAATCCTGATAGCGATGGAGATGGGGCATTGGACGGTAGTGAGGTTAACGCAGGGACAGATCCTCTGGACCTTCTTTCTGTCTTTAAGCTAACCCAGGTCACCAGGGTAGGTGATACCACCAGAGCTAGCTGGAGCAGTGTTCCGGGGCGGAGCTACACTCTTCAAGTCAGCCCGGATTTAACTGAAAACAGCTGGGTGGATGTAGGAACGGTGGAGGCTTCGCGGAGTATCACGGTGCTTCCGCATGTCTCTGCCGAAAATCGGGATCTCTATTACAGAGTTGTCGTTGAGTAATCCAAAATAGCGGAGGAAGCTCTAAAACAAGCGATTTGGTAATCTGAGGGTCTTGTTGTCTTTCGGGTAGAGCGGCGTTTTAAATGCCACTTCTGGGTTAAAACAGCACCCGATCGAGAAGGCTCGCGTAAGGTATTCAACTTTGCTTGGGGGCAAAGTGACGATATTGTAACTGAGCATTCAAACTCTCCTCCAAAAAAAGATCCCATGAATTGCGTTTTAAAGTTCTGTCTTCCTTTTCTCGTTGCCGGGGCCTTCTCACCCTTGAAGGGAGAGCAGGTAATCATCAGGGAGCTGATGTATCATCCCTCTGCCGAGCTCCACGAATTCATCGAAATCGAAAACCTTACCGCGACGATTTTTGATATTGCGCAATGGCGGGTCCGAGGAGCCGTGGACTTTGATTTCCCGGTGTATGATTCCGGGAATCATGAAAGCAACTTTCTCAAGCAGCGGGAGCGAATAGTAATTTGCGGAGTAGACCCTGCGACTTTTCGGGCGGCTTATGGGTTGCCTCAGACCGTTAGGGTGTTGGGTCCATGGACAGGATCCCTCGCTAACGAGGGAGAAAGGATCAATATTCGCGATAAAAATGGAGCGACGGTTTGCACTCTTAGATATGACGATCGGTATCCTTGGCCGGTTGCTGCCGATGGAGGAGGTCACAGCCTTGTCCTCGATAACGATAATTACGCCATTGATGATTACCGAGTATGGAGGGCGAGTAGTTCACCGGGAGGGACCCCCGGCGCAGGTGAGCCGGCGGCGGCAGAGGAGCCATATTCAAACCCGGAGGTAGATCTCTCAGTAGGTCTTCCCTATATTAACTTTGATCATAACTGGAGGTATCTGGACAATGGTTCCAATCAAGGAACCAGTTGGAAGAATCCCGGATTTAATGACGCCAGCTGGGATACAGGACGAGGCCTCTTCGGCTATGAAACTTCGGTGGTCCCCTCGCCCGGAATCTCAACGCCCTTTGAAAATCCGAACGCAGACGGTAATGATATCATTACCTACTACTTTCGAACTTCCTTTGAGTTTAATGGCACGATTCAGGGAACCAGTATGTCGATTGATACGATTTTGGATGATGGGGCAGGCTTCTGGCTTAACGGGCAGTGGCTGGGAGGAATTGGCGTCGGAGAAGGAGCGAGTTTCACGACCACGGCCTCCCGGACGGTAGGAGATGCGAGTGAGGAAGAAGCGATTGTGACCAGCAGCTCTCCGCCCTTGGTAGAGGGAACCAATGTTCTGGCAGTGGAGGTTCACCAGACTGGAACCACAAGTTCTGACGTCGTTTTTGGTGCAAGGGTAAACATTTCCACTCCAAGTGCTCCGAGTATCGTCATTAATGAGGTGCTTCCACAGAATGGGAGTGGATTTGTGGAGCTCTATAATCCTACGGGATCTTCAATCGACGTGGGAGGTTGGTATCTCAGCGATTCGGCAAGCAATCTCACCAAGTATCGCATCCCAGGGAGTCTGGTTATTGAGCCGGGAGGTCTTTCTTCCGTGGGGTTTGCCGAGGCTAATCTGTCGGTGGGGAACACCACTGTAGTGTATCTTACTCAGAATGATGGTTCTACCATCGTCAATGGCATTGATACGGCCATGCCCAATGATGGGCGATCCTTGGGGCGTAAGCCGGCAGGAGCCGGCAGCTGGTTTCTTTTTACTTCGCCGACCCGCGACGCATCTAATTCCAGTGCGGCGGAGCTGGGCACGGTCCTCGCTATAAATGAAGTGCGTTATGACGTGGATGGCAATATTGACTGGGTCGAACTGTATCACGAGGGGACTACCTCCCAGAGCTTGTCGGGTCTCTTCCTGTCAAGCCGCAGGGACTTCAGCGACAAGGTTCCACTCACGGGGTCGATTGGGCCTCGGGATTTCAGGAGCTGGCCTGTATCTTTCGGAACCGGTGGCGGTGATGAAGTTCTCTGGCTCGTGGATTCCGGGAACAGAGTTATTGATGCGGTAGTAGTTGAGCAAGCGCGGGGGCGAAATTATTCAGCAGCGTATCCAGATGGATCCGGGGTGTTCTACTCTTCAGAGGTGGGAAGCCAAAACCGAGCGAACGACCCAACGCGCGAGGAGGGTATCGTTATCACCGAGCTTATGGTGGAACCCCCCTCCAGTCACAGGGACGGTGAATATATCGAGCTCTACAATAATTCTGGGTCGTCGATCAGCCTTGGGGGCTGGCGTATTGATGAGGGCGTGAATTATACCTTTCCCTCCGGAGTAAGTCTTGCAGCCGGGGAGTATCTGGTCGTCGCCTCAAATCCCGGCTACACCCGGGAGGCTCATCCTGGGGCGCTGGTGCTGGGTCCATACGAGGGCAACCTGAGTAATAGTGGCGAACGGATCGCGCTTGTAGATTCATGGGACAATCTCGCAGATGAGGTGCATTATTCGACGGGTGGACAATGGCCCGCACTGGCGGGAGGGCTGGGGAGTAGCTTGGAACTGCGGAACCCGAACATTGACAATTCGATGCCGAGTGCGTGGGCCGACTCGGACGAGTCTCAGAAGTCGAATTTCGAGACTTACACTATCGCGGACCGATATCTTCAGAACAACTCTCGCGGGGGAAGTTCCAGTTACAAGGAGCTCCATATCCATGCGGTAGGGGATGCTGAGATCGCCCTCCGAAGTATGAGTCTCAGGAGAGGCGGAAATGGTTCGAACCTTCTGCCGAGCTCAGGCGAGAGAGTGGTCACTAATGGAAACGGATCCAATGGGTGGCTCTGTCAGGGAACGCATTACCTGACTTACATGTTGGGTAACGAGTTGCGGCTTATCTCCACGGGGCATGGCGATGTGAAGGCAAACCGCTGTGAGATCGACGTAACCTCGATTTCCGATAATGATGACCTGGTTTGGGAATGTCAGGCTCGGTGGGTCTATGGAAAGCCAACTCTGGTGGTAAATACCTGGGACCGCAGCTTTGGCGATGTGATCCGGCTCCCAATTCCCCGAAACCTTGGGACTCCGGGGGCGGAGAACTCAAGCGCCGAGGGACAGCCAGTTCCGACTCTCTCCCAGATCATGCATGCTCCTCCGGTGCCCACGTCTTCGGATACCGTCACCATTACAGCTCATGTTAAATCGGTGAGGCCTTTGAATTCGGTGAACCTCCGTCATCGCCTTGACAACGCCACATGGAGCAATTCCTGGGGAACGCAGGCCATGAATGATAATGGTCTGGGTGGAGATCTGGAGGCAGGCGATGGAATCTACAGCGCGACGCTTCCTTCGCGTGGTGATGGAACGGTCGTTCAGTTTTACGTGGAAGCAACCTCCGCTGCTGGAACCAATCGCATTCCTCGTTCAGCGCCTGACGGACCGGCGCTCTATGTTGTCGACAACAGCAACATCCCCACTGATCTACGAACCCAGCGTTTCGTTATCTCTGCCCGCGACATCGACTATCTCGGAGGGGGGGCGTCGGGTGAGTCGAAAAATAATTATGCCTTCCCAAGGCTCTCCAATCAGTATTTTAACGCTACCTTCATCAGCGAAGAAAATGAGGTCTTCTACAATAGCGAGATTCGAAAAAGCGGAAGTCCGTGGACTCGCTCTGATGGAGAAGATCTGTCGAGAGCGAAATGGAAATCTCCGCGAGACCGCCGGTTTCGTGGCTACACCAAGCGTGCGATTGATAACGACGCTGGGGGAGGCCGGGGATACCATAATCGGATTATTCGGTATTGGCTCTACCTTCTCGGTCATGCCTCCAACGAGAACGAGTTTGTTCGGGTCATCATCAACGGGAGCAGTGCCTCGCTGCGTGAGGACGTGGAACCTAACGCAAATGACTTCCTGAAGCGCAACTGGGAGCAGGGTCAGAAGGGTGAACTCTACCGGATTGATGATGAGTGGTGGTTTGAAGATAGCTGGAGTCGAGGGCAGCGGAATGCAGATTGGAGCTACAAGGGAACCCGGGAGCCTGAGAGATACCACGCAGAGTGGATCAAGAGATCTCGAGAGGATGAGTATGACTATTCATCCTTCGTGAACTGGGTAGAGCAGGTGGGTGAGGATAATTTCACCCGTGCAGAAATTGAAAGGTTAGCCGACATAGATCTTATGGCAGCGAATGCAGCCGTCCGGGGTTGGGTAGATGACTGGGACACCCTGACAAGGAATCGAGGCAAGAATGGTTACTTTCTTCGCCGCTACTCAGATGGAAAGTGGCAGCTGGCCCAATGGGATTCCGATCTCACCTTTGGTAGTACTTCCGCCGAGTTTATCGGGAATTTATCAGGAGTGAGAAACTTCTTCTACAAGCCCTATATCCGCCAGCGGCTCAACTATTACATTGGAGAGATGGCCGATAAATATACTGCTGGATCGGGACGCTTAAGCATGTGGTTGAACTTGGAGGAGGCAGCTTCGAGCTCCTACTCGGCCAACATCTCTACATACAATAATTTCAATAATAGCCGGGCGAATTACGCGCGAAACAACGCAATTGGATCAGGTTCCCTGAATATGAATTTCAACGTCACTTCAGGTGGAGGTGGAACAGTCCGAACGAGTGGGCAAACCCTGTCACTGCGTGGAAGTAGCCCTTACAACGTATTTTCAGTCCAGGTGGAAGACCATCCGGAGGCTGAGTGGGTCTTTAATTCAGAGACCAGCTGGACTGTCAGTGGAATCCAGCTGAAAGAGGGAATAACGACCCTGACGCTCAATGGTCTGGACCGGGAAGGGAATGTCGTCCACACCGATACAGTTAACGTCAACAAATCAGGAAACGCGCATCCAGTTGTGGAAATGGATTCGAGTCCTGATTCGTTCAATATCTCAGTGGCAGATACTTTGGATATTGATGCGGCAGACAGCTACGACCCCGAGGGGAGGGGTCTCGAGTTCTCATGGTCTGCGACGCCGGAAGGAAGTATCGTTCTTGCCAACCCAACAGTAGACAGTGCAGAACTAACCTTTGGAGGTCCAGGGCTCTATGAGGTTGTGCTAGCGGCGTCTGATGATGATGGAGAAAGCCATTCCGAGATGAGGGAGGTTTCTGTCTATGCGGACTCAGGATGGAGCCCCTTCACCTCAAGGTTACTCGAAAGCTGGTGGGCCCCTGAAAATGTAGATGTCCGGCATGACTACAGTGAGGGTTCCTGGTATTCCCTCAACGACAGGCCCGGTAATCTGGTGCTCAAACTGGGTGATAATGTGGCGAGGCCGCTCACTGGATCGAATCCCTCCTTTCCTGCTATCTGGCGTGAGATTCCCGACTCTGCGGACTTTGTCCTTCAGACGGATCTATCGCTCGACTCGGTGCAGCGAGGAGATTTCATCGCCGGCCTCATTATAGAAATGCAAGAGGGAGCGGCCTCGACCCGATATGTATTTGGAATGGAGGACGGTAACGCATTGCGCGTCAAGCGGTCTAGTGGGGGTGCCTTCACGCAACTCTATAACAGAAGTTTTTCGGAGGAGTCGGCAGTGATCCGGATCCGGCGGGACGGCAGAAACCTGCGCTTTGAGCGCCGGCTGGAACCCGGAGTTTGGACAGTCATTTATTCGCGCTCCATACCTGCGGCGGCCTCTGCCGGGAGAGGTGGGGTTTTCGCAGCTAACGATAGTGCACGAGCGTCTCGTTTTAAATTCGATTATGTCATGCTGATCGATCCGTCGGTCTCCAGTCCAGCGGTTGATCACCTCCGGATCACCGAGCTCATGTATGAGCCGATTGAGGGAAGTGCTCTTGAATTCATTGAGTTAGTCAATACCGGCGCTGACAGCCTTGAGCTCAACGGGATTGGGTTTGATGGAGGCGATCCATTTAATGCTTTCACCTTTCCGTCGGAGGCTCTCGCTCCAGACGAGCATGCCGTCGTGGTTGCAGACTTAGAGGCTTTCCGTGCGCGATATGGCCCAGCGGTAAGAGTCCTGGGGGAGTGGGCTGGGGGTGCGCTCTCCAATAGCGGGGAGAGTATTGTTCTTCGGGACGATGTGGGAAACCTTGTGCATGACTTCAACTACGACTCAGTTGAGCCGTGGCCACTGGCCCCTGCGGGAGGGGGGCCTTCGCTCGAGATCATCGATACCGAGGGCGATTACAATGACCCTCTCAACTGGAGAGCCAGCGCGGTAGACGGAGGGACGCCTGGTGCCGGATTGCTCCTCGATAGTGACGGTGATGGGTTGAGTGATACTGATGAGGCACTGGCAGGGACGGACCCGCTCCTCCCGGACACAGATGGGGATGGATCTCCTGATGGATCGGAAGTTGCGGCAGGGACAGACCCGCTCGATGGATCATCCCTTTTTCAGATAACAATGCTGAGAAAGGACTCACTGACCGGGTTTGTCACAGTGACATGGGATAGCGTGCCAGGCAAAAGTTATACTCTCGAAGCAAGCTCTGATCTGATCAGTTGGGAAGTAACCTCCTCTGGGATTATGGCAGTGGGAGCAGCAACCTTGCAGCTGGACCCTCGAGCCGGCGGAGCGGAGCAACGATTCTATCGGGTGTCGGTGGAGGAATAAGGATAATCACTGGAGGAATCCTCGATGTAATATTACGGTTTCCTCGGCCTTTCCGGGGCGGGTGGACCACCTAGGAGCTCCACCATCGCATGTCCCATGTGCTCACCGATTAGCCAGTAAGTTTCTGCATTACAGCACCAGTGATATCGGATTGGGCGCGGCGAAATCGGACCATCCCTGAAAAATCCTCGGGTCTCAACATAGTGGGTTGTTTCCTTGAACTCTTTGTATTCCGTCACGGCTTCCTGCGCCTTCATGATCATGAGGCGCCTGTCAATCTTCTGAGCCCATCCGCCAAAGCCACTACCTGCGATAACGAAGGGAAGCTGGGGAGAATTCAATTGGCTTCGAATATCACGGATCAGGTGTGCAAGGTTTGACTCATACTCCAAGCTGTCGGCCTTACTGCAGCCATCGTTCCAGCCCTGGTGCCATCCAAAGCCGCCAATTTTCGGGCGATAGCCGGCTAGTGAGGGGAACTCGGATTCCAGGTTTTCGATACGTTGCTTGACCGAGGTAACGAGATGGTCGAATTGGTCTCCTACGCCTTCGCCCCTTGGTTTTCCATTGCGGTGGGGTCCCGCACTGGGCGGGCGCCATGGGCCCGCCAGGCTTGTGCCACCAGGTCCGAATTTGAGCAGCAGGACAGGTCCTTCGATATGGTCCCCGACCGTCCAGCCGAACCCCAGCTCGGGACCGATTGCTCCCCCTGCAGCCCAGTTGCCCACCCCGAGCTGGCCGAATCTGTCGAGCCACGAAATCCATACGTCCTTTCGAGTAATCCATTTTCCGTTGACATGCAGGTGGCGATAGCGAGAAGCGGTCGAAGGATCCGTTATGAGGCTCTCAAGGGTTCCTTTCTGGGTTCCCGCGATACGGCCATGGCCCTCCATATTTGATTGGCCGGCAAGAATGAAGATGGTGACAACCTTTTCCTTCGCGTGCCCTTGCAGGGAAAGAAATGAGAAAAGAAAGATGAGGAGAAACCTGGTGGAGTAGAGCATGACGTTTGGGAGAGGCCGGCTGAGGGCCGGCTTTATAGCAGATTAGTTGGATTCTTGAAATCGTCCGAAGTGACGATCAATGGACGTTCTGTAATATTCTTTCAGAGCGTCAGGATAAGAGCGCTCATCACGGAGGCTTTCAGGGTCGAGAGGGTGATCAGCAAAGTCTGTCCAACCCATGAAGTGAATGGTCTCCGGGATGCCTTCCATCCAGAGCTTGGAGGCCTTAAAGTTTGCCTTCATTCCGTTGGCGACAAGGGATAAGCCAATCCCGGATTTGCCAGGCCAACGAGTGCTCAGAAGCGCCTCTCCTGGATGTGACCCAAGGACCGAGTATCCGGCCATCCCTGTAAAATAACGAGATTCGAGACCAAGAGCATCGAGAAGGCTTGGCATGATGTCCATATGCGAAACCAGATTCTGGCGTGGGCGCTCCGTTACCCACTCTGGCCACCGGATCATAATGGGAACTTCTACCTGTTCGCGTCTCAGGCTGGAGCAGTGAAACCATGATCCATTCTCCTGAAATTCCTCTCCGTGGTCACCAGTCAGTATGATGATGGAGTTTTCGTAACGCCCCGTAGACTTGAGGTAATTGATAAAATCCTCCATTTGCCGATCGATCCAGTTCACAGCATTCTCATAGCGTTTTACGACCTCTCGGATCTGTCCGGCAGTAGGCTTGAGGGCTGAAAAGTTGATGGCCGAGCAGTCCTGATGAATTGGCGTGAAGTTCTTGCTTGGCCAGTAGTAGTTGTAGTGAGCTGAGTCTAAAGAGATGAAATGAAGTTTGCCGCCCTTCGGGGTGCTCTCGAGCTCGCGCTTCAGATCATCCATAATTAGGACCTCACGATCGGGAACATCGAGCCCTCCAGGCATCATAGGAGCGTCCAGAAATTGGTCTGCAAGCTTGTGGTCTCTTCCAAAATTGAGGTCACACATCTTCTTGTAGGAAAGGTCACAGACCGCCCTCACGCTAAAACGGTATCCAAGTTTATAGAGAAGGCGAAGCGGATAGCTCCCTTTGAATCCCTCAATGGACTCGTCTTCCCGGAGGGATTCCCGCCAGTCAATGCCAACTCGACTGTGGAATAGCGTATACCAGGAGACTGGAGTGCAATTGGATCCTGCGAAAGTGGTCTCGAACTGCTGGCACTCCGCTTTGGCGAACTTAGACAGGAAAGGCATCACTTCGGGGCGGACAGAATCCTTGCGCCATGTTTCCACCATGACGACGTAGACGTCAGGATTTTTCTGGAGGGTTGAGATTGGCTCTGAGAGCAGGAGCTCCTCCTGTCTGCCGGTCATAGTTCGTTTGAACTGAATGGAGAGTTTCTCCAAGCCCGGTTCAGGACGAAGCAGGCCAAGCTGGATGCCAAAGGTTGTGTGTTCGCTCTGCCAGACTTGTTTCCGCATGCTGATCATGCTGAGGGCCTGTTGTGCGATGGCGCCGGTCCACAAGCCCAAGCAGATCAGGATTGCGCTTGGAGTGCGGAGTCGAAAGTTAAATTTCAGGGAGGCTCGCTGGAGGAGTTGGTAGAGTCCCGCAGCCATCGCAATGATAGTAAGTCCAGTAAGGACAACAAGGATGGGGGGATGCGTTATTCCGGCCGCTTCGAGCTCTACACGCAGGTTGAATTTTCCATCGAGGGTCAAGTTGTTGACAAGGTCGATCAGGGGTTGTTTCCAATAAAGGTTGGAGAAGTGATTGGCCAAAGCGAGCAGTGGAATCAGGGCGGCACCGAGAATGAGAAGCCAGCGAGTGTAGGAGGGAAAGAGGAGCCAGAGGCCTTGGAATAAAAGGACCGCCACAGCGAGGAAGGTTCCAATGGAGAGGATTCGGCCGGTAATGAGAAGGATCAGCTCCCAGCTATTCCAATCTCTTATCGCGGAGAGGGACAGGAGATCGAGTATAAGCAGGATCGACATGGTGATAAGCCAGAACATTCCGTTGAAACGCCACCCGGGGGGCTTATTGCCCGGAGAAGAGGACGAAGCTCCCTGGCCAATTTCCGTGTGTCGCATGGTATTGAGACTGCCTGTGACGAGAGTAATCAACCATGGGAGCATGGCGATGAGAGCGATCCAGTATAGAGCTTGGGGGAAGGCTGGAAAGAGCGAGAGAAACAGAAGCAGGATTGCTGCCCCAAGAGAAACCAGTGCTGTACGATGTGCCTTGGCCTCTGTAGGATGGCTCCGGTTAACCCGGCAATGGAGGCGGGCAACGATTCCCATGATGGTCACCCCGAGGATGATCGCACCAGTTGTTATCAGAATATTATAACCAAAATTACCCGGCCCCATTTTAAGGGTGGTTTGAAACGGGGATTGAAAGAGAAGAATTCCTGCGAGCCAGGACAGGGTGAGCACAAGATCCCACTTTGGTGGTCGTGAGCAACGCGGGATCGATTCGTGATCCATGGGTTCGTAGTTTCGGTGAGGGGGCAGGGAGAGGAGCGAGTGTCCCACCCTTTTTTTGGGATGCAAGAGGATCCGCATGACATCCAACTTGCAAAGGTTGGCTCTTGGTGTTTTCTACCTCCGTCTCATGCCGACTTACGATTACCTATGCGAAGAATGCGGACACCGTTTCGAATTTTTCCAGAGTATGAATGATGAAAAGCTACGCGATTGCCCGAAGGATGATTGCGATGGCCCAGTGAAGCGGTTGCTGGGGACGGGTGCGGGAATCATTTTCAAGGGTGGGGGGTTTTATGAGACAGATTATCGTAGCGAGTCCTATAAAAGTGGTGCTAAGAAAGAGTCGGAAGCGTTGAAACCAAAGGAGTCAAAGTCATCTGATTCTTCCGCTTCCGGATCAAAAAGTGATGGCGGGGCGGGTAGTGGCGGCAGCTCTTCCAAGTCTGATTGAAAGAATCGTGGTTCTCTCTTCTGTTTGAGGCCTCGACACGATCGACGCGATGCGAAATACTGTGGGTTCAAAGATGGCCGATAAGGATAAAGAGACCGGTGACAAGAGTAATCCGGGCAAGAAAAGAGAGCGGAAAGTGCCCTCTCCGCCTACGCGGAAGGCTCTGTTTTTCAAGAATCTGTTCTTTCTTTCTCTTCTCGGTCTGGTGGGAATTGGTTTGTTAGCCTCTCTCTCCTTTGATCCTCAGGACCTCTCCGACATTGATGGATATGCCGAGGATTCCTCTGCATTGATCCCAGGGGGGCCTGATCTGGCCAATCTTCTCGAGAATGCGGCCCGAAATAAGAATGGAGTGCGCATCACCGAGGAGCAAATTAACAGCTATCTTCGGAGGACTCTGATATTTGAGCAGGAGGGATGGTTTAAGAGCTTCGTCTCCGCCCGGGGGGTGTGGGTGAGATTGCAGGAAGATATTGTCGAGGTAATTATCGAGCGTGAAGTCTGGGGAAAGCGCCATACAATTTCCATGCTTCTGCAGCCGGAGCAGACGAAGCAGCAGGATGGCCGGATCAATACGACTGTAAGTCGTGGCAAAGGTAAATGGGGCCGTACGCGTGTTCTTAACGGGTTTATGCTCCTCACTAATTCATCCTTTGTCTCTCTGCGCGGAGCTTACTCAACCGAGACCCAGCAGATATGGGATATGTTTCGGGGAAGGTTTCAGATTAAGGTGTCGGATGGAGTTCTCGAGTTGTCTCCGCCCGAACAGGATCTCCCCGGCGCGCCGTCTTGATAATTCCTGATCCAGCTAGTCTGGATTAACGCGAAACTGAGGAGGGGGCATGGGACTGTCTCTCTGAAATGCCGTGACTTCTTGCAATTCGAGATCTGGTGAGGCATTAATGAGCTTCTTCGTTTGCGTGAATCTTGTTCGTCGATCTTTAGCCTGCATCTTGTGGTTTGTCTGTATTCTGCCTGAGATTCAAGGCCAGGGTGAGGGGCCTTCTTTAGAAGATGTGCCGCAGCCCGGAGTCGCAGGCCAAGCACCTGCGCCCTCAATAGCGGCTGAACTGTCCGAAGAAGGTGATTCGCGAAAGCCGGCCACGAGAACCGAGAGCGAGTCGCGCCAGTTCGTTGTCTATGGGGCGGATTTTTCAACTCGCGTGGCTCTGGCTTCCCTCGCAGAAGATACGCGGGTGGCTCTCATGCAAACCATCGGGAAAGAAGATGAACAATGGGAGCACTCCATTGTCATACAGCTCCGTGAAGAGGAGGGCCCGATCAAGACGGCATATTTCGAGGTTCCCGGAGGATATCGAATTCAAATCGAGATCTCTCTCGCCCGAGGAAAGCCCGTCGGCCTGGAGGGGGCTCTCCTCGAGCTCTTACTGATTGAATACGGACTAAGAGATCGTGCAGGTGAGGCCGTGGAGTCGGTCGGGGTTCCGCTTTGGCTGGTAGAGGGAATGCGAGAGAGTTTCCGGTGGGGAGAGGGTGTGCGCGAGTACGGAATGTACCAGGCGCTCTTCGATAAGAATGAACTTTACCCTGTAGAAAAAATCATGAGGGTCCAGCGACTCGAGGGCATGGATCCGATTTCAAAAGCTGCATTTCAGGCTTCTTCCGGGGCGCTGGTCATATCCCTGCTTGAGCAGGATGGAGGGCAGGAATCAATGCGGACGATGCTGGGGGAGCTTTCAACCTTTGAGGGCGATCAAGTGGCGTTAGTTAGGAAGCATTTCCCCGGGATGAACCTGGGTCCGGAAAGCCTTTCAAAATGGTGGGCCCTGCAGCTGGCGCAAATGGCAGAAAAGCCATTTCCATATGTGCTTACCATCAATGAGACAGAGAGGCGGCTACAGGAGCTTTTAGAGGTTCGTTTTAATGACTCCTCCGGAAGCCTGATCGCGATAGGTGCATCTGATTTCCGGGATCTTCTGGCGCTTCCAATCAGGGAGAGGGAAACTCGTATTCTCCCTTTGGCTGAGAGGGTTCGGCAGTTTTATTACCGCGCGTTTCCCGCGCATCGGCCCGTTGTGCGGGAATATCTTCTGATTCTTGGGGAGATCGTCGCTGACAAGGATGAACGGCTCGCGGAACGCCTTCACGCCCTTCAGTCTGAGCGAAACCGCCTCGCGGCACTAGGGAACAGGACGAGGGACTATCTGGAGTGGTATCGCATTACGAGCTCTGAGGAATTGACCGGCGGATTCGACAGTTTTGTTGAAATAAAAAACCGCTTGGAGGCCATGTCTGGAAAAAATGAGGGGCCAATTGGTGTCTACATGGATTCCATGCAGCGCCTTTTTTCGGAACAGGCGAGGCCTCAGTCGCCTTGAGGAGTTTAGGAGAATTGATCGCTTTAGGATCTGCTCGAGGTCGCCGTCAGGCTCGAGAGCCTTGGTCTTAAAGAGGTGGTGAAAAACCTAATTGGTGAGGCTCCGTATTTAAAATAATCCTTATTTTGGGAGAAGGCGGGGGATTGGAGGGAATCTGATTATTCCGTGGTGACGGTCTGCAGGCTTTTGCGGGCAGTTTCCATTATGAAATTTGCTGCTTTCCTTGCCGCGTTAGGCCGGGCGTGAAGGGAAAGGTTCCTTTTCTGGGTGCGCCACTGGGAAGCTTGCTTGGTGAGCAGTTCATCCAGTGCAGTTGCAAGAGTGGCTTCGGTAGCGGCAAGAGATCCACCCTCAATTTTCTGCAGAAGCTGAAGGTTGCCCTCTTCCTGTCCGGGGACGAGATGCCTGATCAGCATGGGGCAGCAGGCAGCAAGTGACTCATGCACTGTTGCTCCTCCTGCTTTTCCTATCACGAGATGATGTTCACAGAGAAGTTGTGGCACCTTCCGGGACCAACCTTTAATTCGGACTCTGCCTGGAAAGCGTTTTCTTATTTCACGGGCGAGGGGGTAAAGGCGTCGCAGGTTTCTTCCGAGTACGATGGTTAGCTCGGTGGGCCATTGTTGGTTATTAAGGATGATTTGGGCGGTATCGCGCATCGCTGTCTTGCTCGGCGTTGGAAAATATAAAATACGGAAGGGAGTTGCCGAGCTGGTTGGAGAAAGAGGTTTAAGGGTGTCCAGAAGTGGATTTACGGGAAAACCAATATCGAGAATCTTGTTCCCGGAAATGTTCTTCGCGACCATTGCGTTTTTTGTTTCCTCATCCGTGACGAGCCAGAAATCAGTTGGGGCTTTGCGCCATGAGGCATTAATTTTGATCGAGTCCGTGACGATAGTGATAACGGGCCGTGGCCTGCCGCCATCCCTGACGTAGTCTTCAAAAAAGTAGGGAAAAAGAGGAAAGGTGGAGACGATAATATCAGGATCAAACTTGTCCACCTGATGGGCGAAAGTCTGTTGCATCCGGCGCCTGAAAGGAAATTTCTGCTGTGAGAAATCTCTTTGTTCGACACCGTCATAGATCTTTTCCCACGTGCGTGGTAGATAGGTCGTGATGAAGCGATAGGTTGCGCGCAGGAGATTGTTGAATCTAGGAGTGGCCTCTGCGGAGGGATCGATGATCAGGGAATCAGCCTGACCGTCCAAGGCCATGGCGATTCCACGCGCAGCAGTGTTGTGCCCGTCGCCGAATCCTGCGGTTGCGATTAGCACGCGGACTGGGCGGGAGAGGCTCATCGGAATCAGTTGTAGGACAGAGGACAGCGTTCGGCCAGTAACGACTTGTGAATATTTCTCCCTTCGAAGCTAAAGGTCTAGGGTTGTCAGGAACGGTAATTAGGAGCACTCTAGGGCATCTCCAATGGCTCAGGAAAAAGGACTTGGAAAGCGAAGCGAGGATTTAACTCCAGATGAGTCCTGCCAGGTGATTCGCCTGCCGGTCGAGAGTGATGGGGGCGAGAATGCGCTGGAGATGAGAAGAGATTTAAGGCCGGAAAACTCTTCCGTGGAAGAGATGCTGCCTGGTTCGGAATTGCCCAGCGATGGCAAGCTTGAGCCAGATGCCGGGGCGGAAGATCTTGCGGTGGGATGGGATACTCCGGAAGGAGAGAGTAAGAGTGTGATTCCAATGGGATGGCTGGCATTGATAGTGATTTCTCTGATTCTCCTTGGGGGGTGGGGGGTGATCACTCTGAATAAGGGAGCTGCCCATTTGCGGGGCCAAGATATGGCCGCTGATACGCGGGATAAGGATGCGGCCTTTGAAACAGAATCTGCTGAGAGGTGGCTTGAGCGTCTGGAAATACGAGTGGATGGCTATCTGCGTGCCTCTTCGGTTGAGGAAAAGGCTAGGTATGTGAGAAATCCGAAAAGGGTGCTTCCGTTGATGAGAGATTATTACCTGCGTCATACGTTGACGACAGGGAGGGTGCGCACGATCGAGAACATCCGACCGACTGAGGTAGGTAAACGCCCTTTCTTCGTTATAGAAGTATCTGTTGAGGGGGAAGACGAGGCAGAGTTGTTGCTGGTGGAGGATTGTGAGGATGGTGAGATCCGCTTTGACTGGGAGTCGGAGGTGACTTACCAGCCAGTGGAAATTGCTGACTACCTTGAGAACAAGCCCACTGAGCCGATGGTTTTCCGGGCATACGCACGGGTGGACTCGTTCTATAGCTTTGAGTTTTCTGATCAGAACCGCTATCAGTCCTTTAAGCTCACTTTCAGGGAGGATGATGAGTTTCTCTTTGGGTATGCCGACAGGAGCAGTGTTGAAGGTCGTGGGCTACTTGCGCTTCTCGAGGAGAAGGCGGAGGGGCTCCCTGTCCTCCTGCGGTTGCGCTTTTCTCCGGGCACAAAGTCGAAGCGCTCCGTCCTGATCG
>Ga0115011_10000742_pt1 | contig 25045 bp, 16 predicted proteins | sample TroAtlMetagenome_2_FD_88705 | JGI IMG/M metagenome (GOLD analysis project Ga0115011, IMG submission 88705) | Marine eukaryotic phytoplankton communities from Atlantic Ocean - Tropical Atlantic ANT8 Metagenome | ecosystem: Environmental > Aquatic > Marine > Oceanic | place: Tropical Atlantic...
CCAGCAATTACCGTTGAAGCACGCGTGACACTACCCAGCAAGGTAAATTACAACATCCTTCTTGCTAGTGATACAAAACAATCGCTGCGGCATTGGGAATTATTTTCCATGCCTAGCACGGGGAAATTCACACTCTATGCTCCTGGCTTGCGACCGGATCATGTCCGCGCTGATGTAGATATTGCTGATGGAAAACCGCATACGATCGGAATGATCTATGAAGAAAAACTGATTCGTCTGTTTGTTGATGGGAAACAGGTGGCATCACAACCTGTTGAGATGATTGCGGGAGATGGTTTGCCGGGAAAGCTCGGAATTGGCCGACTTGTTTCAGGCGACCTAGGATGTTCCGGTCCTGTTGATTGGGTTCGAATTCGTCGTGGCCCGGGCTTGCCGTGGAGCCAACATTCTTTGCCACCGGATGCTGGACCTACGATTATTCGCTGGTTGGCGAGCGATGCTAAAAATAACCCGGTTAAGCCGGATAGCATTGGAAAGACTCCGGAATATGATGCTGATTTGGTGTCAGAGATTCTTGAGAATGTTGCCAAAGAGGGAAACGCCGGACAGGGAATGGTGAACTTTGCAAATAGTAAGACCGCCTGTATTAATTGTCATCGCATTGGAAGTGTCGGCGGGACTGTAGGCCCCGCCCTTACCAAGCTTGCATTAGATCGTAAGCCACATGAAATTGTTGCCTCGGTTTTATGGCCCAAGCGTAAGATCGAAGATAAGTACAAAGCGCATGCATTTCTCACGGCTGATGGTGACACACTCAGCGGCTATGTACTAGAGCGAAATGAAAAGCGAGTTCTTTTTCGGGATCCCACTAAGGGCACCGACCACCAGATCGAATTGGCTCTCGACGATATTGATGCTGAGCGAGAAGTGGGAACGCTGATGCCGGAGAACTTGATAGGAGCAATGACCTATGCTCAGGTTTACGACTTAGTTCGGTTTCTACTCGATTTAGGAAAGTCAGAAGAAATTCCACTAGCCGAAGTGGAAACTGTTCTTGAATATGCTACAGCCCATGTGCATGGGGCAGCCGAATTTACCTATGACAATCAACCTCTTGCATCTTCCAGGCATATCTATTTCGAGCACCCCATCAACCGAGATCGTGAATATGACTTTTACGCCAAAGAATCCGAGTTCTTTCGGCAAATGCTACTTGATGGTGAACGAGTTCCCCCCGTGTTAATGTCCTTCAACGGACTGGATGGTGGTGAGCAGGGACACTGGGGCAATCAGGATGAGGAAACATGGAAACGTGATGCCTGGAATCATGTCGATCTGGGAAGAGTGCTGTCCGGTGTTTTTCGTGGTGGTGGAGTCACGGTGAATCGTGGAATTGCGGTGCGCCTCGGCGACGAAGGTGAGTTAGCCTGTGTCTTCAACCCCGAAACACTTTCCTATGACATGGTCTGGAAGTCTGGTTTTATCAAATTCAGAGATATCCGTCATGGATTTCTGGATGGAATTCCTATGGATGGAACCCCTGTCGCTTTCCCTGAAAAAGGGCTGACGGTCGAAGGTAAGAAACTGGCAGGTTCCATGCAATACCATGGCCTGTACCGATCCGGACAGCGTGTTTACTTCCAATATACCCTCAATGGGAAAACCTATTTGGATTCACCCTGGGTGCAAGATGGCAGGTTTGTGAGAGAGGTCCAATTGAAAGAGGGACCTTTATCCGCAGAATTGTCGAATGGTGTCGGCGAGTCTGGACCTCAGGTTTTCACGTCGAAAATTATGCATGGTAATGATGGGCCTTATGCTATCGATACTTTTGAATTGCCATTGGATAACCCCTGGAAGGTGCCCGTGATGGGAAGTGCTATCGCGATGTTGCCCGATGGAGCAGCCTTGTTAGCAACAATGCATGGAGATGTTTGGAAAGTCGAAGAGCTGGAATTTCCTTCGAAGGAAGCTAGATGGACGCGCTTTGCCAGTGGGTTGCATCAGCCTCTGGGGATGATCGCTGATGAAGATGGTATCTTCGTATTGTGTCGTGATCAAATCGTAAGACTGTGGGACACCGATGAAGATGGCGAAGCGGATTTTTATGAATGCTTTTCAAACCAACACCAGACTTCTTCCGGCGGACATGATTATATCTGTGGGCTGGAACGTGATGCGGACGGTAATTTCTACACGGCGTCCGGAGCAGACGGCGTCTATAAAATCTCGGCCGACGGTCGAACGGCCGAGGTAATTGCAACCGGTTTTCGAAATCCAGATGGCATCGGTTTAACTCCGGATGGTGTTTTGACCATTCCTTGTGCCGAAGGTGGGTGGACTCCTTCCAGCATGATATGTGCGATGAAGCTTGAGGACGACTCGGTGCCGCACTTTGGCTTCCGTGGCCCGAAAGGAGATGCTATTCCGAATCTTCCATTAGTTTATTTGCCACGTGGTCTCGACAATCAGTCTGGCGGACAACAAACCGTGACCAGCGATCGTTGGGGGCCTTTAAATGGTCAATTGTTACACTTCTCGTTTGGCACCGGAAATCACTTTCTTATTTTGAAAGATGAAGTCGACGGACAATTGCAGGGAGCCGTGGTTCGGTTGCCGGGTGACTTCCTGTCAGGGATTCATCGTGGTCGATTCTCACCGAAAGATGGTCAGCTTTACGTTACCGGGATGCAGGGGTGGGGATGTTACACACCAGAAGACGGGTGTTTCCAACGGGTTCGCTATACAGGTGACTCTGTGCAGGTACCGACCTCTTTTCGTGTACACAAAAACGGTATCAAACTGACTTTTGCACAGCGACCAGATAAGGCTTTGGTTGAGCAAGCTGAAAGTCACTTTGCCATGACTTGGAATTATCGATATGGTGCTCAGTACGGTTCACCGGAATACTCAACTCGGCATCTGGGTATGATTGGCCATGATTATCTACCGATCAAATCCGCTCATGTAATTGATGATGGAAAATCGGTGTTTCTGGAGATTCCGGATATTCAACCGGCTAATCAGATTCACTTGCGTGTCCAAACGGCTCCCGGGGTTTTCAGTGAGATGTTTGTGACGGCACACAAACTGGATCAACATTCTTTTGTGGATGCACCGGGATTGGTGGCCTTGGATAACAAGCCGGTGAATCCGCATCCGATTATCAATGATATTGCTTTAGCGACAAAGGTCGTTCCAAATCCCTATGCCTCGGTGATTGCAGATGCCCGGCCGATCACTCTTCAGGCTGGAAGTAATTTGTCTTTTGCGACCAAGGTCATTAGTGCGAAAGCTGGTGAAATGCTGGCGCTGACGTTCGACAACCCTGACGTTGTGCCACATAACTGGGCTTTGTTAAAGCCGGGAACGTTACAGCGTGTTGGAAATCTTGCCAATCAACTTATCTCAGATCCGGAAGCAGCCGTCAAACAGTATGTTCCAGATTCATCGGATGTGATTGTCTTTACTGATATTGTCTTGCCAAAACAGCAATTCACTATTTATTTCAAAGTGCCGGAGCAACCAGGTCGTTATCCATATCTTTGTACCTTCCCAGGTCACTGGCTCGTGATGAACGGGAATTTAATCGTAGAGTAGAGTTCGGAAGGAAGCCGCTAATGCAAACGCTTCCAGCCGACAAACATAGGTGTGGGGCACAAACCGAACTCAAATTTGATCGTGCTGGCAGGCAGAGACAAACGTTCCAAAAGATAACTATTCAGGAATATCGTTCAACCGATGAAGATCATTATTAAAACAGCAGTGGCCGTGTCGGCGTTTCTTTTGTCCGCAACTTTGTACGCCAGTGACAAACCAAATTTACTTATCATCCAAACTGATGAACATCATTTTGGAACGTTAGGGTGTTACGGCGGTACGATTGTGGAGACTCAAAATATTGATTGGCTCGCAGAGCAGGGTGTTTTGTGTACCAGTTTCTATGCGGTCACACCCGTTTGTTCACCTTCCAGAGCTTCATTGATTTCAGGTCGCTACCCGCAAAAAACACCAGTGGTGACGAACAATATCCCCTTAAACAATAATGTCATTACGTTCGCATCGATTCTAAGTCAGCAGGGATATGCAACAGGATTTGCAGGGAAATGGCATTTGGATGGAATTCGGAAGCCGCAGTGGAGTCCGGAGCGGAAATTTGGGTTCCAGGACAACCGTTTCATGTTTAATCGCGGACATTGGAAGAAATTTTCCATTGACGATGATGGTAAACCCAGCATTGCAGCTCGAGATGGAAAAGGGCAACCGACCTACAATCTTGCGGGAGCTAATAACAAGACATTCTCGACTGACTTTTTGTGTGACAGGGCAGTAGATTTTATCAAACTGAACAGTAAGAAGTCATTTTGCTATTACGTCAGTCTCCCGGATCCGCACGGTCCGAATACTGTCCGTGCTCCCTATGACAAGATGTATGTGGATGTGAAGGTGCCGATCCCTTTGACATTGATGCGAAGTCCCGACCAAGTGCCAAATTGGGGGAAGCCGGATTCGAAGGTGACTGCCGCTCAGCTGCGTCGAATCATGCCCGCATACTACGGGATGGTGAAGTGCATTGATGACAATGTTGGAAAGTTAATTCAGACCTTGAAAGAGGAGGGGATTCTCGACAATACAATTATTGTGTTTACATCTGACCATGGTGATTTGTGTGGAGAACATGGTCGATTGAATAAAGGAGTCCCTTATGAGGGCTCTGCTAGAGTTCCCTTTGTTATTTATTATCCGAAGATGCTTCCTAAAGGGCATCTGGTCCATGAGGCTTTGACGACCGTTGATTTTTTTCCGACGATTCTTTCGATGATGGGAGTACAGGGAAATCACCCTTCCGATGGTCGTGACGCGATGGGTTTGCTACAGGATGCAGTTCAGAGTGAGTGGCAGGATTTGACATTTCTCAGAAGCACTCCCGGTTCAGAATGGCTGGCAGCCGTATCTAAACAGTACAAACTTGTCTTTTCGGCAAGTGATCGTCCGTGGTTGATCGACCTCCGAAACGATCCACAGGAGGTTACCAATCTCTTTGGCAATCCAAAGTATGTGAAAATTATTGCTCAGATGCGAGCGGGATTAGTGCGTTATGTGAAAGAGCATAACGATACGCATGCTCGTATACCTCAGATTCAGTCGCAGCTATTTAGTCGGTAGCGTTTGGCTACTTCGCGGGGACGGACTGACAGCGGGTAGCGGGAGAATTTCTGCGTACGTTGGTAATCCTAACGCCCTCGAATTTGTGGGATGTCACGTCAACACCAAACCTCGGGATAGGTGCCAGTTTATTAAATGGTAACTGGACATGCAGGGCTTTCTGAATGCCTTCAGCTGTTTGAACCGTGAGGTAAATGGTTGTTTCAGAATGCTTGATTGCTTTCCAGAAATCTTTGATGCGATGGATATTCAAAGTGTTTACATGTGTAATGATGTCACCTCGCTTTAAGCAGTAGGTTTCAGCTTTCAGAGAGTTAGAACAAAGAAGAACCAAGCAGGCGGTCATCAATAAGGAGTAGAAGCGATTCATGATTTTATTAACTGTGTTTAGGTTAATTTTTTCGGGGGTCGAATATCGGATCGATCATCTCAGCATTCACCGACGTCCATTGTTGTTGCAAAGATTCTAAAACATTGGGCTTTGTCTTCGCGAGATCGTTCTTTTCTCCAAGATCCTCATGGAGATTGTAGAGTTGCCAGTCGGTAGAGCCAAAGCGACCTGGTTCCAGTAGGGCTTTCCAGTCCCCCACTCGAATGGCGCGTTTCTGCCCGACACGCCAAAAAAGGAATTCATGGGGTGCAGTCTCATCCTGTTGTGAAATGTAGGGAACGAGATCGACACTATCGAGTTTAGTTTTTGGTAGAGGAGCACCCGCAGCCGTTGTAAAGGTTGCCATCAGATCGGTTGACATCACTGGATGTGAATAGGTCGTATGCGGTGGGATTTTTCCTTTCCATTGCATCAGGAATGGCACGCGGATTCCACCTTCATACATCATTCCTTTCTCACCTTTGAGGGGCAGATTAGACGAGGTTAATTCCCGGGTGGGACCGCCGTTGTCACTGAGGAAGACGATGATAGTATCTTCCTCCAGACCATTATCTTTGACCGCATCGAGAATTTCTCCAACGCTGTCATCCAGATTAGAAAGCATGGCTGCGAAAATACGTCGATGGATATTATCGATACCGTTGAACGTCTTCATGTATTTGTCAGCACCTTGTAAAGGTGAGTGGACGGCATTGTAGGCAACATATAGAAAAAAGGGGCGATCGCTGGCACGATGGATGAAGTCGACCGCCTCTCGCGTGAAGGCGTCGGTTAGATATTCCTGCTCTTGAACCGGTTGGCCACCGCGCAGGATGGGATTGTCTGCATCATAATCTGGTTCGTTGTAACCCATGTGATCGGTATAGACGAGTTTTTCGTTCTTGCTAAACCAGCGACCAGTGAGATTACCCGGTAGTGCTTTACGACGAAGCATCGTTGTGACGCCTTTATAAGGAGCTGGAACGAAGTAATGTCCCTCATGCATGAATCCGAAGAACTCATCAAAGCCTCGGCGAAACGGGTGATAGGCTGCCGTGCCACCCAGATGCCATTTGCCAATCAGTGAAGTGGTATAACCGGCCATTTGTAGTTGATCAGCAATCGTTTTCTGGCTTGCTGGAAGACCGAAATCCGGATTTTCATTGCGATAGCCAGTGGGATTGAATTCGTAACCAAAGCGAGTTTGATATCGTCCGGTCATCATGCCTGCCCGGGAAGCACTACAATATGCCGCCGTGACATACCCATCTGTAAACCGAACGCCGGCATGGGCTATCGAATCGATATGGGGCGTGGGGATGTCTCCGGCATTACTCTTCTGGACGCCCAGTTCTGAGTATCCAAGGTCGTCTGCCAGTAGCAGAATGATGTTGGGCTGTTGCGTTTCTCCTAAAACCAAGGTGGGAAAGAGCAACAGAATAATAAAGGTGGAGGGTCGAAGCTTAATCACGATAAGAAATTACTCGCCTTGGAGACAGTGGATGAGTGCCTGACTAAGAGAATCAACTTGATGTTCACGAAGTGCGATAGCATTGATAGTAAGGATTCCCTGATTTAATAAGTTGTGTCCTACAAACACCCGAGGCGAGTGGTTTCTCAGGTTTTCACACGTCTCAAAGGCTTCGTCGGTTGGGATGTGCAGCTTTGGTATGGTTTCCGGGTTAAGCCAGACCAGATGGCTTGAAATATTTGCCTTTTCAAGTTGAATTTTAATGTCAGAGAGCATGCCTGCGTAGGTGGCCATGCGTTGTGAATTGTCTTCATGCAGAAAACATTCGAGTGCCGCCATTAATGCCATGATGGACTCTTTGGAAACTTTGAATCCCCGGCCAATGCCGTGGCGAGGCATTCCCCGCAGTTCATTTTTGTCGAGAAGTGAAGGCTTCCAGAGCTGTGGGTGGTCATCCATATCCAGCATTTGCAGCAAGGCGGAGGCAATGAGTCTTTTTTGCCCAAGTAGCAGGCCAGTTGCCTGAGGACCGCCGATGGCTTTGCCGCCACTGAAGGCAATCAGGTCGGCTCCGCTAGCAATCAGCTTCTTCAGGTTTGACGGTGGCGGGAGTTCTCCGGCGGCATCGACCAAAATAGGAATGCTATGTTGTTGTCCCACCGCGACCACCTCCTCAAGCGCCGGGGCTGACTCACTGCTGTATACGTAAAGGATTCCGGCTGTCTTGTCACTAATGGCCGCTTCGTATTCCCATGACTCAGTCCGCCTTACACCCGCTCCGCTGATGACTTCGTTGAGTCCAACTTCGAGTAATCTAGCCCCACTTGCTCGAACGGCATGGTCATAACCACTGCGGTGGTCACGAGAAATAATAAATTCATGGGGAATGTTCTCTGTGTCAGGAAGAGAGCCCATTTTAGCAGGGTCATTGCCAGCCAGAATGGCTGCAGCGCCTAGCGTCAGTGCGGCGGCAGCTCCGGAAGTGATGATGCCGGCCTCTGCTCCGGTCCAGTTTGCCAACTGGTCGGAAACTGCGGTTTGGAGTTCTTCCAACGCAACGGCCTGTAGGCTTGCTTGCTGATAAGCTTCGAGAGCCTCCGGCCTTAATGGAGAACCACCAAGACGGGTTACAGTTCCACAGGCATTAATGATTTGTTCAACACCGAGGTCTTTAAATGAAAGCACGAATTGGATTTCCTACTGAGGTTGGCTGGTGAGATGGACGAGTGTATCCCGGACTCGCTGTGTGTTCTCGGGTTTGAGAATGAGGAATTTCCGGGTTCCGTTTTTCTGAGGCAGGAATTCAGTATAGCCATCGTCATGGACTTTGACTTTCCCCGGAGCGGACAGATCAAAGTAGCCGCGGTCGGGACGAACGCCTTGAAGTACGCTGGTCAGATCCCATGTGGGACGCTCATGCGGAGTTGGATTGTATAACTGGTAGGCAGTTGGAATGGGGTGTTTTTCAACATAGTTGAAGTCTTCAAGGATCGAGCGAGCCGGATAACGAAGCGAAATCCCGATTTCAAATCCACTGATGACCACTTCTGATGGCCATAGCTCCAGAATTCGTTTGGCATGAGGGATATCAATCTTAACGTTGTATTCCAGGAATCGCTCGTTGTCGCCAATTTTAGTGAAGGAACCAGCCATGACTTCGAGATGATGTACTTTGGATTGGATGAGTTCCATTCCGCTAAGAGGGCTAATATCGTCGGGTTTTGTGTTCATTAGACGAGACAGATTGGTGGAAAAACCGACCTGCGCGATGACAATGCTTTTGTCTTCCGCGCCAGCGAGGGTTTTACGCAGAACTTTTAGTGCGTCCGGGGCGTTGTTTCCATTGATTAGGTCATGTGGGTAACGCTGTCGGTCTCCTTGTTTTTGAGCAGCTAGCACCGTGTATTTACTTTGCTCTTTTGCCATTCCTCCTTTGACAACTCCGACTGGAATATCAGGCCGCCCATAAAAAGTATTGATTAGATCAACAAAGGCTGCTGCTTGAGGATGGTCTTTGGTCACGGTCACTGCAAGTAACTCACACTCACCACGAGAGATGAGTGAATGAATCATGGCCAGCGCCATTGCATCGTCGATATCGTTACCCATGTCGGTATCAAAAATTAATTTGACGGGTTCTTTGGCCGTGAGGGAAAATGGTAACGCAAGGAGCAGTAAGAGAGTGTAGATATGTTTCATGGCTTGATCTGTAAACCGTGGAAATAGTTGTCTGTTCTTTTCAAGTTTATTTACTGAACGATTGAATTGAAACAGTGCCTTTAGCAATGATTGACCAGCGGCGTCGAAAGTTTACGCAGTCGTCCTTGGCTGTGGTTAGCGTTTCACCAACTTCGGGATCTAAAGCAGGTACTCGTGCGAGTGAGGGAATACCAATTGGTTTGATCCTGAAATGGAAAAGGCCTTCAATGATCGGGAAGCTAACGAACTACTGGACATAAAGTATCGAGACCACTGTGCCGGTACGCCGTAGTCTTGTCAAACTTCCCGGACTCTTAGCGGTTTGACGGATACGTTTTAACTCACGCCCCTTAATGGGGGTAATTTACCGCCCTGTCCTGTTGAAATAGGTAACCTGTGCCGGAAAATCCTTTTTTTACGCCATAATCGTAACGTGAGTATAGTGATTATTCCGAAGAAAACGATAAGTCATAGCGCTAAAGGCTGCGCTTTGTAGTCTATTTGCTGTGCTGAAATCGTTCGAAATTGGGAATAATCACCTTGTTAGCTCGAATAAAGAAGTATGTGTTGCTGGTGGGTGCGCTAGCCATTGGACTAGTTTGTGCCATTGGCATTAGTAAAGAGAAGCCGGAGCCTCCAACCAAAGAAATTGTTAATACACACAGAGTCTATGCGGCAGCCATTGATATGGATGCAGGGGAGCGATTTGATTTAACAAAGCTCCGGATTATGGAAGTGGCAGAAACGCAACTGGCCGATGCAGAACCGGTCATGGATCTGCAGGCAATTAAAGGCCAATTTGCAGCCAGGCGATTGATTGTTGGTGACCCGATTACCGCACAGGTTTTGCAGGAAACAAATCAGGTGGCCGTGGAAACACTGATGCCTGGGTACAGTACCGTGACGGTTGAGAGCCATCTCGATCCACTTTTAGTGGGCTTAATGGAGTCCGGTTGTAGTGTCGATGTGGCCGGAATCGTTTCGTCAGAGGGAAGTGACACGTTAGGAATTACGCGTTTGGCAAGCCATTGTCAGGTGATGGGGATCCAAGAGCCTTCCGAGCCTGGCGCGTTAGAAGCTAATTTGACTTTGCTTGTTAAATCAGAGCTTGTCGATCCAATTTTGGTAGCCATGAATAACGGTAATTTGCATTTGAGTCTCAGTGGTGCGGCGAATGAAGGTGATTTTCCTTCTGGCATGATCCACACGTTGGATTCGATCAAAGAATCAATGGTGGTCGAAGTTGAGATTCAACAGGAGCCAAGTACCGAGAAGCCACCAATGACACAACAGGCTGTTGTGCAGCCTGAGGTTCCGGGCCAAGTCCCTGAAACGACTAGCAGCACGGAACAACTGGAAGCGTTAGCTAATAAGGTAGCTCAGCAGGTGACCGAACAAGTCACTGACCAAGTCACCGAACAAGTCACCGAACAACTTGCGAAGAAGATCACTGATCGCATGGATGAAGCCGAAAAAAACAAGCTGAATGTAACACCGGCCAACGTGATATCGCAGCCTAAATTTGATAAAAGCTATCGTGAGATGGAAGTGATAACACCGGACGGAGTTGTACGTTATGTCTGGAAGACTCGGGATAGCGAACCCGTCATTATCGCAGATGAAAAACAGGAAACTAAAACGAGTCAAAACCGAGACGGTGAACCCGCCAAGATTGCATTGCAGAAATGAACTTCCGAGGAATAGGCATTCGATGAAAAACAGATTCCATAATTCATTGCCTTTCGCCTCGTTGCTAGCCCTTTGGTTGGCAACGTTTGCGCAGGCGCAGCAAAAAGAGGAGCCACAAGGATTTGCTCTTCCGGACGCCGGTGTGAAGTCGGTGTTACCTGCCGTTCAGGTTGAATTGGAAATGAATGAAAATCGTATCCTGAGTTGGCCGTTCGATGTGACACGTGTGTTTTTAGCAGATGACTCTCTTTTGAAACTTGAACCGGTCACTCCTAGCAAGCTTCGTTTACGGGCACTCAAGCCAGGTAAAACACGTGTTAATGTCTGGGGGCAGAGCGGTAACACACAGACCTATGAAGTCCTGATCCACGCTCCGATTGCGGAATTGGAAAAAGTGTTAAAAGAGGAGTTTCCTGACCTGAAGATCGCGGTGAGACAGCTTGCCGGAAGTGTCATGCTTTCTGGATACGTCAAGGAAGTTGAGACTCGGACTAATATTGAGTCCGTCGCCCAGCAGTTTTTCCCCCGAGTCATCAACAATCTAAAGCTTGTTCGGAAGTCGGACGTAGAACCAGAACCGGTTAAGCTGCAGGCATCGATCTTCGAGATTTCTCATTATGATCTGGCAAAGCATTCGTTGAAGTGGCCCCTGAAGACAAGTAAAACGGGGCAAATGCAACATCAGGTCTTAGCGACACACGGTGAGATTGCGGACTTTCTTCAAGCTGCTTATGACAAAAAATTGCTTCGGAAAATCGCAGCGCCTGTTATCTCCACCCTGGAAGGCCGTCGAGCGTCTTTTGAGACTGGTGGACAGTTGCCACTGGTTGTGGCTACAGGACGTACCGAAGGAAAAGTTCGATTGCAACAATGGGGGGTGCGGATGCAAGTATTACCGACTCGTCTGACCAACGGTAAGCTGAGATTAGGCGTTCAGCCACGCATTAACCAGATCGACGTCACAAAGTCGGCGAAGTTGGAGACGGTAACTCTGCCTGGTATTCGAACCCACCAGCATGATTTATTGATCGACTTGGCTGAAGGTGAATCATTAATGCTGTATGGCATGCCGATGGATCGAGTGATCCGTGAGAAGGAAGACCTGCCTTTGTTGTCAGACTTGCCGCTGCTTGGTGAATCCTTTTACAAGACAAATCGGATCGACGACAAAGTTGAGCTGTTTATTATCATTGCGCCGGAACAAACTCCAGGTGAGAAGGTCGCAACTACTCCTTAAGGCAATCATTAAGTGAGGAACAAAAAAAGAGCCATTGTCTAAAGACGATGGCTCCTCTTGTTCGTGTTAAGCCTTGAGACCTCAAGGCAGTGTGCTTAGCCTCAACCGCCGCCATTATCGCAGTCACCATCGGTACTACAGGCCTCACCTTCTGTCGTTTCCATATCAAGTGCTTGGGAGGCAGTTTGATAAGGGTCCGCGTCAGGGTTGTCATCACTTGTGTTGGATGCGTGTTCTGATTCATTGGTAGGATCGTCCTTGAAGGCGACGATGAAAAAGACAAGAACTGCACCTGCAAATACTGCTGGGATGCCCCATAGTTTTTGCCAGTCAATTTGTCGAAGCTCATGTAATTTACTAGCTTTTTCATAGTCAACATCTGACATGTCGACGGTTCTTTCCAGAGCGACAAAGGTTTCTGGGGTACAGTAACCTTCGATGTAACCAGCAACTTTAGCACCAATAAACATACCTACCCCGAGTGTGAGCATGACGAGCAAGCCTTGAGCCTGGGCTCGAATTGCCTCAGGAGCTTTCTTGTCCGTATAAATTTGGCCGGTGACAAAGAAGAAGTCGTAACAAATACCGTGAACAAGAACACCAAGTACAATTAAAACACTTGTTTGATTAGGAGCGCCGATGGCAAACAAGGCATAACGTAATGCCCAGACACCCATGCCGACCGCCAACATCTTTTTGACACCCAATCGAGCGAAAAAGAATGGGATGCAGAGCATGAAGATAACTTCTGACCATTGTCCATAGGACATGGTCACAGCAATTGGCAACTCGGCCATTTCAACAACACGACTGGCAATTTGGTAATAAAAGGCGAGCGGGATACAAATCAGAATGGAAGAAACCATAAAGATCATGTAGGCCTTGTCCTTTAGCAACGCCAGTGCATCGAGACCAAGTAATTGGCGAAGCGTTGCTTCTGAATCGGAATTGGCAGGTGTATTTGGAAGAATAAAGCTAATGACTCCCAATGAAAGTGCTGCCACACATGTCATATAGAACATGTTGATATTTGTTTCATAATCTAAGAATGTCAGGGCGAAGGCTGCTGCGATCCACCCAAGTGTTCCAAATACGCGGATCTTGGGGAAATCCTTTTCTGAATCGTTCATGTTCTTCATCGCCACAGTATTGGATAACGCAAGCGTGGGAAAGTAAGTCACCATATAGACAAAAAAGATTATATTAATTGCATCTGGGGTGGCGCCATTTTCCATTTGCATCGTAGCGTAGTACATTAGCCCACCCCCGAGCAGATGCATGAAACCAAGTACTTTTTGAGCGGCCATAAATCGATCGGCAACCATACCGACAAAGAGGGGAGCGATAATACCGGCCACGGGTCCCGCCGCGTAGGTCCAGCCGATATCGTTTGCATCAAATCCAATCGTCGTGAGGAAATTAGGTGCCGTGACGTACCAGGCTCCCCAGATAAAGAACTGTAAAAACATCATGATGCAGAGCAGTACAAAATTACGCATCGTTTAACTCCGGAGTTTTTGAACGGTATTTTTCATAAGTCGTGATTGTAGCCTGATTTTGAATCGTAATTCAATCTAAATTTAGCTGAGCGATGGTAAAGAGTTAATTTCCGACTCAGACAAAAAAACGCCCGAGTCACTATTTAAGCTATACTCGGGCGTTTTTGACTGAGTGGAGGATAGGGGACTCGAACCCCTGACCTTTTGGCTGCCAGCCAAACGCTCTCCCAACTGAGCTAATCCCCCGTTTGAATAAACTACACATAGGTAGAATGCCGAAACATCCAAACAGGTATGTGAATATTTGAAACTAACTATGGTGGTCCCCTCTGTCAACCACCTCTCATCGATCCAGCTTTCCCAACAAAACGGATAATCCTGTGAACAAGAAAACACTGGTTGCGTTAGCCAAATACACGATTGCCTTGGGGATCGTCGCCTTTCTCATTTATCAGGTTTTAACGGGGAAAGATTCCGATAGCTTTAAGTCCGTTTGGGAGAATCGCAAAAATTGGAATGCTATTTATTTAATACTCGGTCTGATGGTGGCACTCGCAGGCTTATCTCTTACCTTCATTCGCTGGTTCTTTCTCGTTCGGGCACTGGAGATTGAATTCAAATTGAAAGATGCCTTTCGACTGGGATTTATCGGTTACTTCTCAAACTTCCTGTCATTGGGAGTTGTCGGTGGTGACGCAATCAAAGCGATTTTTATTTCCCGTGAACGACCGGATAAAAAACCCGAAGTCGTCTCTTCGGTTTTGCTCGACCGAGTGATGGGACTTTACGCGTTGACCGTGGTTTGTGCGATAGCTTCTTTTGCCGGAAGTCAGGCTGTCGACGGAGCTGCGGAAACAGCAGTAGCCCTGCAAACGATTGCTGAGGTTTCCTTGGCAATTTCTGTTGCCGGAGCCATCGCCGGACTATTACTGATACTCTTACCTGCGCTTACCGGGGCTACCGTGCAAAACAAGTTGGAGCAGATCCCTCGAGTTGGTGGTACCCTCAAAAAACTAACATTTGCTATCTTTACGTACCGTAGCCAACCGGTGTTGTTGATCGGTCTTACATTGATGACGACGATCGTACATTGCTTGTTCGCTTTGAGTGTGTTCGTGATTGCGATGGGCCTCAGTGTGGCACATCCCAATTTTGTACAACATCTGGTTATTTCACCGATGTCGAATCTTGCTGCTTCTGTTCCATTACCGGGCGGGATCGGCGCCTTTGAAGTGATGTTTTCTAAGATGTATGTGGAAGGTGGCTATGATGCCGGTTCCGGATTAGCTGTGGCTTTAGGCTTCCGTTTAGTCACCATCATCAATGCCTTGATCGGTGTCGTTTACTATTTCAATAGTAAGAAAGAGATCGAAGCACTGGCGCCCGCGGTAGAAGAAGACTAAGCTTTGATACCATTTAGCTTTACAGAGAGCAGCTAAGTTGGGGGATTGCTCTTCTCTTATCGACGGTTTTTTCACACAATTCGGTATTCAACCTCTTTATTGTCGCCGGAATTCCGGGTGAATGATGGATAGCATAACCATGTGGCTACGAAAATCACGATGTCTTGTCAGTTGCCTGTGCCTGACTCTGTTCTTTGTTACGACAGCAGAAGCGAAGAATTTGTATGTCAACAATGTTGGTGGCAGTGATAGTCAGGATGGCCGGGCTTCCAATGGAAGTGGTGGTAAGAGCGGGCCGGTTCGTACAATTTCGCGGGCTATTCAAATCGCGGCGAAAGGGGACACTATCCACGTTGCGAAGACGACGGATCCCTATCAGGAAAGTATTTCTTTGCAGGGCGGTCGCAATAGTGGACTTGTGGGAAAAAGCTTCAGGATTATCGGCGATGGTGTGGTCCTTGATGGCAGAACCGAAGTTCCCAAAGATGACTGGCAATTGGTTTCAGACAATACTTATAGTACGCCAGCCCCTTCGCCGTACACAATTCTCTATCTTGGTAATAAGCCTGCCGAACGCGTGGTGCTCGAGGACGATGTAAGTGACGTACCGGCATTGGAAGAGGAACAATGGTGTCTGGTGAACCGTCGCATTTATTTTCGAACCAACCGAACTAAATTACCGCGTGAGTACGACCTAACCTATAACACCCGCCGGGTTGGAATAACACTTGTAAATTGTCGTCATGTCATTGTTCAGGGATTTGTCATTCAGGGATTCCAACTCGATGGTATCAACGCCCACGATAATGTATTCGGCGCGACATTGCTGGGCATTACGGCTCGTGGAAATGGGCGTAGCGGCATTAGTGTGGGCGGAGCGTCACGAGTGACGATTGAAGCGTGTCTTGTTGGGAATAACGGCAAAGCGCAGCTTAGAACGGAAGGCTTCAGTGAAACCAAGTTAAAGAACAACGACCTCATCAATGAGGATCCGAAAGCCCCGGCTATTGTCAACGAAGGGGGCCGTATTAGGGAGATTGAGGAATAACGCTTCGCATATTTATTCGTTGTCCGTTCCCTGAACGTTATTTAAATCTGCCCCGCCGGGTAACACAGGTACCTGTAGGTTATTCAAATCGAGGGGGTTTTCAGGAATGGGGGCCTGGCGTGGGAGTGCGAAGGTATTGTTAAAGTACAACTTCCCTTCTGCGTAATAGCCTAAGCGAAGTGTTAGATCAGTCATGAATTCCTCGTATCCGCGGCCCGCTTCGGCAGGACTGATGCCCTGAAGTAGTGCAACTTCTTTAATGAAGTTATCAATCATATTAGTCGAGCTGTTAATTAGTTGCTGAGCAGTATTAAAGTCGCCTAGCATCGCATGGGCAGCAGCCTGAGTGGAAATTAACTGGGCCTTTTGAATTGGGGACACGTCCACTGCCTGAATGCCAGCTTCGACCAATCGAAGAGATTTTTCAGGATTCTGTAATTGGGAATCTGGTGACATGGCGTAGATAGTTGAGAGGAAAATCAACGATTCAAGGTTATCCGGATGTGAGTTGAGGAGGTCTTCTCCCACAGGAGCCCCCATGGTGACTCGTACACATTGTTCCAGATGATAGATACAGGCCATAAGATTGCGTTCTTCAAGCGTCACATCAGCCATTGCAGAGTGTGCTTTCCAGTGATCATCGTCGATTTCCGTTGTGCGGAACATAAATGCCCGAGCATCGTTCAAATATTTGTCCATTCCACTCTGATCTTTGATTTCGCCAGAGTCAACTTTGATTGCAAAAATGCGTTGCAGCATTAATGATAAGTCGTAATTCGCTTCGGCATAGTTAGGGTTCAATGTCAAAGCATGCTTTAAATAGGCCAGGGCATCGTCGTATTGTGCGAACGTAAATTTGACCTTAGAAGCATCGCTGTATGCTTTCGCTTCAATATGAGCCAGATTGAGTTGGCGAGTGACCTGGCAACGACCGGTTAGGGCATTAGAGAGATCCGGAATGATGGTGGGGATGGGGGTGAGGTTGTCTCGTATCGTTTTCAGTACCGGACGGTGGAAGTCGAGTGACGCATTGGTGCGATATTCAAGACGTGGCCTATCGTCATATAAAATACTCGCTGTCTCTCCGCCGGGATTCTTTACCATCTGCTGGAGGTTAGAGCCGCTGGCCAGAAAACATGACAGGAAGGTAACTGGATTGGCCAGTTGATGCTCAGCACCACCCCAGTGGCGATATCGCAAATCGTCCATGAAGAGTGGATGGGCCTCGGAATCAAATTGTTCAGTGATTTCTGCACGCGAAAACGTCGCCGTTTCGTCGCCGTTAATTCCGAGTAGCAACAGCTCCGAAGTGTTATACCACAGCTGTGAGTTTGGAAATGTTTTCAGGAAAGTTGCTACAACGGATTGGAATTCGGATTTGGCGAGGAACTCCAGAGGGACAAACTGAGAAAGTACGCCACCTTCATTGAGTCTTTCGCGAGCCCCGTCATAAAACTCGTGCGTATAGAAGCTAGTGACTCCCGGGCGGAATACCTGCCCGACTTCAATGGAGATGACGTCATACTTCTTCTCGGTATGTGTCAGGTAATTACGTCCGTCTTCTACAATCATTTGGATGTCAGTGTTGAGTCGGGCGGGACTATCTTCTGTCAACCAGTCGCCGTTGAAGAAGCGTATGAGCAGTGGTTCTAACTCCGCTTCAATCTCCACCAGATGTAATTCCTCAATGTCGTGCATTAGGAAACGCTGAGCGGTCTGGCCTGTCCCTAATCCGACAACACAGATGCTCTTGGGATCTCCATGGACCAATGTTGGAATATGACCTGCCATAAACTGTTGAGTCCGTTTCGAGTTTCCTTGCCATTGTTTGTCAATGTGCAACTCGAACAGATCGTCGTTTTCGACCACCGTAATGAAGGAATTTACCCCTTCGATCAGCGCTAGGTTGGTGCCGTCAAGCGTTGGGATTTGACGACCCTGACTCAACATGTCAAAAGGAATCCGGGTTCGTTGAATGAACATACTGTTACTTGACATTCGAATACCGACGAAGGCCAATGCAACTAACAGAATCCAGGCGACACGATTCTCTAACAGACGCCCGCGTTCCAGTTTTGCCCAAACTAGAAATCCTGCCGCTACGCTGCAAACGCTTGTCAAAGCGACCGCATTTTCCAGACCAAGACGAGGTAAGATCAGGAATCCGATAAGCAGAGAACCAGCGATACCGCCAAACGTATTTAACGCTGAAAGTCGACCTACCTCTGCCCCGATACCACTGGCACTGGAGTTTGCTAGGCGAATTCCGATTGGAAATGCCATTCCGACCATGATCGATGGAACCAGCATGACGATTCCGATGAGGATTAATTGTTGGCTGAGTAAACCGGTGCCGACTTGTTCCATGAAGTTAATCCAAACGATTTCGGCTGGAGCCATAATGATTCCGAAGGTGATAAGACCACTTAGAATCTGCAAGGCACCAAACAGAGAGGTGTTGCGTTTGAAGTCAGGCTTGATCCTTGTCGCGAATAGACTGCCAAGCACAATGCCTAATAGGATTACGGTTAGCGTCAGCGTGTAGGTATAGACGTTGTTGTCGATCAGTAGCGTTAGAAATCTAGTCCACACTACTTCGTTACCGAGTGCTGCAAATCCTGATAAGGCAAAGATCCATCCCATAACCTTAGATTTTTCACTGGCTTCCGTTTCCTCTTCGTTAGCCTTGATCGCGTCGTCTTCGCCGACCGTGTCGGGAAGCTTTAGCGTCTGAACTGTGATTCCTATCACAATGTTGATAATACCGGCCAGAAAGATGGAGGTGTTGATCCCAAGCGTTGGCAGCAATAGGAATCCACAGAGGGCGGCACCAAGCGTTGCTCCCAGAGTATTCAGGGCATACAGCCAACTTACCGAGTTGAGCACGCCGTTTTGGTGGCGGATAAACTGACGACAGAAAAGCGGAAGTGTGGCCCCCATCAGGATGGTCGGTGGTAACAGACAGATACTTACCAGTCCGGCTCTAACCAATAGGGAAGTGAGTAGTGAGCCACGGATTGAATCGTAAAGCAAAGTGTAAACAGAATCGATCATCGGTAACAGAAAGACGCTGGCGATACACAGTATGCCTACCCCGATTTCGAGCTTGCCATATAGTTTGATCGGCTTGGTTTGTTGTTTGGTACGTCTACCAAATAGGTGACTACCAATGGCGAGGCCAGCAAAGAATACTGCGAGAACCGTGCTCACGGCATACGTGGTACCCCCCACGATGACACTGGCTTTTCTAATCCAGCTGATTTCGTAAACGAGTGCAGCAAATCCCGAAAGAACAAAGCATAGGAGTGCAAGCAATTCAGGGGTTTTAAGAGAATTAACTTTAGGTGACACGGATGTATCTGACATGGCGAAACCGGATTGAACTCTGATTCGTTAAAAAAAGATGGTAACAGGATTTCTCCGTCATCTCCGTAGTACGAATGAAACCAGAGGTTCGTTCTACGGCAGGGCGATAGAGCCTGAATAAAAAGGCCTGATTTCTCCATCTATTTTCAGTAACAATGCCCCATCAGCCTGCACTCCATGGCAGGTGGCCTGATAACGCATTCCACCTTGAACGAAATCTACCTTGCTACCATTAAACATACAACGCAAATTCCAATGGGCCGGGATATCAGCCGTTTTTGCATTAAGTTGCTCGTAAAAGTTGTCCAATTGATCGAGTAAACCGATTAGCACGTCCGTCAGATTACTGGTTTTACCGATTAGATCGATTAAGGAGATACTGGAGGCGGCCACGTCCTTAGACGCGTGGTCTTGAATTGAATTGTTGATGTTTAGTCCAATACCGATCACCGGGGTTTGTGGAGCGACCTGAGGCGTTTCGATGAGAATGCCTCCGAGTTTCTTTCCATCAACAAAAATGTCGTTGGGCCATTTGAGTTGAATGGCGGACAGAGTTAGTTTCTGCAACGCTTCGGCAACCCCAATTCCCGTCGCCAAAGCAAGTGTGGCCAGTTCATTATCGCGGAGGTTGGAGAAGTGACGTATCAGTGAAAATGTAAGTGCTCCCTGACCGGCGTACCATTGATGATTACCCTGTCCTCGCCCGGCAGTTTGCTCCGCGGTTAGGATCAGAACGTTATTCAAGTCCGGTACGGAATTTATCCGACTGATCGCAGCGGTGTTGGTTGACTCGAGTTGTTCGAAGTACTCAATAGACTCGAGAAAGGTATCCTGCTGCAATTTGTGAAGATCGAATGCCGAGCCAGTCATCATACTTGCTTTTTAATAAACGACCTAAAAATACTCCGGCGACTAACCCGTTTTCCGCAGTGGGACAACGGGGCCGGAGGCAACGACCTGTGGGTCAACTTCCTGTACATATTGCGCAAAATTAGTATGGAATCTCTGTGCCAGGATCTCGGCAGCCTGATCGTATTGGTTGGGATCAGCCCAGGTGGTTCGGGGGATAAGAATCGAGCTTGGGCAGCCCGGCACTTCGACAGGGATTTCTAATCCGAAAATCGGTTCAGTAACTGTCGCGGTGTTTGCCAGTAAACCATGGTGAATGGCATTAATAATATTCCTTGTGATGGGCAGGCTAATACGCCGACCCTCCCCAAAGCCGCCACTTGACCAGCCCGTGTTGACCAGCCAGGCATTGGTTTGATGTTGCTTCATTTTCTTGGCGAGTAAGCGGCTGTAGGTGTTGGGAGTGTGGACCAGAAATGCCGCACCAAAGCAAGTCGAAAACGTGGCTTCCGGTTCGCTTATACCCATTTCAGTTCCGGCTACCTTGGCGGTGTATCCATTCAGGAAATAGTAACTTGTCTGTTCCGGTGTTAGTCGCGAGACCGGAGGTAAAACGCCAAAAGCGTCACATGTTAAAAGAATGATGTTTTTGGGATGCTCACCGATACATGGATCTGCCGCGTTCTCGATAAAGTTAATTGGATAGGCGGCTCGCGTGTTTTGGGTCAGATCCGTATCCGAGTAATCGACCTCTCGGTTGCCGGGTTCCACGAATGTATTTTCCAGCACCGTGCCAAAACGGATGGCATTGAAAATTTCCGGTTCCGACTCGGCGGAAAGATCGATGACTTTGGCGTAACATCCACCCTCAATATTGAAGATGCCCTGATCGGTCCAGCAATGTTCATCGTCACCAATAAGAGAGCGTGAGGCGTCGGCAGACAATGTCGTTTTGCCCGTTCCGGATAAACCAAAAAAGAGCGCGACATCACCACGGTCTCCCTGATTGGCGCTGCAGTGCATGGAAAGAATACCTGCTTTTGGCATCAGGTAATGCATGATGGTAAAAACGCCTTTTTTCATTTCACCGGCATACTGTGTGCCAAGGATCGTCATCTCTTTTGCTTCAAAATTAAGCGCGACGCTGGTGGTACCTGTATTCCCAGGAACCTCTGGCTCAGCCGCACATTCTCCGGCATTAAGAATGGTGTAGTCCGGACGCCCAAAGTCAGCCAGTTCAGCTGCTGTTGGCCGGATGAGCATGTTGTGCATGAATAAGGCGTGATAGGGACGGGCACAGATCACTCGGATTTTTAAACGATACTGTGGATCCCAGCCGGCAAAGCCGTCGATCACGTACAGATTTTCACAGCCATCCAGGAACTCAATAGCACGTAGACGATTGGCCTGATAAGATTTCTCACGAAGAGGGATATTCACAGAACCCCACCATACATCCTCACGGGATTCAGGGTTATCTACAATGCGTTTGTCCAGGGGGCTGCGGCCGGTCTTTTCATACGAGCGATTACTGATCGCTCCTGAGGACGTAAGCTGCGCCTCATCAAACTGAACAGCATGCTCGTATAACGCTGCTGGTGCGAGGTTATGATGTACGTTTAGGTTACTTATTCCGTGTTGTCGGAGATTCATTTTCTCGACTCCGGAAAAGACTGGTGGTTAGTAATTAAAACGCTGCCATTGCCGAGATGGCAGTGCATTTAGTGTCTAAACGTCGGGGGTTGAGAAATTCTTTAACACAATTCACAAATTGGAACCCTTGTTTTTCAAAAAAAGCGTGGTTTTTAATCCAACTTTACTAAGATGAGAAGTGGAGCACACTATTCTCGGATGAAAGCAAACGCGATGAAACGACGTAGCGTTATCAAACTGACGGTGGCATCGGTAGCCACAGTTCTTTTACCGCGTCAAAGTAAAGCAGCTCCGGCTGTAAATGTTGCAACGCCTGAGGTCATCGACGTAAGTGTCGGACATTACAGTGGTTGGCCGACTTTGGCAAAGCGAAGCAACGGTCAATTGGTATTGGTTGCTTCAGGTACGCGAGAGTCTCACGTTTGCCCGTTTGGTTCGGTGCAGTTCTATCGAAGTCACGATCAAGGAAGAACCTGGCTCTTACCGCAGACAATCCTCGATACTCCGATTGACGATCGGGATGCGGGTATTCTTGAAACCAATCAAGGAACATTGCTAGCCACGACGTTTACGTCCAACGCTTATGTTTCCATCCTTGAAAAAGCTCAGCAGGAGGGAAGCTGGGAAGCGAACCGGCTGAAACGTTGGCGAGCCGCCCATTCAAGAGTCACCAGTGAAGAACTACAGGCGACTTTGGGGACTTGGATGATTCGTTCCACTGACGGTGGAATTACATGGACTAAACCTTATGACTGCATACTCAACAGTCCTCATGGACCAATCCAGCTATCTAATGGTCAGCAGTTGTACGCAGGTAAACATTTGTGGAGAGAAGACGGCTATATCGGCTCTGCTATCTCGGAAGATGATGGTCAGTCCTGGAAGCCACAAGCTCGCATTCCTACCCGTGAGGGGGATGATTCCGCTCTTTACCATGAATTGCACGCGGTGGAAGCCCCGAGTGGAAAACTGCTCGCTCATATTCGCAACCATAATAAAAACAACGCCGGAGAAACTCTGCAAAGCGAGTCCAGCGATGGTGGCGCGACGTGGAGTGTACCTCATTCCATTGGCGTTTGGGGATTTCCATCCCACTTGCTTCGTCTCATGGATGGACGCCTGCTTATGTCATATGGTTACCGACGTGGTTCGATGGGAAATCAGGCTCGGTTAAGTGAGGACGAAGGGGAAACCTGGTCGGAACCTATGACTCTCAGTGACGAAGCGGCTAATTACGACCTTGGCTACGTCACGACGGTTGAATTGAGTGAAGGTGAATTTTTGAGTATCTGGTATGAGAAGCTAGCCAACAGTTCCAAAGCGGTCCTTCGTCAAACCCGTTGGAGTCTTGGGTGAGTATGGAAATGGAATTCCCGATAATCCGATCTGAACAAGAATCCATGGCCGCTCGGATTCCCGCGTCACTTTGGTTCGCAATGACCTATCCGTTCATTCTGACGGTCTTCTACTTTGTATTTATGAACGGTCAGGATACGGGGAGTCAGAATGCGGTCTTTAGTGTTTTGAAGTTGATACAGTTTGCGTTTCCGGTGGTGTTCGCATTTTTCATTTGTCGTGAATCGATCGAGTTGCCCATCTGGAAAAAACCGGCGATGAAACTCGGGATAATCTTTGGTGTGGTTGTTTTGATCGCGGCGTTGGTGATTTATTTTGGCTTGTTAAAAGGGTCAGCTCCCTACTTTTACCTCAAATCGAAAGTGTTAGCTAAGGTAAACGGTTTTGGACTAAATACCTTGTGGGCGTATGGAGCGTTTGCCACCTTTTATTCGCTGATACACTCAGGGATGGAAGAGTATTATTGGCGGTGGTTCGTTTACAGGCGTTTATCGCGGACCGTTCCGGAGTCGGTGGCCATTGTCTTGTCCAGCCTCAGCTTTATGGCACATCACGTTGTTCTGATGGTTGTTTTCTTTGGCCTGACTTCGCCTTTGGCATATCTGTTTTCTTTCGGAGTCGCCATTGGCGGTGGGGTCTGGGCCTGGTTGTATGGCAGATCAGGTAATTTCTTGGCTGCCTGGTTGAGCCACGCGGTGGTAGATATGGCTTTGTTTATCATCGGCTATGATTTGATTTTCTGACTAGCCTGTGACGATGTTTTGTCAGTAATGCTTACGGTGATTTTAATCATGTGCTGACTGCGATAGACTAGAACGAAGCCCCTGCGATTTACGGAGGTCGTTTGTGGGTTGGAACGTACCTTAAGATTGGATCCCGGATATGTCAGCTGCTTTTGAAAATTTATGTGCACATACTCGTGAAGTTGCTTTACTGAGCTCCATTGAGTCCCTGCTTGACTGGGATGCGCGCTGTAAACTGCCTCAACAGGGGAGTGCGTATCGGACAGAACAGCAGGCATATATTGCTCGGCTGCTCCACGATAAACAAACGGACCCGCGAATTGGTGAATGGCTGGATAGCCTGCAGGGTACCGATCTGACAGCGGATCCTCAAAGCGATTCAGCTACCGTGATTCGTGAAACGCAGCGCAATTACGATAAGCAAACAAAACTACCAGCAGAATTGGTCGAGGCGTTAACACGAGCTACCAATGATGGACAACACGCCTGGGTGGAAGCTCGGCGGGAGAATGACTTCAGCCAATTCCTGCCATATTTAGAGACAGTCTATGCGTTGAAACGGGAGCAGGCTGATGCCATTGGTTATGGCGAATGCCGATACGATGCGTTGCTGGATGATTATGAGCCTGGTGAAAAAACGAGTACGGTCCGCGAGGCACTGGAGGCATTGAGGCAGGATCTAGTCCCATTGCTGGAAGCCATTCAGGGTAGTGGGAGGGTACCCGATCGGAGCATACTTACACGTGATTATCCCGTGGAACTTCAAGAGAAATTTGGAAGGAAGGCTGCTACGGAGATTGGTTTTGAATTTGACCGTGGCCGCCTGGACGTAACGCATCATCCTTTTTGCACCGAAGCCGGGCCTGATGATTGCCGTATCACCACTCGGTATGACAGCCATTTCTTCAATATGGCTTTTTTTGGAATCCTTCATGAAGCTGGACATGGTATCTACGATCAGGGGTTAAGGAAGTCCCAATACGGTTTGGGCCCCGGGCATTACTTGTCCCTGGGTATCCACGAATCGCAGTCTCG
>Ga0115011_10000745_pt1 | contig 25029 bp, 21 predicted proteins | sample TroAtlMetagenome_2_FD_88705 | JGI IMG/M metagenome (GOLD analysis project Ga0115011, IMG submission 88705) | Marine eukaryotic phytoplankton communities from Atlantic Ocean - Tropical Atlantic ANT8 Metagenome | ecosystem: Environmental > Aquatic > Marine > Oceanic | place: Tropical Atlantic...
AGACCATACTAATATTGTATTTTTGGAAATTTGTCTTAGCGGAGTCAAGTCATCGTTTTCCAATGTTAACCAATCATCATAAGTAATGTCATGTCCAAATTCAATTATCAATTCTGAACCATAATATGTTTTTTCTGGAGGCAAGATTTCATTATTCGAAACCGCTGAAACTGGTATTAAAACAAGTAATAACATACAGGTAATAAACACAGGAGGATACTTCCCCATAAGATGGCGTAAACGCCAACTCATTTCAGACTTGTTTAAAATCAGATACACTTTTCGGTCTATTTTAAACAAATCCCCGCGCCAACGCGTTTAAGATAGTTTGACAAGTCGGAGGTGATATGAAGGCATACAGAGTAACTGGAACCTTGCCCCTAGGAGACGGTGCACAAAAATTTACACAAGACGTTGTCGCCGCATCTACTACAGAAGCAGAACACAAAGTTTTCTCCACATTAGGAAGTAGACATAAACTCAATAGAAGGCAGATATTCATAGAATCGAATACAGAAATAAAACCTATTAAATCAAAAGATCCAAAGGTGATTAATGAATTTAGAGAAGAAATTGCCGCATCTTCCGAGGAAGAATAATCATATACACACATTAAACAAATCAAAAGGTGATTTGGTGAATAGAGATGAATTAAAAAACATCTCACAAATGAGAGATTTAAACCATCAAAAAATTTCACAAATAGAAGAACAAATTAGTAAATTAGACCAAGTAATTCAAGAGCATGAATCAGTATTCCGCAGCTTAACACAACTTGGAAAGAGCGAAGATTCAGAGGGCATGGTCCCCATTGGCGCAGGCATTCAAATACCAATTAAATACACAAATGTAAAATCTACAATTATAGATATAGGGAGTGGAATACATGCAGAAAAATCTATTGAAGAAACAATTAAGTTAATAGGAACAAGAATAGACGAATTAAAGACATTAATCGATCAATTAGTAGAGGAACATTCTACAACCTCTAATTCAATTAAGGAATTAACAACTAAATTAGAAGAGGCTATAAGCACTCAACAAGCAACAAATCAAAATGAATCAAAAAGTTCAGATCAACAAAAATCAACTGAAAGCAAACCTCCAAAGAAGAAAAGAAGAAGGTTTGGTGGAGAATTAACACTAGACGATTAGGTGATTAAATGGGATTATTTGATAAATTTAGGAAAAAAGTCAAGACGATTGCTGAAGAAATAGATACAGAAGAATTAACCGAGGAAGGATTAGAGGAAAACCCACCAATTACAAAACCTATTCAAAATGAATCAAAGACTATTCAAAATGAATTAATTGAACCTGAACCTATGGAAAAACCGAACACTGAGTGGGAAGAATGGGGCCCAGAAGAAGAAGAGAGCCCAGAAGATCCTTGGAAAAAACTTTCAAAAAAGGAACGTAAAAAACTAAAAAAAGAGGCTAAAAAGGCAACTAAAGAAGGAAAACAGGTTACAAAACCAAAAGGTTCCAAAGTAGATTTACAAATGATGCGTTCTACTACGGGAAGACAACTAATCAAAGTAGAACAAGCACCAAGAGGTTCTACAGGTGCAAAAAATATTGAAATCGGAGAAGGAAAAAATATTCAAATTGACCTAGGAGGAGGAGTAGTTGAATCTGGAGGAAGAGTAATCAAAGATGGAAAAGCACTAAATTTACTCCTTGAAGAAATTGAATGGGCTATGTTGGAATCTGACATTAGTAGCGCGGCAGTATCTGACGTATTGGGCTTAATGCGAGAAAATCTAATAGGAAGCAGATTAAGAAAAGGAGCTAATCTTGCTAAAGTAATTGAAGCAACAATTAAAAGAGCACTCCAATCAATTTTAAGAGCTGATTATTGGGATTTTGAAGCAACTATCGAAAAATATATTTCAGAAGGAGATAAACCAGTCATAATAATGCTTGTAGGAGTTAACGGTACAGGTAAAACAACTACAACAGCAAAGATAGCTTACAAATTGAAGAATAAAGGTTACAATGTGGTAGCAGCGGCTTCAGATACATTTCGGGCAGGCGCAATTGAGCAATTAGAGGCACATATGGATCGTTTAGAAATCAAATGTATTTCTAGCCAAAGAGGAGGGGATTCTGCAGCCATTGCAAGAGATGCAATTTCTCATGCAAAGGCTAAGGGGGCAGATGTAGTCTTAGTTGATACCGCAGGAAGAATGCAAAATAAAACAAATTTAATGAACGAATTACAAAAAGTTCACAGAGTTACAAACCCCCATTTGGTATTATTTGTAGGAGATGCATTAGCAGGTAATGATGCAGTCGATCAAGCAGCGGAGTTTTCCAGAGTATTAACCTTCGATGGCGCAGTTTTGTCTAAAATGGATACCGATGCAAAAGGAGGTGCGGGCTTATCTATTGCACATGTTACAGGTAAACCAATTGTGTTAGTAGGCACAGGCCAGGAATACACAGACCTCCATCAATTTGAACCAGAATGGCTTTTAGAACAATTATTTGAGTGATAATATGCAAAAACATTATGATGGCTTAGAAAAAATGCATTTAAAGTCTCCAATTAACGATTTGATAAAATCTAAAATCAATATAAGTCAAGGGAAAGCCCAAGTAAATTTCAAAAACTCCACTTCCATGAGAGATGCATTAGGTTATATTCATAATGCATACATATTTATGGGATTAGAAGAAGCAGCGTTTTTCGCAGCAAACTCCTTGATTGAAGACGTATTAGTATCCAACAAATCATTTGAACTTATATTTTCTAAGCCGACAAAGAGTGTAGAATTAATAGCCAAAGGAAAATTCGAAGAAAAATCTATGGGGAATTATATCATTTCTGCAGAGCTTTATGATCAGGATGAAAAACTAATTGCAAAGGCTAAAGGAATATTTAGAAGAAGTAAAAATTTATTGGAAGATATAAAAAATTATCAATGACGAGTTTTTCGGTGGAAAAAAGGTGGTATTAAATGTCTGAAGAAGAATTTTTTACAAATGAAGACTCATATCGTTTTTTTCAATTAGTTCATATGTTCCAAAGAACAGTAATGATGAATTTAGGATTGATGGAATACGAGGGAGAGCGTTTTTACGATTTAAATGAAGCAAAAGAAGGAATAGAACTTTTGAGAATGTTGGAGAAGAAAACAGCAGGGAACTTAGATGAAAAAGAAACCCAGATATTATCTGGAGTAATATCTGAAGTTCAGATGGCGTTTGTTAGTGCTCCAGAAAGGGAAGCAGAATATAAAAAGAACAAAGAAGAAGAAGACAAAATAAAACAAGCGTTTACCAATCCAAAAGATGGACCAGCTGAAACAATTCTTGAAGAGGAATAATTAAGCGGACATTTGATGAACAAAGAATACTTCCCCTGTGATGAGTTGAATGGGATTAGTCACAGATGTTGATGATGAAAATGCACCAATAATTTTGTTGGTGGATAATAATCCTATGTCAAGAAGAAGAATTGAACAATCATTAAAAACCAAAGAATTTGTTTTTATTAGTTGTGAAGATGGAGATAATGCAGTAGATGTTTATTCTGAAAATATGCCAGATTTAGTGATAATGGCATTAGACATACCGAGTATGGATGGTCATGTTGCTGCTTTGGAAATCAGAGAAGTAGATTCTGAGGCCAGAATAATATTTCTTGCACCCGCAAGATTAGCAAGGTTAGCAGAAGATGCTGCATATTCAGCAGGAGCAGTTGCTTGGATTCAAAAACCGGTAACAGCATCATTATTTGATGAGGTGTGGGATAAGGTATTAGGGCCAATTCCAGCAGCACCAGGGCTAGAAGATTTAGACAAATTATATCCTGAAAATTTAGATTCAAAAAAGGGCCAATTACCAGAACTTGGAGGACTACCTCCTCTTGGAGACCTACCTCCTCTTGGAGACCTACCTCCTCTTGGAGACCTACCTCCACTAATTCCCTCTAATTCTGAATCTATTTCAGTAGGTAGTGAATCAATTAAAAAAACAGCAAAAAGCTTGAAAAGGAAAGCATTTTTATTGACAGTTATATTATTTAGCGGGCTTGTTGGGGGGTTTTTATGGAGTATTTTTGGAGATATTCCGTATCTATAACTTTCTAGTAGTATCCTCATTAATTACAATATATGGGTAAACAATACTTCCTTGTGGTGCTTGAAATACACTTTCAATTTTTAACCCCGAATCTGTTAATAATGTTTCATCCGCCTCAATCAACTTTTTATTTATTGAATTTTGTTTTTTGAAATGGAAATACCAAGTAATAAAAATCAAACAGAAAATTCCAATAAATATTGAAATTATAGCCAACATCTTTATTCACGTCTTTGAAGTAAAGCATTCCAACTAATCTCAGCATACTTTTTTGCAGCATCTTTTGGGTTTGCAGCATTATGTATCCCACTTCCGACAATAATTGCATCAGATCCAGAAAGTATAGCATCTTTTGGGTCTCCGTAACGTTGTCCAAGCACCGCTTCATTTGCATTTAGGTTAACTCCAGGGGTCCAAATCATCTTTCCGTGGCCCACTTTTTTGCGTAATTCCTTTAATTCATTTGGGCGACTTCCATTTCCAATAAATCCAAAACAAGCAGAATGTAATTTACCCATTTTAATCACAGAGTCAGTATATCCTGGTAATTCTAGTAAATTTCCTTCACTGCTCATTTGTGCTAATACAAGAACACCTCCCCTTTTACCAACTTCTGACCACGCTTCCTGAATACCGTCTAATACAGAAACACCAGAGATTAAGTGTGCAGTAATTAAATCAGCCCATGCTCTAGAATTATAAATCCCTCCCATTTGCTTTTTTGCAATTTTTCCGATGTCGCCATGTTTCCTATCTTCAAAAATAAGTAAATTTTTTTCTTTTGCTTTACCAATGAAATCATTCCAAGCATTCTTTGACCAATCGTCAACTAAATCCACATGTGTTTTTAATGCTGAAATGTAGTCCCCAACATCTTCAATCAAATCATTTAACTCTTGCATACTATTTTTATCTGCAGCAAGAACGACCAAGCTTTGTTTTTTGCAGGCCACTTCCATGTATTCTCTTGCAATTGGCTGATCACAATTTAACCAGCGCTCTCCCCATATTGTTGCAGGGCTCATTGACCATTGGAGAAGGTCTTAGCAATCAAGATTGGGGTAGTTTTGCTTTTTGTCTTAGGGGAGGGGGGGCAGGAACACTAACTCTATTTCTAAACTCTGGACGTCTCATTGATTCAACAGAGGTTGCCCCCATTACTAACCATTTTTTGTAAGTATCAGTTCTATTGTTCCAGGTCATTTCTTCCATTTTCTGAACTGCTTTTTTATCTTCATTATGTACCCTATTTACTATTTTTCGTACTTTTGATAATTTTTGCCGCTCTTCGGAATTTCTTAATTGCACAATTAAGCCCAATACAAATAATCCCGCACAGAGTAATGTATTTGGTTGAGTGGAAGAGATGTCAGGGAAAGAGACCGCACCATCAGTAACAAATTGTAATCCTAGTGCAAGACAAGCAGTACCAGCAGCAGCACCAGCTAGTGCTGCAATTAATTCTCTTGCCTTAATTGTGATTATGTATGTGAAAGCAACGCTAATTACCGCAATAATTGTAAATGTTTGATCATCTAAATTATTGCCAATACCCATATTATCACCAGTTTCTTTTAACCATAACATCAGAAGATATACAAGTATCGAGGCCGATGTTCTAATCGAGTTCCTCCATCCTACAGCACTCATTCCCCCAAAGAAAATACCTACTAAAATTTTAAGCGCTAAAAATAACATTGGCTGCTCACTTGGAGAAAAACCATCAACAAACATGGGAACAATATCTTCTGCAAAATTAACTACCATCACACCAAACATAAATCCCGTAGCACCGAATACGGCTACTAGATACTTGTTTCCGAAAAAAAGTAAAATAGCGCCCATTATGATTAGAGAAACAGCACCAATCATAATTCCTGATGCTTCAAGAGTCTCCCATTCTGGTAGTGCCATGCTTTCTGGTATCATCCATCATTATTAGAATTATTTCATTTTAATCATTATTACGTTAGACATTTATCTAAGTTATTCTCAAGTATGTTTGAGGAGAATGAAAGCAGTCACATCGATTTTTATAATTTTATTAATGCTAAGTACTCCTCTTTCTGGCTGTTTTGGAAGTGAAGAAGAAATAATTAATGAAGAATCAACAATATATCCCTCAATTTGGGAAAGACATTTACTTGAATGGAATATGTCCCATTCCCATACATTTGTACTTGAAAAAGGCCCCCACACCGCTCTTGACGTTCAAGAAGTAACAATTGAAGTAGACACTTCAGGTGTTTGGGAAGGCGGCCCATCTTCTGCGGAAGTACACCTTTCATATTGGCTCCCATCAAATACTGAATTAGGTGAAAAAGTACCTGTAATTTCTGTAGTTAGCCCATATTTTTCATTTGGACAACCTGGCTCAGAATCAACACCTACTAACATAGTAGGGGGCGGACGTGGAGAATTTATTTACGATAATTTTGTTCCACATGGTTATGCTTTTGCACAAGTAGCCGTATTTGCAACTGAGGAAAGCACTGGCTGTTTTGACTATCGAGGAGATGGAGAAGGACTCAGCATAAATACGGCTGTTGAATGGTTAGGTACACAAAATTGGAGCAATGGTAATGTTGCAATTTATGGTAAATCTTACGAAGGAGCAACAGCTTGGGAAGCGGCAGCACAAGGAAACGATCATTTGAAAACAATAGTGCCAATTTCAGGTACCACTGCATTAGCACCTTTACTTTACAAAAATGGAAGTGCAGAAGCAAGAAGCCAAGTAATGCATAGTAATTATGGAGGAAGTATACTGGATTATGACCAAGATGATGTGGATAATTTATGTGGCGATGTATTCGAAGGATTTCTTGCAGGCCCCACAAGATATGTGGGAGGCGAGTTGGATCCTTATATGGATAATTATTATGATGAAAGAAGCCATATCGACAAAGCATTAGGGAAATATAATGGTAGTATCTATTGGGTTCAGGGCTTACAAGATTGGAATGTAGATCCCCATCAAGTATTTGGAGGACCTCCAGGAGTAAATTGGTATCAAGAATATATTGACAATGGTTATGACGTGAGGGGCATGATTGGTCAATGGGAACATAATTATCCTGATCAATGGAGCAAACACAATGCACAAGATTCGGGATATGGTGGAGAAGCAATCCATAATATGACAAGGTGGGATTGGGCACAGGACCTTTTCGAATGGTTTGAATATTATCTTAAAGGAATAGGCCCTAAACCAGACTTGACAACACAAGTACAAAGAAATGATGGAGAATGGAGGATAGAAGATACTTGGCCCCCCCTCGATGTCGAAAAACTAACATTAAGTCTGGGCGAATGTAGTAATGATGGAGCATTTACAGGAGGCGGAGCTCCAGTAGTAGGAGGAGGCCAAACAGTGACTATAGAGTGTCCAGAATTAAGCACATCAGATATTCAAATTTCAGGTTTAGCAACATTGCACATTCCAGCAGTACCAACATTCGATGGTGGCCAAGTTTTTGTGGAAATGCAAGATCTTGAAACAGGCATAAGATTAGGTCATGCAACTATGGATGTTAGATATCATGCAGGAGGGTATGATGCACAAACAGTATTACCAGGACAACAGATTACACTTTTGATGGAATTTCAAGCAATTGATGCAATATTGCCCGCGGGTCACGGACTGAAATTTATTATGTCTGAGCAAGGAGAAGATTATCTCGCACCCGCTTGTGGTAATACTTGTACAGTTCATGTTTTACCTTCAATGTCTACACTTGAACTTCCAATAATTACTCGTGATGGTAGTAATGTACTCATCACCCCCCAAATCGTGGAAGAATGAGGCCAAAAAATGATGCCATTAATTGTAGGTGTATTGGTAGGATTCCTTCTTTCTTTTGGGATGATAATTTTCAGAGTATTAAACGGATCATCTATTTACAGTGCTATGTTTTTTGAGGCTTGGCAAATATTAGAAATAGCATTATTTATTAGACCAATCCATGTTCAAATTTTCATTTTATCTTTTTTATTATTAGGAGGAATAATATATTTAATTAATTATTTAAAATTAAAAAATAAAATTCCCCATTTAAACAATTATTTATCATTAATAGGATATGTAGGTTTAACTTATTTTGTTTGTGAATCCATACAATATTTTTTAATGAACGAATTATTTTATCAGGGGGTATTCAATACAGTACCTTTTTTCTTGGGATATTCAATATTGACTTCTTCAATAATTATTTACCTTTCAAATAATAATTTTAGTATTTCTATTGAAAAACAAAAAATTTTGAAATGGCTTAAAACCAATCTTCCTCATCTTATTTTTCCATTATTTGCATTATTTTTAATTTTACCAAATATGACAGCAATGATAGGGATTCTTCCCGAACCCCCTAAAATTAATGAAGGAGACTTTGGAAATTTAGAAGGCACCTATCCTGTTTATGAAATAAATTATCAATCAATTATTCCAAATGAAACTTACGATGTAATGGTCGATGAAGAAAAAGAAAGAGAATGGCTTGTAAGAATATATTTGCCAGGTTTAAAAGAAAAAAATATAGAAAATAAAACGGTGCCTGTTTCAATATTTATGCATGGTTTTGCTGAATATGAACCAGATCAATTTATGGATATGGTTAATTCAATAACAAATAAGGGAAATATTTGTATTTACATACATTACCCTTCTTATTTTAACATCCCAGATAGTGAAAGGCCTGAGTTAATTCGTGAGAAGGGAGGGGAAAACTGGCCAGAAATGACTTATCGTTACAAGTTAATCATTCCAGAATTAAATCGTATTCAAAATATAATTGAAAATAATTCTGAACCAGAAATATATTCAGAAATAAAAAATATTATTGGAGAAAACGAAATATCATTTTCATATCTTTGGCTTGGGGGAATGAGTCTTGGAGCAGGAATGTTACCTACATTAACAACACATGCTATTGAAAATAATTGGGGCAGTTCAGAATTTATTATTAATGGAGAAGTTCCTTCAGTATATTCTACATATCCAGAATATTATGGTAATTTAACAGGGCTTCCTGATCATACGATTATCAATATTTTGAATGCAGACGAGGATCATGTTGTACCAAGATGTTCAGGAAAATGGATTTTTGAACGATTATTTACTAGGGATGGCGCGGGAAAATTAAATGATTCACAAGCGCAGTATATTTTGGTAAATTCAGATCGTAGAGGGTTTCCAAGATTAGTAGCCACACACTATCTATCAGCAAAAGCAGTGCATGATGAACTTTCAGATCAGACCGTTTACAAAAGATTTGACGCACAATCTACTTTCTTATTTGCAAAGGCAAATTTAGATTATGATTTAGCTGCGAACGCTTTACCATATTTTACTGATCCAGAAAAAATAATGGATGTTGGACAATGGTCAAATGGAGATTTAGTAAACCCTCCAAAAGTTACTAACGATCCATTAGGCATACGAGGTACGACAGAATTAAATTGTCAAAATTAAAATTTATGAAGGGATGTAGCTCCACAAATTCTACAATATATTTTCACACCTTCAAGTCTTGGAGGGATTCCACTAATATCAATTTTATTTCCACAAACGGAACACTTTGAATTGGCTACCATAATCTCCCCTAAGTTAACCGACACAGTATTCTCATAAAAACATTGTAATCTTTAATTTAGCCATACTTCTATTTTTGCATATATTTGAGTGGGGCTGTAAGACCTTGCAGGCTCAACAATAAGTTTTGAAACGATATATTTTCGAGCGTCAAACATATCATTAATTTGATTTACAACATCTTTAACTTTGTTTGATTCTACAATGCACCATGCTCTTAATAAGGAAGAAGAACTTTGATTTAATAATTCAATTAATGATGGTAAATGTTCAAGAGTTGAATGTGGAATATTAACTAATAACAAATCATAAAACCCTTTATTATTAACATCTAAAATTAACGTTTGAGCATCTTCACATTTTATGGTAATAGAGACATTTTCTTTATTATTTTTCATCAGGTTTTTTTCTAAGAGTTGAGTAATTTCAGGATTTAAGTCATTAGCAAGAATATGATTTACAAGTCCCTTTTCGTTAAGAAGCGGCATTAAAGCTGGACCAAAGCCCGCATATGCATCACAAATATTCAATCCTCTTTCTAATTTATTTTTTAGAATTGTAGCGCATTCTAATGTTTCAAATCTTTCGGTTGCTAATCTCGGAGAATAATATCCTTTTGTAGGATCTACAATAAATTCAACACCATTTTCTTTGATCTTTGTTTCACCCTTCAATTCTTCTAAACCACCTATCAACTTAAGTTTACGAATTCGGAAATCCCCCTGAACTCCTAAATCTCTAAAGATTCTTGTAGAATTATTATTTTGTAAAAGTAATGCTTGAGCAATTTCATTAGTATATTTTTCAACATTTTCATCAATTTTCACAATTATAATTTCACCAATTTGATCAAACGAATGAGGCCAATATTGGTTGTATTTATTTAGTATATTTTCACCTATTTTTTGTTTAAGAAACCCCAGATAATTTGAAGGATTTGGAGGTGAAACCACTTTTTCAATAATTTTGAATTTGGATAGGAGTGGAGGGATAATTTTAGGAAAGGAATCTGATAATGGCAAAGCTCTTTCATCATCATCCTTTTGAACATTATATCCCCGTTCTAACCAATCATTTGAAATTAAAAATTCCCTCCATCTTTCAGTCTCTTTGCTGGGAACGACCAAATAACGCATCGGATTCGGCATGACTAGAGGTGCCTCTTGTTTTATGTCTACGGAAAAGAATTTTTCATCACCAGGTCTTTGGTTAATTGGCTTAGGCCCTGGAAATCCCGATTTACTTACATTGGGAGCAGTTGAAGCGATTAAAAATTGTAAACATATTTTCATTGAGGGATATACAGCACACTTACAAAACAATGATCTAGAAGAAATTCAAGATACATTTGGCAAATGGGAAATTTTAATGAGAGGGGCGGTAGAAAATCCCGAAGAATTATTAAAATTAGCAAGCCAAGAATCAGTAGGTTTGGTAGTCATAGGAGACGTGTTGCAAGCAACTACACACATTGATTTAATTTTAAGATGCGAAAAATTAAAAATCCCTACACATATTATTCCGGGGATTTCAATTACCACATTAATAGGAGAAGTAGGACTTCAAGCATATCGTTTTGGGCGACAAACAACCATCCCATATAGTTACAAATCTTATTTGCCAACATCTCCTTTAGAAGTAATTTTGAAAAATAAGAATAACAATTTACATACATTAATTTTATTGGATTTAGATCCAACCGGTATGGGGGAAAATGTCCCACAACCTATGACTCCATTTGTTGCAATCGATATATTGAAAAGTATGTGTGAAAAATTACAAACTGAAGGAGAGACGATGATTGAAGACTTTAGTAGTTGGAAAGCAGTTCTCTGCTCAAATTTAGGAACAAAGAATCAACAGATTAAATATGCAACATTAACACAATTATCAGAAATAAAGTTAGAAGGTATGCATTGTTTAATTGTTCCAGATTCACCACATGAATTAGAATTATTAGCATTAGAAAGATGGGGGATTTGATTAGTATGCCAGCACCATCCAAAGTCAATTTCCCGGGTCAAAAACAAAGAATGAGGATGCGGGGAACAAAACAAGCATCGAAAGATGTCAAACAAAGATTAAAGAAAAATTTGGCGAATTTAATTGAAAAACCAGATGAATTATTACCCACATATAATGGGCCAATCAGAATAAAATGGGGTAGAAAAAGTCCAGTATTTTCTACGATTCAAGAAATAAACAAAGTTATTGAAAATAGATTTGATAGGAAATGGTTGTCTAAAAGAATGATGTCCAAAAGAGGAGACGCTCTTGCCAAAGCTTGGTCTGGAGCAATGCTTGCTGCACAAGAAGAAGATTATTCTACAGTGTCAGTATTTCAACATCCCTTGTATGGTTCTGCAAGTTATATGCGTAGAGGAGACGCTAGAGCAGGTTTTTTAGCAGGAGTTCAAAATCAACATAATCCGAGATTAAGATTACTCCCTTGGGAAGAACATGCAAAAAGAGGTTGGTGGTTTTTCAGTTCGGTGAACGATTTTGTCTGTTCTGGACAAATTCCAGAAGTAGATAATAGTTGGATATTAGGAATTCTTGATCGTTGCAAACTAAAGTTTGATACTGTATCTGATGAATTGATATGTTCTAGTGGTCTTGATTCTGAGGCAATCCAAGAAAATAAATATTTAGATGAGGGATATTTCAAATTAAATTTTTCAAACGGTACAACATTTGCATTTAGTGAAAATGCATTAAAAAACGAAGAAAAAGAACCACTTGTAATGCATTTTGCCCTCGGAGTACTACCTCCAAAACTTTCTGATTTTACAGAGGTTGAATTTATTTGGGCACCCAATGGATGGGAGGGAGATTTACCAGAAAAATCATTAGAAACAGTGGAAAACATTCTCACTGGCTGGCTTAATTTAGTTGTTCCCGAAAAATCTTTGGCAACATTATGCCGGAAAGCAGTTTTAGAAGGAATTGATGACGGTTTTATTTTACAAGAAAAATGGTATTCTTTAGAGAATAAACAGGAATTTATTGATTCATTATCTGGTAATGATTTAGAAAGAGTAGCTGTACAAAAATTATTTGAAATAATACCAGAAGAGGGCTTTTATGTAAATTTAGAAGGTGAAATTGTATGGAAAGAAGAAACCAAATCAATTTGGCTTGAATCAGAATCAATACATTTGTTATTAGTTTCAATTTGGGAAGAATATGGATTAGAATTACTAAATTCTTTATTTGATTTAGATGAAAATACTGCTTCAGAGATTCATTCTAAACAATTGAAAAAGAAAGAAGCGTTTGGAAATTTTTTACGTAAATTAAATAAAACAAATAGTATCCAAAAAACACTTTCAAAATTTCCTTGGCAAGATATAGAATTCAAAGGACCCTGTGGGGTAGCTCATGCTTTGGTGATGCTTGCCCGTTCAGAAAGCATCGGAGTTTCTTGTGCTTATGCAACAAAGATAAGGGGTACTTTAGAAGAAGAAGCCATCGCATGGAGTTGGCTGGTAATTCATAAAAAGCAATCAGGGAAAGATTGGAAATTTAATCCTTCAGCAAGAGATTTAGGAGGAGATTGGGCAATTTCTTTAGGAAAACTTTGGGAAGAAAGTGCAAAGGTTGGCGAAGAAGGCCCAGAAGGATATGTATCTAAAATGAACGAACTACAAAAGACAACAGGCACTCAACATAAGTTACCAAAAATATCAAATTGAATTTAATGCTTGTGAAATATCGTTCCAAAGATCTTCTATATTTTCAATTCCAACACTTAATCTTACAAATCCCGAAACAATTCCGGCTTCTTTTCTAACATCTTCAGGAATAGACATGTGACTTGAGTTAAAGGGGCATTCAATCAAACTTTCAACTCCCCCCAAACTAGTAGCTTCAAAAATAATTTCTAAATTCCTCATGAAGTTTAAGGCAGCAACATCTCCACCTTTCACAACAAAAGCAATCATGCCAGTTCCATTGGGCATTATTCTTTTTGCAACTTCATAATCCGGATGACTGGATAATGAGGGATGGATAACCGAAGAAATTTTTGCATGGCCCTCTAATCTTTTTGCCAATTCACTAGCATTTTCAGTATGAGCCTTCATTCGTACTTCTAATGTCCTCATTCCTCTTTCTAGCAAGTAACAATTGTGAGGGTCCGCTGAACCACCAAAGTGTACTTTTTTAGGGAATATTTTCGCAATAATATCCTTATTTCCTAATACAGCACCACCAACAATATCAGAATGACCTCCAAGATATTTTGTTGTTGAATGAATTACTACATCAGCACCCATGTCAATAGGGTTAGTTGCCCAGGGAGTAGTAAATGTATTATCAACAACTAAGAATAAATTATGCTTTTTTGCTAATTCAGCAAATGCTTCAATATCACAAACTTTCAAGACAGGATTAGTTAATGTTTCAATATACAACATTTTTGTGTTTGTTTGTATTGCGGCTCCATAAGAATTTACATCTCTCATGTCTGCCATACTTACCTCAATTCCAAATCTTGGTAAATCTTCAGTCATTAATCCGTATGTACCTCCATATACATCCGAACTAGCAACAACGTGATCTCCATTAGAAAGAAGACCAAGTAATGTTGTTGAGATTGCAGCCATTCCACTTGCAAATAATTCTCCATCTTCGGCATTTTCTAATGATGCTAATTTTTCTGCCACAGCTTCGGAATTAACACTTGATAATCGTGAATAAATTAGAGTATGCTGAGCTCCTGCAGCCCATCCGGCATATGTATTCTCAGTTAATTTGTAAGTTGAAGATTGAAAAATAGGAGTATTTACAGATCCATCATAATGTTTAGTTCCAACATGAACAGCCCGCGTTGCAAACTTCTTCTCCTTATCTTCTCCGCCCATGATATTGCGTATCACCCCACCATTTGAATTGTACGCAAACCAAGGCCCAAATTTAGGAACAAAGAACCAATAGAGTTTTTATTTTAAGCATAGCATTCATTGATTAGCCCCTTCACCCATTTGCATGGCCGCTAAGTGGGAGGTACCAATTGAGAGCGGCCCGATACCAGAATCTGGCACCGATTTCGATGTAATTGTTGTAGGAGGTGGGCCAGGAGGCAGTGCAGCAGCCGCATATGCTGCAATTGCAGGAAACAAGGTATTACTTTTGGAAAAACGAGAGTTTCCAAGAGATAAAATATGTGGAGACGCTGTAGGCGGAAAGTCACTAAAAATTGTAACAGAATTAGGTGTAAAGCCACTCATTGAAAATACTCCTCATAATAGAGTGACTGGGATTACTTTCTCCTCTCCCAACGGGAAAAAAATCACTTGTTCATTACCAATTGAAGAAATAGAAAATAAAGAAGCTGGTTATGCATTACCTAGAATACAATTTGATTATATGATGTTCAAAAAAGCAGTTGAACACGTACAAAATTCTGGAGGTTCAATCATTCAAAATTTCAATGTTAATGAGGTATTATTAGAAGACTCGGGAGGTACCAAAAAAATCACTGGAGTTGTAGGAAACGTTGGAAGTAAAAAAGACGGCTTAGAATTAACTTTTAATGCACCATTAACAATTGGAGCAGGAGGTTTTAACTGTCCAGTTGCATCAACAGTCACAAAAAAATGTCATGGCGAACCAATGCGGGATGACAAACATTATTGTGGAGCTTATCGAGAATATTGGACCGATGTTGAAGGCATCGATACAAGTCAAGAGCCAATTGAGATACATTTTATTGATGGAGTTTTACCTGGTTATTGGTGGGTATTTCCTGTTGGTAAAAATACTGAAGGAAAGGTAGTAGTCAATGTAGGCATTGGCATGGTAATCTCTGAAATGAATAAAAGGTCTGTGAAATTAAAAGGATTACAGAAATCAATTATTGAAGAACATCCACACTTTTCAAAGAGATTTAAGAATGCGAGCATGGTTAAAGGATCTGGAAAAGGATTTCAATTACCTTTCGGAAGCCCTCGGAAAAAACCACCCTCATTTCAACCTAGAAGGTCTGCTATGGGGGGCGCAATGTGTGTTGGTGATGCGGCAGCATTAGTAGATCCATTTTCAGGCGAAGGAATAGGTAATGCATTATTAAGTTCTAAAATTGCCATAAAATATTTTGATAAAACAATGCATAAAGATGGCTTCCCTTCCGAATTAGCAGAGAAATATATGAATGAAATTTGGAGTACATTAGGGCCTGAACTATCTAATAGTTTCAAAATCCAAAAGATGGTTAGGAAAAAATGGTTAATGAACTGGGTAATTAGTAAAGCGAACAAGAAGCCTGAACTCAAGGGATTATTAGAGCAATCATTAAGTTCTAAGGAGGCCCAAGAGGAATTGAAAAGTACTTGGAAACTATTGAAACTATTATTATTTTAGGTGATGCATTTGAATTATGAATTGGAAGGGATTGAAGCAGCATTTATGGACTTAGATGGGACATTGTATCTTGGCAATAATAAAATTGAGGGAGTCAATGAGTTTCTAACCAGATTAACTAATAAAGGTATTAAAAAATATTATCTTTCTAATAATTCTAGCCGTTCGAAAAAAGATTATATCGGTAAATTAGCATCTTTTGGAATCAATGCAACAAAGTCTGAAATATTACTTTCAACTGATGATTTATTAGGATGGTTAGGAAATAATAATTATTCGAACACATATACAATAGGAACCGAATCGATGTGTGAGATGTTAGAAGAAAATGGAATAAATACCAAATCAGAGGATCCTGAAATTATTGTACTTGGTTATGATACCGAAATAAATTATGATAAATTAACCAAATCTTCAATTTTCCTCCATAAAGGAATCCCTCTTGTTGCAAGCCACCCAGATACTGTTTGCCCTTCTCCAGATGGAGGATTACCTGATGTAGGAGCTTATCTTGCACTTTTAGAAGCAACAACAGGAGTAAAACCAATGCATATTTGTGGAAAACCTAATCCTGGAATGCTAAATCATAAAATCAAAGAATTAGGGTTAGAAGCACGACAAGTAGCAATGATAGGAGATCGTTTGTATACAGATATGGAAATGGCTAATCAGGTAGGTTGTTTATCTGTGCTTGTATTAAGTGGTGAAGCAACTAAGGAAGATGCTAATAATGCACCTCAAGAAATAGACGTAATGGTTAATTCGGTTGCCGATTTACTTTAGCGATTTTCAATTGAAATTTGTTGAGGATTATTTTTCCCATAACAATAAGGGCAGCATTTTTCTACAATATATTTTTCAGATAACATTTCTTCTTTTGTTAATGGTTCTCTACATGCAAAGCACATTTCATGTTCTGTTTCATTAAGATCCTTACCAATTGAAACACGTTGATCAAAAACGAAACAATCCCCATTCCAATGAGCCCCTCCTGTTTCTTTGAAATATCCTAAAACCCCTCCTTTAATTTGATAGACATTTTCCCATCCTTTATTCTCCATCACAACACTAGCTTTTTCACAACGTATTCCTCCAGTACAAAACATAACTACAGGAGTAGATTTATTTTGTTCTAATTTTTCAATAGCGTCTGGAAATTGTCGAAAAGATTTGATATCAAGATCTATAGCATTTTCAAAAGTTCCTAATCTTAATTCATAATCATTACGAGTATCTAAAACCATAACCTCTTTCCCTTCGTCTAACCATTTTTTGAATTCTGTGGGCTCAATAAATTGTCCAGTGTGCTCAGCAGGTCGAATTTCATCCATACCTAATGCAATAATCTCTTTCTTTAGGCGAACTAGCATTCTTCTAAATGGTTGATAATCAGTAAAAGAAATGTGTAGTGGAATGTCTTTAAATCTCTTATCTTTGTTCAAAAACAAAATATAATTATCTACGGACTTTTGCTCTCCAGCAAGGAAAAAATTAATTCCATTTTTACTAAGTAGAATAGTACCCTTAAGGCCTAATTTAGCTGTAATCTCTCTGAAAGGCTCCCTTAATTCATCGCGATCATCCAAATCTACAAATCTGTAGCCAGCAATGTTTGTTATTCGATTAAGCATACCAAGAACAATCTTTGCTATCCCCTCTTATATTTGTATTGAATGCTTTGAGCAAGCGTTGTTCTTATTCAAAAAATGGCGCCCGCGCCGGGATTTGAACCCGGGTCGGTACCGTGACAGGGTACCATGATAGGCCACTACACTACGCAAGCAACACCCAGCCGACAATGAATTCATATTTAACCAACTCTCAAGCAAAACCAGACCAATTGTTGCGAAGTTGTATTTAATTAGGCCCTTGTCGGAGGTACGGTGCTTTAATGGCGGGGCCGAATAATTCACGTAGGAAAAAGAAAGTAAAAGTTGACGAAGTAGATGAAATGTTAGCTGGTGCCTTTGGAATGAGATCAGATGAATCAAACGAGGAAAACACATCCGAGAAGAATGTTCCAAAATTACCTCCTAGTGGTCCTCCAAGCAAAGGTCCTCCTAGTGGTCCTCCAAGCAAAGGTCCTCCTAGTGGTCCTCCAAGCAAAGGCCCACCTAGAGAATTAGTCGAGGAGCAAGAGGAAGAATCAGAAGAAGAGAACTTCAAACCACCAACAAGCGGTCCTCCTAGTGGGCCCTCAAGTGGCCCACCTAGTGGTCCTCCTAGTGGTCCACCAAGTGGTCCTCCTCAAAACCCACCTAGCGAATCAGATGAAGAAGAGGAAGCAATGGATTCATCATTATCAAAAATTACTAAACAACCTATTATGGAAGAACCTGAAGAAACTGAAGAAGAACCAGAAGAAGACGCAGGTCCTATTGTAGAAGTACCTACTTCAATAGAATCTTTTGTTAATCCAGAAGAAATTGAAAATTTAAGAAATGAAAATGAAAGGTTACGCCAAGGATTAGCTTCTGCAGGCGAAGTTATTTCAGAAATAGAGGAAGTACCATCCCCTCCAATCGTAGGTCCAGATTATGTAGTTGCGGCACATTTAGTTTCAGATTTCATTAGAACTGGTAGACTTTTACATAGAGAAAGGTTGGTTAGAGCAGCACAAGGAAGTATTTCAATACTAGATCCAGATGAACCTGGGCTAGTACATGCATCCAAATCTGGCTGTATGCTGGGTAGGATTTTAGAAGGAGATATTGTTACTGGTAGATTAGGTCAATCAGCCCCAGAAAATGCTCCAGATGACTGGAGAATTCATGAAGTGATGTTGGCATTTGCATCTTTACAATATCAGGGACCTGCAGCATGTATTTACGCACCTTCTTCTCATGCAATTGCATTATCACTTGATAAGAAATTGATTAAAATGGAGCCCGTAGATGAAATCGGAAAACAAAATTTTGGCAAAGCAATCATTGTAGATCCTAATTATGACAATATGGATGATTTCCTAAGACAAATCACAGATGCAATGCGCCAAGGTAATGGTAAAGCAGCATGTATTAGGGGAGTTGGAGTTTATGCTATTGGAAGAAATTTTGATGAGGCATGGAATAACTGTGCAATTTTAGAACATAGTAGTGAGATAATTTTACTTTCTAGAAATTAAAGCAAATTAATTTTTGAAAGGCTGATAGTATGTTTTTAGAATCTCTATTAACAGTCTTAACATTGTTAATTATTGGTTTAGTTACACCAGGCCCAAATAATATCACCTGCATTACTCATAGTGCAGTACATGGAAAAGCCTCAAATTATAACTTAATTTTTGGAATGGCTATTGGTTTTATTACAGTACACTTCATAGTTGGGTTATTAGTTTCTACTTTAGATGAAAATAGTATAATTTTTGATGTATTACATTACTTTGGATTATTATTTATATTTCTACTATCATTAAGAATATTTACTTTAAATCCTTCACAAATAAATAAAGAAATAGAATCTAATTCCCTCTTTGAATTGATGAACAAGGAAGTAAAAAACATTCCAATTTTGGGTTTTCAAACAGGATTATTTATGCAATTTATCAATGGTAAAGAGTGGGCGTTTGTATTTACAATAATGTGGCTTGCATTAGAAGGGTTTGGAGGGGGGTGGTTAGGAATATTATTGATCACTACCATCACTACGACAGGCGGAGTTATTGCAATGTTCACTTGGACCTTTATTGGAGGGAAATTGGTAGACATAGTTTCAGATAAAAAAAGAGGCAAACCAGTTTTTATGACTTTAGGGGCATTATTATTTCTGTTAGGACTTTTACTTTTGATTAAAGGCCCTGAATTACTTTGATTGATTAACCCAAGTACTCATAATTAATGATTCTGCGAATTGTAGATGTTCTGCAACAGTGCCCTGTTTAATTCCCAATATTTCTGCCAAATCTCTCTGTTTACATAGTCTTGGGCTTTGATAATATCCTCTTTTTACAGCAATATTAACAATCTCACTTCTTCTTTTTGGAAGTTTAGGGGCTGCAATAATCTTTCCTTTCAGATTCTTACTAATACTAATTTTAATTGAGGGGGGCAGGAGTTGTAGGATTTCATCTCTAAATTTTTTTAACCCCCTTGTAGTTCCAAGAACAGTAAGAAATAAGCCACTATTTTTTGAAATAGTTGACGGAGTATGAACCCAAGTTTCAGGATTAGAATGTATCAACATTGGAATCGGTCCCTTTGTATAAGCTGATAAAAGCGCTGAAGTATCATTTTGTTCTAGTATTTCTGTAATTTCAAAAGCGTCTAATTGGTCAAACCGTTCAAGAGCTTTAGGATTATTGTATGTTACCCGAAATAACAATTCAGGAAATGCTCCTTTTATTGAAATAGTTGAAATCGTTTCAAATCGGTCAAAAATATCCATTAATTGATTACCAGGTAGTAATTTTGCCTGTTCAGGAGTTACTCTTAATTGTAAAAAACGTAATGAGGTCATATCAACAACCTATCATTATAGGGACTTGATATAATAATGTTATCAATTTGGGTGTGTTTATGCAGGCAAAGCTATCCCTGAATAAGGCAGTTTTTTTAACACTGATAATGATTTTAATGACACAAACTGGTTATTTAGAAAACATCTCTAATTTTGAGGAAATAGAAGAAAATAATTTTGAAAAATTATCTTCGAATGGTGGATCTAACAACCTCATTCCTAGTGTTGAAGGGGCCGATTTTTTAGTAGGCCAAGAAATTGAAAATATTACTTTCCAATACGATGCTGGTACTGCAAGCGGCTCAGGCAGCGGCTCTTCGAGTTCTTCTGCAATAGTTTATGCGAACAACAAGGTCGGTGTTGGAGAACTCCACACTTGCGCTATTCTCGACAACGGCGATGTCAAGTGCTGGGGATTTAATCAACAAGGACAGTTGGGCAATGGTGCAACCTCTCTCTCTGCCCAAAACACTCCTTCATCCACAGCGATTGACCTCGGCACGGGCCGAACGGCCGTTGCCATTTCAACTGGGTCAACTCACAACTGCGCCATCCTTGACAACGGTGACATGAAGTGTTGGGGAAGCGACCAATACGGACAGTTGGGTGACGATATGAGCTCCGCAAACCAACTTTCACCTGTTTCAATAGACTTTGGCACGGGCCGAACGGCCGTTGCCATTTCTGCAGATTATTATCGCACCTGCGCTATTCTCGATAACGGTGACCTGAAGTGCTGGGGAAGGGGCGACAATGGTCAGTTAGGCATTGGTACCACCAACGACGAGTACACTCCTCCCTCTACACCGATTGACCTCGGCCCGGGCCGCACGGCCGTTGCAGTAGATGGCGGGTTTATGCACGTCTGTGCGATTCTTGACAATGGCGACCTGAAGTGCTGGGGGCAGAACTTCGCGGGAGAGTTGGGCATTTATATCCCCGGCATCGGCAATTTTCAAGGCAACCTTACTCCTCCCTCCACACCGATTGACCTCGGTTCAGGCCGAACTGCGCTTGCGGTTTCAGCAGGTTTGTATCACACCTGCGCCATTCTTGACAACGGCGACCTGAAGTGCTGGGGATATGACAACTACGGACAGTTGGGCGATGGTGGAGGCAACACGAACACCTACACATACATACCCACAGCGGTCGACCTCGGTGCCGGCCGCACTGCCGTTGCAGTGTCTGCTGCAGAGGAGTACACCTGCGCCATTCTTGATAATGGCGAATTGAAGTGTTGGGGACGGGACATTTACGGACGATTGGGCGATGGTGGAACTAACACCGACACCAACGCACCTTCCACAGCGATTGACCTAGGCACAGGCCGCACGGCCGTTGCGTTTTCTGCTCACTCGGGCCACACCTGCGTGATTCTTGATAACAACGAGATGAAGTGCTTTGGACGCAATGACTATGGACAGTTGGGCGATGGTGTAAGCAACACCGATCAGGGTTCACCTGTTGCGGTTTCTGGTAGCAACACCTGGGATTCCTCGACTGGAGCTAGCAGTGGCTCAGGCGGCATGACCAACGTCACCGGTGCAACCTGCAGCGTTTCACCTTCTCTTCCAACCGGCCTGTCCATCGACAGCAGCACGTGCACAATTAGCGGCACACCTTCAGTTGTCACAAGCAATACAACTTACACTGTTACAGCTAACATAAGCGGAACAGTCTACCAGACTACAGTCTGGCTATCATCTTCTACCTTTGGTGAAATCACCTCAACGGTTGAAGGGGCAACATTACAACTTGGTGAAGCGATGACGCCGATCACGCTCAACTACACCTCGCAAGCAGGCACTGCGACGATAGCAAACGGAAGCGGGAGCCAAACCCGTTGGACCATCTCAGAAGAAGCGACCAACTCACCATATCATGTTGTTGAGGCTTGTGAAAGCGGTTCAACAATCTCACACATTGTGCCGGGGCAAATGTTGGGTCATACTTCGGAATACGGTAGTTGTTCAGGTTTGATTGGAGATACAATTTATTTCAAAGGGCGTAGCAATGCATCCTCTGCCAGTGTGCCTTACAGTCTTTGGGCATTTAGACCAGCAAACGATTCGGTATGGGCAGTTACACCTCATCTTCCTTCTGTGACTGGTTCACACATACAAATCGTAGATGAACGAATTTACTTTACAGCCACGCCTCTCGCTGGAACAAGGGACCTTTACGTTCACGATACGACAAACGGCAGCACATGGATGGCTTACGATCTTGAAGCCAATGTCGATCAGTGGTCGGTGTTTGACGATTATCTCATTATAGCTGAATGGGGAGGTGCCTCAGGACACATTCTTAATCTTCACACGTTCAGCACCAACCAAACCTGGGAAATCCCCGGCAAAGGAAGTTGGCAAGGAAGTGACGGGTACAAATTCCCATACAATCAATTCCATAAAGCAGGCGATCAAATCCTGTGGCAGGGTGATGCTTATGTCACCACCAATTCAGGTAATAAAGTAGCCACAGGGGCGGATTTGTGTGTTTACACCCTCTCAAACAACTCCACCTTCTGTATCGATGTTTCACCGGTTACCTCTGGCAACACAGTGAACAGCATCAACCCTCATCATTTCCACACGATTGGAAGCAAAACGTACTTCCTCGCTTGCGATACTGCGTGGAGTTATTCTTCCGCAACCCATACTATGGCCTGTGGCACATCAAACAACGCCATCAAAAACGCTCTTTGGGTTTATGATCCCTCAAACACCTCTATTTGGCGCCTCACGCCAGCCGGTGAACAAATGCAAGGTCATTGGATTGGGGACCAATACTGGGAGCTCAAGGCTAACCCAAGCAATTCCAACCTAATCGGATTGAGAATATTTGACAGCACGAATAACTCCATTTGGTGGGAAACCAACGGTATAGCGTTATCAAGCAACAATAATCAGTACTACAACAAAGCAACCAACAACTTTCCGTTGGTTCACGCCTGGGCTGGGACAAGAGCGTACTTTACTGCAATGACCTCAGGAAACCTGCACAGCGTCCAACACAAGACACACATGTGGGCGTACGAGGCTTCAAACAACTCTGCATGGGAGCTTGTTGATGGAGGATATATCTCCGATCCTTACGCAATTCCTCCTGTAAATCCATCAAGTTCCTTCGCCTGTACAGGTCAATTTGGAACCAAAGAACATGTCTTCATTGGGACAGAACTCTTCTACATAACGGCTCACGATAATGACTGTGGAGGATGGATTTCAAAGGAACCGCACGGTGAAGTGACGTTTTCAACTCCACCATCAACAACTTGGGAAACTGAACCTCCACTACCTGAAGGATTGAGCATTTCGGGTGGTCTCATCAGCGGCACACCTTCGGTTTATGCAAGCAACCAAACCTACACGATCTATGCCAATCAGAGCGGTTATTCGACCACGCACGAGTTGTACTTCAGCGTTGACAATGCGTATCCGCACACTGTAGTGGAAGACCAACCGATTGATGCAATCGGTTTCCATCCAGCATTCTGGGATGGTACAACAACTTGGAGTGTTTCTCCAACTTTGCCAAACAGTTTGTTACAAGATACCGCAACTGGTGAGATCACAGGTACAGTTGACGACGCTATTTCCAGTACATTTACGGTAACAGCAACTCATAGTAGCGGTGCGGTTGAAACCTTCACATTCAGTATTGACAGCTTATTAGATACTGATGGGGACGGTTTGCCAAATACTTTACCATCTAACTATGATCCTGTTAATCCACCAACTCCTGGCTTGATTGCTGACGATGATGATGATGGAGATGGTTTACTGGATAGTGTGGAAACCGATACTGGACAATATGTAGACGATACAGATACTGGTACAAATCCACTTAACCCTGATTCAGATGGTGATGGTATTTGTGACGGACCAAATTCAGTTTCAGGAGTTTGTCTTGAAGGGCCAGATTTAGACTTTAATGATCTTCCAGATTCAATTAACTTGTTTGCCCTTAATGGAACAGATATTGGAATCATTGGACCTCAAATTTCAGCATCAGGAGGTACATATGAGATATCTCCAAGTCTGCCAGATAGTTTAGCATTAGACACCAATACAGGCGAAATTACAGGAATGCCTACAGAAACATTAGACAATACTACTTTTACAATATGGTTTAATCATACAGATGGCTTATCATTCTCTTGGGATTTCTCTTTAGTGGTTTTAGAAGATTCTGATGGAGATGGAATGCCTGATGAATTACCAGATGATTACGACTCAAGTAACCCAGATTCTCCAGGTCTAATTGAAGATGTAGATGATGATAATGATGGTATTATCGATTCTGATGAAACTATTGGAGGAACAGACCCAACAAATCCAGATACAGATGGAGATGGAATGTGTGACGGACCAAGTGCTGTACCTAATGTTTGTATTGCGGGATCAGATGCATTCCCATTAGACCCATCTGCAGATACAGATACTGATGGAGATGGAATGCCAGATTCTATTACAGGAAATTCAACATCAGACCCAGCTTTAGTTGAGGACTTAGATGATGATGGAGAT
>Ga0115011_10000747_pt1 | contig 24943 bp, 17 predicted proteins | sample TroAtlMetagenome_2_FD_88705 | JGI IMG/M metagenome (GOLD analysis project Ga0115011, IMG submission 88705) | Marine eukaryotic phytoplankton communities from Atlantic Ocean - Tropical Atlantic ANT8 Metagenome | ecosystem: Environmental > Aquatic > Marine > Oceanic | place: Tropical Atlantic...
ATGGAGGCATCAATAATGACATCGCTGGGCACGTGTAGATTTGTGATTCCTCGGTCGGAGTTCACCATGGCAAGCCCCGGCCCCTTATCGTGACAGGCCTGGAGGTCGGCATTGATCTCCTCGGATTTTTCCTCAGGAAGAGTCTCAACCTTGGTAAGAAGGTCGCCGATGCCATTGTTGAGATCGACTCCGAGTTCATCGAGCAGCGGTTCATGCTTTTCGATCAGCTCCTTGAAGTAGGCCCGCACGCATTGGCCGAAGATTACGGGGTCGGACACTTTCATCATGGTGGCCTTCATATGCAGAGAAAAGAGAAGGCCCTCTTCCCTGGCATGAGCGATCTGATGGTCGAGAAAAGAGGAGAGGGCCTTCAGGCTCATGACGCTGGCATCCAGAACTTCCCCGGCAAGAAGCGGCGCTGCGGGCTTGAGTAGGTCTGTGCTCCCGTGGGGGTCGACAAATTCAATCTGGAAGGTGTTAGCCTGCTCAGCAGTTATGGACTTCTCCCGATATCGAAAATCTCCAGCGGACATGGTAGCGACGGTCGTCTTGGAATCTTTCGCCCACGCGCCCATGGAATGCGGATTATTGCGGGCATACTCCTTGACTGCCTTTGGGGCCCGGCGATCAGAATTCCCTTCTCGTAGGACTGGATTTACCGCGCTGCCCTTGATCCGGTCGTAGCGGGCCTTGATATCTATTTCCTCGGGAGTAGAGGCTGCGGCAGGGTAGTCTGGGAGAGAATATCCGTGCCCTTGTAACTCCTTGATAGCGGCCTTGAGCTGGGGGATCGAGGCGCTGATGTTGGGCAGCTTGATGATGTTGGCCTCGGGGGTCTTTGCCATGGCTCCAAGTTCAGCCAGCGCATCATCGCACTGTTGGCTCTCCGCGAGAAAGTCAGGGAACATTGCAACGATTCGGCCGGCGAGAGAAATGTCCCGGGTCTCAACCCGAATGCCTGACGAGCTTGTGAAACGATGAATGATTGGGAGGAGAGAGCGAGTGGCAAGGGCCGGAGCCTCATCGGTAATCGTATAAATGATCGTGGGAACAGACATCGTCAGCAGAAAGGAAAGGGGCCATTTACGTTAGAGGAAGACGATGGTCAACAGAATGTGTTTTTATAGGGGTGGCAGGATTCCTCCCTATCGGGGTAGAGGCTTGTGTGATTTTGCTTCAAGGTGTGACGGTTCACCTGCACCATCGCTTTTGCAAATGAATGTCAGAATCCTTCTTTTCATGCTTGCTGGCATTGCGGCCCATCCTGCGGTCGGCTCTTCACCCAATGTTTTGGTCTTTCTCACAGATGATCAGGGATGGGGAGATCTCTCCAGCTCCGGGAATATTGATCTTCGTACACCCCATGTCGATTCGTTGAAGCGTGATGGCACGAGTTTTGATCGTTTCTATGTGTGTCCAGTGTGCTCTCCAACGAGGGCGGAGTTTCTGACTGGAAGGCATCATGCGCGGTCAGGCGTATACTCGACCTCGGCAGGAGGTGAGCGAGTCAATCTCGGGGAGGTGACCATCGCGGACATGTTCAAGGCGGAGGGTTATTTGACTGGCGCATTCGGGAAATGGCATAATGGAATGCAATACCCCTACCACCCCAACGGGCGGGGCTTTGATGAGTTCTACGGGTTTTGCAGTGGACACTGGGGAAACTATTACAGCCCCCTCCTTGAGAGGAATGGGCGACCGGTCAAGGGTGAGGGGTTCTGCGTCGATGACTTCACGAGCAAGGCGATTACCTTCATCGAGGGAGCCGTGGAGTCCGGGAAGCCCTTTTTCGCCTATATTCCTTACAACACACCACATTCACCCATGCAGGTTCCGGATAAATTCTGGGAGCGCTTTTCTGTCCGAAGTCTCAAGATGCGGAATCAGCAGAGCCCAGAACGCGAGATCGAGACTCATAAGAGGAGCGCCCTGGCTATGTGTGAGAATATTGACTGGAATGTCGGACGGGTGCTTGCGCGTCTTGATACGCTTGAGGTGGCCGGGGAAACAATTGTGGTCTGGTTTCATGACAATGGGCCGAACGGAGTGCGTTGGAATGGAGGGATGCGGGGCAGGAAGGGGTCGACTGATGAGGGTGGTGTTAGAAGCCCGCTGTATGTTCGCTGGCCCAGCCGCCTTCAGCGGGGAGCGGTTGTTTCTGAGATTGCAAGTGTTCGAGATCTTCTGCCAACTCTCTGTGATCTTGCCGGGGTCCCTGTTGCCGGGAGCAAGCAACTCGATGGGGCTAGCCTAAAGCAGTTGCTGATGAGAGAAGGCACAGAAGAGAGGCCATGGCCTTCTCGCATTCTTATTAATCATTGGAAAGATCGGATAAGTGTCCGAAGTCAACGGTTCCGTTTGGACGACAAGCGAAGGCTTTACGACATGGTTGCGGATCCGACCCAGCAACAGGATGTGGCATCCCGTCATCCTGAGGTTGCTGCAAAATTGAGTCGGGTGGCAGCCGTGCACCGTGAGGCCTTCATGCAGACATACTACGATGATAAACGTCCCTTCATTATTGCTCATCCAAAGTCACGCTACTCTCAGCTTCCAGCAAGGGATGCGAGAGCCCATGGCTCCATCAAGCGGTCAAATCGGTTTCCCAACTGTTCGTATTTCAAGAATTGGACAAGCACAGAAGACTGGATCAGTTTCGATGTAGAGGTTGCCTCCTCCGGCACCTACCAGGCTGCTCTCTATTATGCAGCCAAGGATGCAGGTGCAAAGTTTGAGTTATCCTTTAATGGGGCGAATCTTCCTTTTGAGCTGCGAGAGGCACACGACGTGCCAGAGCTGGGGGCTGAGCATGACCGTCACCCGCGCATGGAGTCCTACGTTAAGGATTTCAAGACTGTGACGATTGGGGAGATTGTTCTTAAGCAGGGGAAGGGGAAATTGACTCTCCGCGCTACTGAGATTCCCGGAGCGGAAGCAATGGAGTTTCGCCTGCTGACCCTGAAGCGGATGTAGGGTGGAAAGCTGGGAAGAAGTGATGGAGGCAATCAGTCCCAGAAGGGAGATGGGTGCGATGGGTGCTGTGCCGAAAATTATTTGGTTGCCCTGCGGGAGGGGCGATACGCTTCAGCGCTATCACGCTGCCCAGTGCAAGGGCTTGCTCTCTGTTCGCAACTCCCTACCGTCCGCCTCTCATGTCCATTGAAATGATTCTCACGCACCCGGGTGGCGCGCACAAAGACGACTACCTGGCGTGTAGTTTGCTGGTAGCGCAGCACGGGGCTCCGATCGAGCGGCGGGAGCCGGAGCAGGGCGATCTCGACAACTCCGCAGTATTGGTGGTCGACGTGGGTGGAGAACATGAGCCCGGGCGGGGGAATTTTGATCATCACCAGTTTCCGCGCGATCACGATCCGGTATGTGCGCTCTCCCTAGTGTTGCAGGACCTCGGTCTCTACGAAGACGCAAAAATGTTCTGCGACTGGCTCGAGCCTGCGGAGTGGTTCGACACCCGGGGGGCAGGCGGGACGGCCAAGTGGCTGGGCGTAGATCGCAACGTCGTTAGCAAGCTTAACTCGCCGATGGATGTCACCCTGCTACGGCGCTTTGCACAAGCCGAGCGGCTCGACCCTGGCGATTTGCTCTATGAGATGATGCGCTGGGTGGGAGAGGATATCCTGGAGTATTTGAAGACCTTACGTGAGCGGCTCACTTACATCAATGAGCATGGCGAGCTCTGGACTCTGGGGGCCAACGGTGAGGATTCCTTCAAGGTGATGTTCATGCCACGGACCAATCCGCTCCCGGCTGAGCCCTCGATGGGGCTTGGGCGCTACCTCGACTCGATTGGTGAATCGGAGAACGTCGCGGGTCTGGTCTATCCGGACCGACGGGGCAGCGGCTATGGGCTTTCTCGTCACAACGACTACCCACGACTTGAGTTCACCCGGATCGGCGAAGAGGATGATGTGCATTTTGCCCACGCCCGGGGATTCGTAGCAAAGACTTCAGCTACGGAGAAAGAGCGCCTGAAGGAGTTGCTTCGAGCGGCTTGGGTGTAATTGTGGGAGGAGGCTAGTGGACAGGCTCCTTCAAGATGTAGACTTTTTTATAACCGTGAAAATCCAATCGGCCATATTCGAGCGTGGGGCTGTCAGTTTCGACGGCTGTCCGGATTCGAAGCTCCCTGAGTTTGCCTTCATTGGTCGTTCCAACGTGGGCAAATCGTCTCTTATCAACCTTCTTTCCGGTATTGACGGGTTGGCACGTGTTTCGGGGAGCCCGGGGCGGACGAGGGAAATAAACTTCTTCACCGTGAATGAACAATGGAGCCTGGTGGACCTGCCAGGATATGGATACGCCAAGGTCTCCAAGGTTGACCGGATACGCTTCCAGAAGTTTATCTCAGATTATCTCATCGAGCGGGAGAACCTGGTCTGTGCCTTCGTCCTGATTGATTCACGCCATCCTCCTCAGGGCGTTGATCTGGAATTCGTGGAGTGGCTTGTAGCGGGAGAAGTTCCTTTTGAGCTGATCTTTACCAAGGCAGACAAGAACAAGGAGAGCGCCGCAAAAAAGAACATTGCCCTTTTCCGGGAGGCGATGAGGAAGTGGAGTGAGGGCGAGCCCCGGGCCTACCTCTCGTCGATCAAGACGGGAGAGGGAAAGAAGGAGATCCTGAGGAGTATCGGGGAGATGCTGTAAATGGCATAGGAAGAAGCCAGGCAGGGAGCCAGCCCCCGATTCGTTTTCAAGCGAGGATTTCCTTTACCACTCTTCCGTGAACATCAGTGAGGCGGAACTGTCTTCCCTGGTAGCGGAAGGTAAGACGCTCATGGTCAATTCCCAGCTGGTGGAGGATGGTAGCATTGAAGTCGTGAACGTGAACAGGATCACGCGCGATGGCATACCCGAGCTCATCAGTCGCTCCATGCACGTGGCCTGCTTTGCATCCGCCCCCTGCCATCCACACGCTGTAAGCGTCCTTATGATGGTCGCGTCCCGCCTTGGACTTCCCAGAGCCATTGCCTACCGCTCCCTGTGCCATTGGGGTTCTGCCAAATTCAGCGCTCCAAATGACGAGGGTTTCATCCAGAAGTCCTCTTTCCCGCAGGTCCCGGATGAGCGCTGAGATGGGTTTGTCGACCTGTCTGGTTTTGTTGGGGAGGTTGTTGAAAACGCTTCCATGATGATCCCACCCCTGATCAAAAAGTTGGACAAAGCGAACGCCACGCTCCACCAGTCTTCGCGCTAGGAGACAGTTATTTGCGAAGGACGTCTTACCGGGTTGCGTGCCATACATCTCGTGTACGGTCTGGGGTTCACTGGCAATATCCATCAGCTCGGGAACGCTGGTTTGCATCCGGTAGGCCATTTCGTACTGACTGATTCTGGTAGCAATTTCGGGATCTCCCACGTCAGCGAGGGCAACCTTGTTGAGGTCGTTGACTGCGTCCACAACTATCTTGCGTTCCCCCGGGGAAACTCCCTTCGGGTTGGATAGGTAGAGGACGGGGTCTCCCTTGGATCGAAATTCTATCCCCTGGTGAATGGTGGGCAGGAATCCACTTCCGAATGCGCTGTTGCCTGCCCCGAGGACCTGACCGGTGATCAGGACCACGAATCCGGGTAGGTTCTGGTTCTCACTTCCCAAGCCGTAGCTCACCCATGAGCCCATACTGGGCCGCCCGAATCTTTCGAACCCTGTGAGAAGAAACATCTGGGAGGGCGCATGGTTGAACTGATCGGTATGCAGAGTCTTGATTAGACAGAGCTCATCCGCAACTCCCTGGAGGTGGGGAAGAAGGTTGGACAGCTCCATGCCGGAGGCACCACATTTACGGAAGGCGAATTGGTCTTCTTTGGGAGTTCCGAGTAGATTTGGTTGTTCTCGAATGAAGGCCAGCTTGTTCGTGTCGAAGAACTCGTCAGGGCATAATTGACCGGTTCGCTTCTGAAGCTCAGGTTTGTAATCGAAGAGATCCAGATGGGATGGTGAGCCCACTAGATGAATATAGATGACTCGTTTCGCCTTGGGTGCGTGATGAAGACCGGACTGGCCCAATGAACCGCTGGGGGTCCCCGCGGAATCGGCGTTGGCGATAGAAGAAAGGGCCGCTGCTCCCATGCCGTATCCCGTTTTTTGCAGAAAGAGGCGACGGGTCTCGGTCTGGAGGTGGCTGGAGATCATTGGTTAGGAGAGGCGCAGAGTGTTCGTAGAGAGCTGTTGCGAGGGTGTCTTTAATTTCTCGTAATTGTCTCGTCGAGATTCAGCAGTGCGCTGGCGACGTAGAACCAGGCTGCTAATTCCGGATGGTTCTGGGTTTGGGGCTGATACACAAAGCGGGGATTTCCGAGGAGATCCTCTGCCTCCTGGGGATGGGCCTTGAAGTGTTCAAGCCTCTCGCGCAGGAGTTCATCGATGATTCCGCTTTCCCGGCTGTCAGGCAGACGCGAAACGGCCAGACGAAAGCCGTGCCGGATTCTGGTGCCTGGAGAGCTGGACTCTTGGAGGATTCGGTCGGCAAGCGCGAGAGCCATCTCCACGAAGGCTGGATCGTTCAGGAGAGTAAGGGCTTGGTTTGGGGTATTAGTACGCGCGCGCGCAACACTGCACGCAGCCCTGTCCGGCGCATCAAAGTTGACCATGCTCGGGTAGGGAGCAGCCCTCCGGTAGACGATATAAATGCCTCGTCGCCAGCGGCCCTCATCTTTCGCCTCCAGCCATTTGGGCTCATTTCGTCCCGTCTGACGCCAGAGCCCAGGCGGCTGAAAGGGCATCACAGGCTCCCCGAACATTCTCTTGGAGAGAAGTCCTGAGATGGCCAGAGCGTTATCGCGAATACGCTCTGCATTCAGTCGAAAGCGAGGGGCGCGGGCAAGTAGGAGGTTCAGGGGATCCTTTTCGAGGAGTGCAGGAGTAACTCTCGAGGATTGCCGATAAGCCTGAGAGCTTACCATCACCCTGAGAAGATGCTTCATATCCCAGCCGGACTCCATGAACTCAACGGCGAGCCAGTCTAGGAGGTCCGGGTGGCTGGGGGGTTCGGATTGGGTTCCGAAGTCCTCCAGAGTTGCGACGATTCCGTTGCCGAACAGTTCAGCCCACCAGCGGTTGATCGCCACACGGGCTGTGAGGGGGTTGTCCCGGTCGACCAACCACTGAGCCAGTGCGAGACGATCCGACGGTTTGGTCCCATCATTCGGCTTGCGGGAAAGAGTGAGAATGGAGGGTGTCCTTGCCTGAACCCTTTGTCCTGGTGAGAGAAACTCTCCTCGAGTCAGGATGTGAGTGGTCCGCCGCTTCTCCATTTCGACCATGACGAGGGTTTGATTGGCTTTGATAGTATTGCGCTGCTTCTTGAGACGGGCGATCTCGGCATCGATTTTCTCGAGGGTGGGGGTTTCTTTTTCGAAGTGGGCGCGGAGTTTCTTTTGCTGGGCTTTACTGCGTTTGTGGGCCGGATTTTTGAGAATAGCGATTAGGTCGGCAGGAAGTTTGGAGTCTTTGCTGACCTCGGTGCGGGCGGAGAGGCGGAGGTTTCCAATGACGCGCCCTCTACCCCAGTCCTGCGGCAACGTGAAGACGAGGGTGGTTCCACTTGCTTGTTCGATTGGGTTGACCAGTTCGAAGGTAGCCCAATGTGATTTTCCGAACTGTGGATTGATTGCCCAACCCGTGGAGGGTCTGCCGTCGATCAGGCCGGCGACGTCCCAGTTCTTCTGGGAGAAGTTTGCTTTTGGGCGGTGCAGTCTGATCGGCGTATCGTTCTTGTCGTTACGGAGGGTGGCGGTGAATTCCTTGAGGACGAAGTTGGGGTTTTGGGCATCTCCGCGGCCGGGTCCGTTGCCAGGCAGCATGGGAGTTGCGAGCGCTTCCAGTTTGAATTGGGAGATGCGGGGAAGGGTGGTCCGGGTTTCGACGGTATAGGTTGCAGTGTTGGGAACTTTGCCGCTGAGGAAGACGGATCCGTCTTCGAGAATGCCGTGTTTTTCCCCACCATTGGAGCTGAATCTAGTGACTTGGAGAACTTTCCAGCCAGTTTGCTGCGCGACGCTTTCGGAGTGGCGGCGTTCCCAGGCGAGATAGTCTTCTTCCTGAGACTTGAGAGTGTCGTCGCGACTTTTCTGGAGCAGGGCGATCTTGTTCTCGTGGTCTTCCGCTTGTTGTTGCTGCTTGGCGGTTAGGGGCAGATCGAGATAGGGGCCGATAAAATCGTGTGATACGTCCGTCTTGTTGCTGGGTAGCTGAACTTCGAGAGGGGTATGATTGAAAAAATCAAAAAAGGAGTAGTAATCCTCCATGCTGAACGGGTCGTATTTGTGGTCATGGCACTGGGCGCATTCCAGGGTAATACCCAGCCAGACTGTGGCAGTGGTGTTAACCCGGTCGATTACCTGGTCGACCCGGTTACCTTCCGGGCTGACCCCCGCCTCCACATTACAGGTTACCGTCCGGTGAAATCCTGTCGCAACTTTCTGGTCAAGTGTGGCATCAGGGAGAAGATCGCCGGCAATCTGTTCAATCGTAAATTGATCGAACGGCATATTGGCATTAAGCGCCTTGATGACCCAGTCCCGGTAGCTCCATGAAGGGCGCAACTGGTCAGCCTGAAAGCCGTTAGAATCAGCATACCGGGCGAGGTCGAGCCATGGTCTTCCCCACCTTTCGCCAAAACGGGGGGAGGAAAGGAGGCGATTAACGGCTTCATCATAAGACTTTTCCCGTTCTTCGGAATTGGCCCATGTATCCTCGAAGACTCGAATATCCTCAAGAGTTGGAGGGAGCCCAATGAGATCGAGGGAGAGCCGCCGTAGGAGCGCTGCCGGATCAACCTCAGATGAGTAAGAGAGTCCCTCCTGCTGAAGTTTCCGTAACAGAAAAGAGTCAACAGTATTACGGACCAGAGATGGGTCTTCGACTGAGGGAACGGGTGGACGTAGAGGCTTTTTCCATGCCCAGTGCTCTCCGTATTTGGCCCCTGCCTCGATCCATTCACTCAAGAGGGCTTTTTGGTCTGGCGTCAGAACTCGTTTTGAGTCCTTAGGTGGCATATGGTCATCTGCATCCGGAGAGAGAATCCGGGCAATCAATTCGCTTTCCCCGGGCTTTCCCGGCACGATCGCAGGGCCAGTCTCCCCCCCTGTGGTGGCCCCCTCAAATGTATCCAGCCTTAGCTTTGCCTCCCGGGCCTGCTCATCCGGGCCGTGGCAGTGATAGCAGTTTTCTGCCAAGATCGGCCTGATTTCACGCCCGAAATCAGGGCCCTCGCTCGCCATTACTACGAATGGCCAGAGGAGAAGAATTGATGGGCGCATGGCGATGTTCTTTCTACGGCCTGTCGCTTGAGGGCGCAAGGATGGACCGGAGGCGGGTGGAGGGACGGCATATCATTCCAATCGATGGAATGATTGAAATTATCTACTCACCGTTTCTGTGCCAGTCGGTCATGCTGCAACCCTGATGAACGCACCGCGCCACCAACTTAGCTGGGTTCTGCTACTGCCAGCTCTCGTGGTCCCAACTGTGGGGGCGCTCTTTTACTTTTTTATCTTCCCGGACGGACCGGTAGGGAAGTTGGCTTACACTCTGACCAAGGTTTTTATTCTCTGCTATCCGCTTCTCTTCCTCTGGAGAGCCGGTTTGAATGGAGTCCTCAGAAGAGCTCCTGATATTCAGTGGCCGACCTGGAAGCGGGTGGGGTTAACTGGTCTGCTGAGTGGGCTCGTCATTGCATCTGTAGGGTTCCTTTTGATGTGGACGCCCGTCGGTTCGCTTGTGTGGGAAGCTGCTCCCCGGGTCATGGTTCGAGCCGAGGGACTCGGCTTCAGAGAGAATTTCCTGCTCTTTGCGGTCTTTGTTTCAGTATTCCATTCTGGATTAGAGGAATTTTACTGGAGGTGGTTTGTCTATGGCCAACTTCGGGGCAAGATGCGCCGCTGGTGTGCTCACCTTTTAGCTGCTGGAGCTTTTGGGGGGCACCACCTGATTGTTACCCTTCAGTTTTTTCCTGCGGCCCTCGCCTTGATCCTGACATCCTGTGTAGTAGTAGGGGGTGTGATCTGGTCCCTGATGTATGAGCGGCAGGGAACCCTAGTCGGGTGCTGGCTCAGCCACCTTATCGTAGATGTGATGCTGATGGTGATCGGTTACCAGCTGCTGATGGGGGCATAATGAGGCCGCCGGGGGCTAGGCTAAAATAACTACCTGTCCCGGTGGATGTTATGGACAAGACCCGCAGGGGTTGATTTACCATGCTGGCATGCCGGGAGGAAACGGGACCAACCGAATGAGCTGGACGCCGATGGTGGCGGCTCTCGTGGTGCCCCTTCTCTGCGCGTTGATCTACGTTGTCTGGATTCCCCACGGGAATACGGGGCGAGGGGCATGGTTCGCGACCAAGATCTGGGTTCTTGTATATCCGCTTTTCTTTTTTGGATTAATTGGGCTTGGGGGACTGACCCGGAGGGAAAGTCGATCTGGGAATTGGCCCTCATGGGGGGCTGTTGTTGCTACGGGGGTCCTTAGTGGGCTTGGTATCGTGCTGGCGGGGTGGATCATGGTTCTCACCCCAATCGGAGAGATCGTCAGGGAGAACAGCCATAATCTCGTTGAGAGAGCGAAGGGGCTGGGGTTTGCCACGAAGGAGCGCTTCCTGATTGTAGCCGCGTTCATCACTGTTCTCCATTCGGCGATGGAGGAGTATTACTGGCGGTGGTTCGTTTATGGGCATCTGCGCCAGATGGTCGGCCGCTGGCCTGGTCACTTGCTCGCTGCGCTGGCCTTCACGGGTCACCATCTGGTCCTCATGAGTGTTCTTTTCCCGCTTCCACTGGCTCTTTTTCTCTCCTCACTGGTTGGCCTCGGGGGAGTGATATGGACTTGGATGTATCAGAGACAGGGTACTGTGCTGGGCTGTTGGATCAGCCACCTGCTTGTGGACGCATTTCTCATGGTTGTGGGCTATCGCCTTATTCTGATGTCCTAGGCCCTTATTAGCTAAGATCCCGGATCAGCTCTTGGATTGAAGGTAGGCGATCAGATCACGAATCTGCTGGTCGTTTAATCGGTCTAATAGACCTTCCGGCATGATGGAGACCGGGGCCCGCGTTAGCTGTGCGACATCCTTGCGGGCGATAACAGTTCTGATGCCGGAAAGGTCCTTGATGGTAACGGTGAGGGCATTCGCATCCGTGATGAATCCAGTCAGGATTGCAGAGGTCGCCTTACCTGTTGGCCGCAGGGTGATAGTGGCAAGCTCGAAGCCTTCCCTGATGCCGAGGTTGGGGTCGATTATGGCGGGCACCAGATAATCGAGATTTTTCATCTCATAGCCCGTTAAGTCTGGGCCGATGTCCCGACCCTGATTCCTGAATTTATGGCAGGCGGCGCACTGTTGGGCAAAAACGGCATTTCCGTCGGAAGGCTTTCCTTGAGGCGCCTCCGCTGAGAGGAGGTTCTTGATCGCCGCGATTCGTTCGGCCTTGTGTCTGGTTGAACTTTGCGTGGAACCGAAGTGCTGATTGAGCAGGCTCAGGATCTGACTATCCTCGTAGTTCCTCATGACCAGAATACTGGCCTGGCTGATAGAGGACTTATCGATGATGCCGCCCTTCACGGCCAGGAGTAGCTGGTGGGCCCATGCAGGTCTGCTGGCCAGGAGTGACTGGGATACCTGGCGAAGATCACCTTGTAAGTGGGGATAAAGGCTTAGGAGAGTAGAAGGAATGTTATCTCCAGAATATCTTCGAAGCGCAGTGAGTGCAGCCAGCCTCACGGATGGCTCGGTTTTTTCATTACGTAGTAAAGACAGAAAGATTTTTTCAGAGGGCGCATCACCCAGCTCTCCCAGCGCCTTGATCAAGTCGAGACGCTGGGGCAGGGGCGTCGAGGGGGCCTTCAGGAGGGGGCGTGCTGCCGCCAGGGCTTGCGGGCTTCTCAATCTTAGAGAGAGTCGAATGACCTCCCCGGAGACGTCTTCAGTCTTCCAGAGAAGAGCCAGCGCCGCATCGAGTTCTGGAGGAACTGGATCTAGAGATGTTCCCTCGAGGGCCTTCGCCATTCCGCGGATCAGGGTTTCGAGATGCCCGGAGCCCTTCGCGATCGTGAGAAGCTGAGCACACATCCGGAGACTTTCAGGGCTTCGTTCTGCCATATATCGTCGCCCGACACGTTCACTCAAAACGGTTTCGAAGAGGGGCGTATCCCAGAATCCCGAGTAGGAGAGAAGCTCACGTGCGCGAGCGGGGTGGTGGCTGATGAGGCTCTCGAGAGCCCACCAGAGTTGAAGAGGGATAAAGGGATCGGCAGAAAATTCGCCTCGCCTTGCCAAGGTTTCGATAAGCGGCCGATCTCCCAGAATTTGGGCGGCAGAGGCGATCTGAGAAATTACCTCCGCATGTTTTGTGCTGCTCGCGATTTCGATCAGGGCGGGGCCGAGGTCGATTCCGTGATCAGCTGCGATACGAATTGCCCATCGCTGTAGGTCGGGGCTGGGAGCTCGCAGGGCAGCGATCAGGAGCTGCTTCATTTCCGAGGGATTGGTTTGCGGCAGGGATGTTCCTTGGAGAATCCATAGCGACTCCAGAGCCTGTTGCTCTGAGCTTTCATTATTCGCAGTGTATTCTTTTAGAATCCTGCCCAGCTCACGGAGGGTAGACTCTTCACCACGGGCACTCAGTAGTCGGCGCGCGTGGCGTCGCGCCCACTGATTTTTTTCGATTAGTTTCTCTACCAGCTGAGGGGAGGGTAATTCCCCGAGATCAGGAGGTTTGGAGGCCTTGGAATCCCGACTTCGAATCCGGTGAATTCTACCATTGCTCCGATCCCAGTTGTCCCGCGGGTCGACATGGGTAATTCGGGCATCATAAAAGTCGGCTACGTAGATCGAGCCATCTGGGCCGACTGCACAATGAACTGGACGAAACCACTGATCTCGGGTTCGGAGAGGGTTTTTTTCCTCGATGGTGGTAAAGGTGCTACCGCTGGATTCCATCCGGAGGGCATGAATTTTGTTTCCGAGTGAATTGGGCCCCACGAGGCGCCCCTCAAGTTGTGGAATCGCTCCACTGCTGTAGTGGATCCATTGGTGAACGAGCCGGATCTTCTCCCCCTGGATGGGCATTCCGAAGAAATGTCCGAAGCTGTATGGGTTAGTGTGAGGGCCGTGCTTGCCGAACCCCTTCTGATAATAGCCACCCTGGACAAAGTGGACCGCCTGCTGAGTCCCATTCGTGCCTGAGTAAAGACGTCCACTCGCATCGAAATCGACCCCGAAGTTATTCCAGCCACCCTCCGCAAAAAGCTCAAATTCATGGCGAACCGGGTGGTAGCGCCAGATGTTCTGTCCGAGGAAGGGATAGCGGGGAGCGGCCTCGTCGAGATGAACCCGCACGCGGGCAGTCACTGTGCTTCCAGTGCAGCCGTAGAGCCATCCATCGGGGCCAAACTTCAGACTGTTAGAGATGGAATGGGTGTCTTCCAGGTTAAACCCTGACAGGTGAACAGTTGGTTCGCAGTCAGGGATATCGTCTTGGTTTCTGTCTGGATAAAAGAGGAGGTAGGGGGGGTGCAGGACCCAGACGCCACCGTTTCCATGTGCGAGGGAGGTGACCATGTTCAGCCCATCAAGAAAGGTCTTGTGGAGGTCATATTTCCCATCTCCATTGGTATCTTCATGGATGGTGATCTTATCCCGGCCTGCGAATTTCCGGTGGGTAGGGCTGGTAAATGGAGGCGGTGGCGGCACTTGGTCGAAGACCTTGCGAAGGTGTTTGTCCCAGGTGAGGACTTTGAGCCCTGCAGGATTGGGGTACTGGATATATTGTATGACCCAGAGCCGGCCACGTTCGTCAAAGTCCACGAAGAGAGGCTGCCGGACCTGGGGCTCGCTGAGAACAGTTTCCACAGTCAATCCGGCCCCGGCTTCGAACAAGGCGAGGGCCTTATCAGGTGAAGAGGGTTGGCCCTTGTCATCAGCGCGGGCATAAGGATTCTTATTTCCATCGAAGTGCTGGGAGACCGCGGAGAGTAACTGGCGGCGCCACTCCTTGTCCGCGGGGACAACACCACGATGACCAGCATGCTCTACTCCTGCTAATTTGAGATAAGAGGCCGTCTCCGCCTCAGGGTTCTCTCCCCACTGCGCCCAGGACGGCACATCGCCGCGCCTGAAGAGCCACTGCCCAGTCAGGTCTATGGCGTCATCTATTCGCGTCAGGTGAAGGGGCCCCTTAAGAATTCCGCCCTTTCCCTCCTTATTGAAAATTCGCCAAGCAATGAGATTGGTTTTGCCGAAGCGAACCTGATCGGGCTCGATGACAAATGGACGCCTTATGCTGCTCGAAGGTTTCCCAAACAGAGGAGGCATAGACCCATTGGCCCCAACCTTGGTTCCATTGAAGAACGCCTCATCGACATCGCTGATGTTATCGACAATGAGAAGGAGACGGCTTCCTTGCCATTCTCGGGGAATCTTGACGTAGGAACGATACCACCCGAAGCCCCGTGTGCCCTGCCACCCCTCTTCCTGGGGGACCGAGGTCGTAGTCCACCCTTCGTGCTGGGCGAAGCCCGAACTAGCAGCTAGCAGGCACAGAAAAACAGCAGTAAATGGCATGGGGTAGGAGATTAATGGGTGAGCTTGCCCCAGCTTTCAACCGCCAAAGTGGCCTCGGAGGCTCTGCATTCGGCGGAAGGGCGGGGATCCATGAGCATTGGCGATGTGCCAGGGGCGGTGGGATTTTGGGTGTGAGCGGAAAACTACTCATTTCCTGTCCCACCTGAACGCTTGATCGGCAGCCCGGTTTTAGCGTTGGATAAGGCATGCACAGACGCACATTCTTAAAGGGAGTCGCAGGTTCGTCGATTATCGGATCTCAAGGGGCATGGGCTGAGAACAGCGAGACACAATCAAAGCTGGCGCTTGGCTACGATAACTTTGCGGTCCGGGCGATGAAATGGAAGGCGCCACAGCTCATCAAATATGCTGCTGAGCTTAAATGTGATACTCTGTTCATCACGGATTTTGGGCCGCTTGAAAAGATGACCGATTCCTATCTGAAGGATATCCGAAGACAGGGTGAGGATGTAGGAATACAAATCCTTCTTGGCAGCTGGAGTATCTGTCCTTCCTCTGTAAAATTCCGGGATACTTGGGGCAGTGCAGATGAGCATCTGCAGCTTGGGATCAGGGCGGCCGCAGCGCTTGGATCTCCTGCCTTTCGTGTTGTTCTCGGAGCAGGAGATGACCGCAAAACTGAGGGAGGAATCGAGGCGCGGATTGCCGACACGGTGAAGGTTCTTAAGAGGAATCGCACGCGATGTCTGGACTCAGGGATCAAGATAGCGATGGAGAATCATGCGGGGGACATGCACACCTTGGAACTCCGTGGTCTGATTGAGGAAGCGGGCCCGGACTTTGTCGGAGCTAATTTTGACTCTGGCAACGCGGTGTGGACCATGGAGGACCCTGTTCAGGCACTTGAGAATATTGGTAAATACGTGATCACCACCAGTCTCCGTGACTCAGCGGTGTGGGAGAGTGAAAATGGTGTTACCGTGCAATGGACTGCGATGGGGGAGGGGAATACCGATCTTAAGACCTTCTTCGCGCGATTCGCAGAGCTCTGTCCAGATGTTGCGGTCAACATCGAGACAATCTCCGGATTTAATCGTGAATTGCAGGTGAAGAAAGATGATTTCTGGAAAGCTTGGCCCAAGGGTAAGCCCGAGGGCTATGATAAGTTTCTGGCTCTTGCCAAGAGTGGAAGTCCAAGGAAGGCGGGGCCAGTAGACCAGAAGGAGGATATCTCCAAAAGTATCGCCTATTGCCGAAAGGAACTGGGTCTTGGCCGCCGATAGTTCCTGCAGAGAGATGCCCATCAGATCAGATGCAGGTTCGAGGTGGTGATGGTATAAAGAGTAGTAGCTGCCTGCTACCTCCGGAGTTATCCGGCCTTCATTAATATCCATGTCGCGACTACTACTTCCTCCTCATCGTCTGGTAGCTCTTTTTGAAAGGGGTGGCATCACGAGGGCTCAGCTGCAGGCAGCAATGACTGTTCATCAGCAGCGCCTGCTCATGGAAATTGCGGAGGCAAGGAAAAGTCCGGTTCTTTCCTTTCTGGATGAAAAATTAAGTCGCTACGTCGCCAGCCGTCTCGAGCGAAGGCATGGCGAGAAAATTATCCGCATGGTTCTCAGAGCGCTGGCGGACATTGACGATTTCCCCCCTGCCGACCTCTTGTGGAATGCGGAGCACCCTGATGTTCCCCTGCACTGCTTTTTTCGCCTTCGCCGGGAGCCGGTCTTTCGTCTCATTAGCCTTACGGTCGACCCCTTGGGCGTAAAGGTAGTGATCGAGCATGGGCAGGCTGCGAAACGCCATACCACAAGGCAGGAAATCCAACTTGTAAGAGACAGGTTCGGAAAGCTGAGTGCGGGAGCTGGAAGTATGTTGAATTGAAGTTCCCGTCCACGGTTCTTGCGCCCCTGTCGCTCTTCACTACTCTGGCGGTATGAAAACGAAAGTTCTTTTCCTTCCACTAGTCCTTGCCGCGGCACTCGGTGCGATGGTGTTCGCCCAGGGTGATCGCAAGCCAAGGGCAAAGAGCAAGGTCATTGAGAAGGGCGTTCGGTTTGACCCAGTAGTGCGAAATATGGAGGGCTGGACAGTGCATATCGATCCCGCTCTGCTTGAGGGAGAGCACGCGTTGACTGGCAGGAAGTGCCTGAGAATGCTCGGGGATCATCTCAATCGTATTTCACTCCTCGTTCAGGGGGATGTCCTCAAGAGGCTGCAGAAGTGTGAAATATGGATTGAACACAAGCATCCCTCATTGGGGGCGATGCAGTATCACCCCGGAGAGGGATGGTTACGCAGGCATGGACATGACCCACGCCTGACGAAAAAGGTTCACATCCCACAGGCTGAGGCATTGATCTCGAGAGGACAGTTACTCAAGCACCCGGCAGTTGTGCTCCATGAGCTGGCCCATGCGTATCATGACCAGGTTCTTGGTTTTGATTACAAGCCCGTCGTGGATTCCTATGATGAGGCAATGAAGGAGGGAACTTATGAGAGGGTCTTGCTTTATACGGGCCGGACTGTGCAGCACTACGGCGCCACCAATCACAAGGAGTATTTTGCCGAAGGAACCGAGGCCTACTTTTATCACAACGACTTTTATCCGTTTGTCCGAGCAGAGCTCAAGAGGCACGACCCCACCCTGCACGACGCACTAAAGGAGGTCTGGGGACCAGCTCAATAAAGGCGGCTTTCTCCCATTGGATAACGCCTCCAAGACGTGGAGCAGATCTAACCTACAGGTCCTCTCCGTGCAACTGGAGCAGGCGCTGGCTTTCCTTGACGAGGAAGTCGCAATCCATGAAAGGGTCAGAACTGATGTCCTGCCAGAGGACCTTGCCGGCTGGCGAGATCACAAAGGTGCCATGGAGGGGTGATTTCTCAAAGTCGTCATAGGCATTCCATTCCTTGAATACATTCAAGGCCGGGTCCGCAACCAGAGGGAAGGGGAAGCTGTCGCCATCCTTTTCCCACTTTTCCCGTGATTTAATCAGATCGGGCTCGCTGTCCGTGCTGATAGCGAGGACGTCAAAACCATTCTCCTCGAAGAGCTTGGCGCTCTCTGCAAACTTCTCCAATTGCTCGGCACAGTGCAGGCAGCCATAGCCCAGATAAAAAATCAGGATGATGGGCCTTCCCGCGTAGTCCTTCCGGGAAATCGTTCCGCCCGTGCCATTCGGCAGGGTAAAATCGTAGGCCGTGGGTGGAGTCCAAGCCACCGGTCCGAGAGAGTCGAGGGGAGGCCGGACACCAATATCATCACGAAGCACTGGCTGCGATTGCCACTCACCAAGATCGAGCTCCCCGGCGATCGCCATTACCCTTACGACCGGAGGAGCCTTCGGGTCGAGGTGGGCTGAAATAGGCTTCAGTAGTTCAAAGGCTTCGCGCGTCTGCTCTTCCTTCCCGGTGGCATGCAGGATTTCGATGCGGGCGAGAAGAGGAAGGACTCGATTTTCGCCAGGCTTCAAGGCCTCCTCACTCATGGCAAGGGCCTTTTCCTCGTCACCGGCCCAGAGGTGGAGTTTGGCAAGATTGTATTTATCATCCTCAACAGACCCAAGATGCTTTTTGGCTTCGTCCATTTTGTTTTCGAGCAGGGCAGAGAAACAGAGGATCGCCTTCCGGGCTTTCTCCACTTTCTTAATCCACTCCTCGGGCTTTTTGGTCGCTTCCTTAACGATCTTTTCTGTTTCTTTTTCGTCCTTTTCCTCCTTGGCAGCTTTCTCTCGTGCCTCGGTCTCTGCCTTCTCGCCTTCTTCACGGGCAGTGTTCAGGAGGTTGGAAAGCTCAGCGTCCACGGATTGGAGCCCGACCAGTGACTTTTTGCCGAGGTGTGCATGCCCAAGAAGGCGGAGGCGTTTGAGTTGTTCCTCACGCTTTGGGGTCGGGGGGAGGTAGGGGGTATCCGCAAGTTGCAGCGTTTCGTCCCAGAGCTCAAAACGTTTGAGCACCTCAAAGATTCGACTCCGGCCATAACTTGCGCTTCGCCCACCTCGGCTGAGAGTGTTGAGCTTCGGATGTCTCGGATTGGCAAGGAGGCTCTGTGCCATACCCAGAGCATCGTGGGCCCGTCCAAGTGTCATCCAGTTCCGGCATAGCCATTCGTTGTTGTGGGCGTAGTTGTGAATTCGGTCGGGCAGCACCCTACGCGTTATCATGTATTTATGGTCAGTTCTCGCTGAGGCCTCCTGCGCAAAGGCGGAGTCTTCCCATCTTTTCAGCTTGGAGTAAATATGACCTGGCATGTGCCACATGTGGGCAATTCCCGGGGCGGTGTGTCCGAGCTTGGCAGCGGAATCGAGAGCGACCTTGGCTTTCTTGCCGTCCCAGAGGTGGATCCGATAGTGGTGTGCCGGGTGCATTGGGTTGATGGCAAAGATCTGCTGGAGGATGGCATCGACTGCCTGATGGCTGTGAATCGGGAGGCCGCTGCGTCCGAATTGCCAGAGACGGACGCACAGAAAAGCACGGGCTTCGATCTCACCTGGGTAATCCTGAATGATCCCCTCGAGATCATCGATCAGCTCCTGTTTACGCTTCTTTGCGTCCTTCGGCTCACCATCGAGGTAGTTAGCCTGGGCCTCGATATAGCGCTGGTTCTGCTCCGAGGCGTTCTCTTTGAGTTCGGTGGCCTTTTTAATGAAGACCTTGGCCCGTTTCTCATTTTCCCAGTTGGCCATCGCCATCCCCCAGTAGGCCATTGCGCAGTCGGGGGCTTTCGCGGCAATCTGACGGAATGTCCGCTCCGCTTCGTAATACCAGAACCCATGCAGTTGTCCGATTCCCTGATTAAAAAACGGTTGTCCTTCGTCCCATGCGCATTGAATGGGAAAGGAGATATTGCCAGTACCTTCAATCGGCTGAGCGGAGTGCCGCGGGCCTTGGTTAAATGCCTCTCCCTGATGTGAGTGGCCGGCCTTGGGTTTGTCGTCACCAGTCGCCTCCGGCTTGTCCTCGGCTGGGAGCAGCGGCGAGATTGCGAGAAGGATTGGCAGCGCAAGAAGGCGATTGAGAATCACGCTATTGATACGAACATGAATGTCCCGTCCCTACCAAGCCAATTGTAGGAGTCCTTTCCGGAGCTTTTTTCTCTCTCTAGGCAGCAGCAGATCTGGGAATAAGGGGCTTCTGCTACCTCTAAGCGCCCAGCTACCCGGGCCGGGCAAGAAAACTATCCTGAAGGATCGGCAGGCTCATTGTCCCAGCTTCAGATGAAGGTTAGAATTGCCTTCGACCGGGAAACGCCTTGGATCTCTCCAATGGTGCCCCGGGGTGTCTCTTGACCGGGGAGATCTCGCAATCTAAGGAGGCGGTGTGCGGGCGATACGAATTATTTTAACGGGGGTGCTGCTGAGTGCTTCTGTTGGCCTCGGGGAGGAAAATCACGGAGCGTGGGAAGGAAAGGGAAACGCAGGTATTACCCTGAGCAGGGGAAATGGGGAGTCTCTCCGGGGGACCGCGGGGCTTGAGCTTTCCCGTAGTTTAGGAGAGTGGGAGGTTCAGACTACGGCGGCCCTACTTTATGGGAGAGATAACGGAGTGAGCTCCGGTGAGCGGGTAGAGAGTTCTTTTCAGCTCAACCGGGGGCAGAGAAGTAGGTTGTATACCGGCTTTAGCGGCGAGTTTCTTCATGATCAGCCGGCCAGGATCGATTGGAGGGCAGTGATTACGCCGATCATTGGGTGGAGAGCACTTGAAAAGGAGCATCTTGAGCTTGATCTGGAAGCGGGACCAGGCCTTACGTGGGAGAACCGTGACTCTGTTACTCGTGGGTTCGGCTCGGTTCGTTTGCATGAGCGCCTCGACCTTCAGTTAACAAAGCGGTTGCACTTTTTTCAGTCTCTCACAGCGCTTTTCGAGGCGGGAGATCCTCGCAACTACACGGTTAAGGCAGACGCGGGTTTGGAATCGAAGCTAGGCGGGAGCTGGTCGTTGCGTCTCGCGGGAAAGGCTGTGTTTCATGGGGAGTCCCGCCAGACAGCTGGTGAAGACCTTCTGGTGACAGCAGGTTTTGGCTACAACCTTCATTCGGCGGGTCAAAGTGAGGGTGTCCTCGCATCCGGCATTAAGAAATTGAAATCGAAATCTGGTGATTGGGCCGTCACCGCTCTGCTGGGTGGCAGTGTTTCCAAGGGTAACAGTGAGGCTCGCTCTATCAGCAGTGGACTCAGATTGAAGAGGAACAGGGATGAAACTGAATTCGTCGCTGGCATCTTTGGGGTCTATGGACAGCAGGGTGGAGCAATGAGTGCGGAAAGCCTTTCGGGTGATCTGCACTATCAGCGTAATCTGGGGAAGAGGAGGTTTGGGGGTATGAGGCTGGATTGTGATTATGATGCGCTTGCTGGTCTTGACTGGCGTTTGGCGTTTGCCCCGTATTTCGGGTGGTTGGTGTTTGAAACAGAGACGAGCCAGCTCACCGTGGAGGGTGGGCCCTCTGTCGTGGCAGAGCAGAAAGGCAGGCGTGAGAGTGCCTTTCTGGCGACTTATGCTGCGGTAAAGGCTGAACATCAGCTGGGGGAAAGAACCCAGCTTGTGGGGGAGCTCTCCTGGCTGAGTAAGGCTGCGGATTTTAAGAGCCATATCATTACTTCGGAACTCAGGGTCGAGCATGCCCTTTCAGAGAGGCTAAGCCTGCAGTTAGTGGGGCGGAGTAGCTATGACACTGATCCAGCGGAAAACAGCGGGCGGCATGACTTGCAGGTCGTCAGTGCTCTGGCCGTTAGATTTTGAGGGAGAACGACCTGTGAGCCTGAAGAGGGTAAAACCTGCAAATATGGAGGGTTGTTGGCCTCAAGGGCTCCGAATATTCCACTTTCGGATACTTTTTTCTTGGGCTCCAGAGAAGGAGGCTGAGAAAACTTTCAAAATTATTTCAGGGGAGGTGATCCTGAGTTCAGTCGGAGAACTTACCCCTAGATTTCTGGGAGCCCAGTATTACAGACCTCGTTAAAAAAAGGGTAATTGGCAGATCCGAGCTGTCTTGTTCAGGCCCCACAAGTGAGGGCCGGATTGACGCTTCCTGTTCTTGAACTGCCTTTTTTAAAGCGTCTGAGGATGATTTGCAGGGTAGCTGCGGAGGTCGTGGGCGAAGTGTGGTCGCCCTTGAGGGATTTGGGTGAGGGGGGGGATGAGGGGGGAAGGCCTTGGCCTCATTCACGGTGCTCAAAATGCCAGCAGGCTCTCTCAGAGCGGTCGGAAGGCCGCTCGAATAGGAGGAAGGCAGATCGTCTTATTGGCAGAATAAAAAATTATTCTCTTCTTCGGAGGCGAAATGCTTGACGGAAACCGCTTAAATTTATGGGTTGAAGACCGAAGTTTCATTCGAACCTAACCAATAACGAACCAAAATTCATGGCCCAGAAAGCAGCAACCAAGACAGAAATCCTCAACAACATGGCCGAAGCAACCGGCTTTAACCGCAAGCAAGTCGCTTCAGTGCTCGATGCTCTGGGCGCGGAGATCAACAAGGGTGTGAGTCGGGGAGGACCCGGACAGTTCACGATTCCCGGTCTTTGTAAGATCGTTGTGCAAGACAAGCCTGCTACGGAAGCAACAACTCGCGCTAATCCGTTCAAGCCTGGTGAGATGATGGACGTCGCAGCCAAGCCGGCCCGTAGGGTCGTCAAGGTGCGCCCTCTCAAGAATCTGAAAGATATGGTCGCCTAGTCAGCGACCTAAAGGTCAATTCCTTAGGAACCGCGCCTCGAACAGGGGCGCGGTTCTCTTTTGGAAGACATGCGGGCAGGGCCCCTGTAACTGGCCTTCATCCCATGACACCTTGGGTTAGCCGTGAAAGAGGCTGGTGTGATTTTGCACAACAAACCCAATTGCACCATTGAATCCAAAGTGCTGAGCAGGCCACAAACATTCCAATGCACGTCGTCGCCCTTCAGTATGATATCGCCTGGGAAAATCGGGAGGCCAATTTTGACACTGTCCGCCGGCTCCTGACCGGAGCAGCAGTCTCTCCGGGATCTCTCATTGTGCTTCCGGAGATGTTTTCAACCGGATTCAGCATGAATGTTTCGCGGGTGGCTGAGGCAAAGGCAAGTGAGACCGAGAAGTTCCTCTCGTCGCTTGCATGGCAATACGAGAGCCACGTCGTCGGTGGGCTCGTGAGTAAAGACCCCGGATCGGCCTTGGGCCGCAACGAAGTAGCAGTCTACGATCCTTCGGGTCGACCGGTTGCTCTTTACCAGAAAAACTACACGTTCTCCTATACCGATGAGTCCAGCCACTATGTAGCTGGCGATGGACTGGCCATGTTTCGCTGGCATGATTTTACGGTATGTCCGGTGATCTGTTACGATCTCCGGTTCCCTGAGCTTTTCCGTAAGGGCGTAAGAGATGGGGCCGATCTTTTTACGGTCAGCGCTAACTGGCCAGAAGCCCGATCGCGCCACTGGAAGACTCTTCTGGAGGCTCGGGCGATCGAGAATCTTTCCTGCATTGTTGGGGTCAACAGAGTGGGGTCGGACCCTCGGTTTCACTATCCTGGAGGGTCGCGAATATTAAATCATCAGGGGGCGGTGCAGGCAGAAGCGGGAGACTCCGAAACGGTCCTCTGCTGCAAGCTGGACTACAGTGAACTCATAGCGTGGAGGCGAGAGTTTCCTGCCTTGGACGATATCAAGGGCTGATTGCCCGTGGCTGGGGACCGTCGAAAAGAAAGGGTAGAATCCTGGGGAGTCTACTATTCCCACTCATCTTCTACGGTCTTGCGGTAGGCAGCAATATCCTGTTCTCCGTAGTAGGCGATGAGGATGGCTCCATCGGCGGCTACCGTATCAAAGAGGCTGTGCATTAGTTCCTGCTCCCCGGGCCATGGGTAAACGTAAAAGACGTCGATCTCGTCAATCTCGCAGTCCATGCCCTCGTAGGCTGGGATGAGTATGTTGGACTCGCCCCAGTGAGAAACGGGTTCCGGAGTCATTAATTCCGCCCCACCGTGGGCGGGGTAAGATCCAAACCCCTCGGGGAAGTAACTGGTGCACAGGTTTTCGACTTTGATCGCGTGATCATTCGCCAGGTCCCGGGCTAGTGCGACCAGGTCCTCTTCGATCTCCAGCCCATACGAGCGGTAGCCCAGAAGGGAGGCGAGGCAGGCTCCAAGACCGAAGCCACTTCCCCACTCACAGAAATTGTGGCCGAGGGGAAGATTCTGCTCGGTGAGCGATTTCAAAACCCGGTAAAGAAGAACGGGGTCGCTGGGAAGGAACCGTGGAACCCTGCGGTTACGATTGGACTCGAAGAGGTCATCAAGTCTTCTGTCCGCATCCGTGATTAACGCTGCAACCCTGGGGGGAAGGGCCTTGTCATCAAGGTGCACGGTAATCTCCTCCAGAGCCATCGCAGGCAGCTTGGCAGTTGCGCCCCCTGTTGTCGATGCGGTCAGCCAAATTCCTCGACTCGCGACCTGATTAGGTGAACATGCGTGACGTTGAAAGAGGTGGAGATCTTTACTGACGGTGCCTGTCGGGGCAATCCGGGGCCCGGGGGCTACGGCGTTGTCCTTACCTCCGGGGCGCATCGGAGGGAGCTGAGCGCGGGGTTTGCCCGGACCACCAATAACCGTATGGAACTACTGGCAGCTATCGCCGGTCTGGAAGGACTCAAAGAGCCTTGCCGCGTGTGCCTTTGTTCAGACTCCAAGTATCTCATCAATGCGATGACGCGTGGTTGGCTGAGGAAGTGGAAAGGGCTTGGCTGGAGGCGGGGGCCGGGACAGAGACTGCGAAACGAAGATTTATGGAAACGTCTCGATACGGCATGCCGGGAGCACGAAATGCACTGGCAATGGGTCAAGGGTCATTCGGGACATTCTGAAAACGAATGCTGCGACGCTCTTGCTGTAGAAGCGGCAGAAGGTAGTGATCTGCCGCCTGATGAAGGTTACCTGAACGAGGAGCAGCTTGCGGGGGACCCTCCTGGCCTTTTCGACTGAGAGCAGGGTCTCCCTCCGGGCGAAGCACAGGCGTGCGGGGTCGGAGCTGGCTCATCCTCCGAGGAAGGTATTTCACTTCTCGAGAAAGGAGGCCAGCTTCTCCGGTTCGGGGCTGCCGAGCCAGAGAACTGCATCATCCTGGGTGATGATCTCCAGAGCTCTTCCTTGGAAGCAAGCCCAGATCTTGTGTCTCCGCTTTCTCAGGGGGACGTCGATCACCTTGATGCTTTTAATTTCAGCGAGGGAGATCGTTTTCTTCAGGATGCCGATTCCTAGCTGGGCCTCGAGGGTTTCCCCGGTGACCCGGACCGTCAGCGGGTTCCAGAAACAGGGAATCAGAATCGCCCACGGTGCTACCCAGATGATTGAGCCCCAGGCTCCGCTGACAGCCAACAGGCAGGACAGGCATACCAGAAAAATCGTAGTAAAGGACAGCCACCAGGACTTA
>Ga0115011_10000748_pt1 | contig 24919 bp, 11 predicted proteins | sample TroAtlMetagenome_2_FD_88705 | JGI IMG/M metagenome (GOLD analysis project Ga0115011, IMG submission 88705) | Marine eukaryotic phytoplankton communities from Atlantic Ocean - Tropical Atlantic ANT8 Metagenome | ecosystem: Environmental > Aquatic > Marine > Oceanic | place: Tropical Atlantic...
AAATTAGGAGACACAGAATCAACGATAAAGAGACTAAGAAAGAAACTCTCAGAACGAACTAATTAAATCAATCTATAAAAGCCAAATTTAGGCTCAATTATCTCTCCACTAGTCTCTCTCAAATACTCTATAGCATCCTCGGCCTCTTCTCTTGATATTCCTAGTCTAGAACACTCACTGACTATACTATCATAGTCCACAAAATCACCTTTACGGGTTTCTAGAAATTGTAAAATTACCTCACGAGGTTGTAAATTTCCTTGACTTTCTTCTTCGTTCCCATTGTCTAAATCTTCCTCTTTCTCAGATTCATTATCTATTGAACTCCCTCTTTCAGTTGCCAAGGACAAAGCTTGCAGGACCCCTACTCGATATATCTCTGTATCAAAACTCGAATAATGACCTCTAGAAGAAATAATACCAGAAGCTAAATCTCTATGTATTCCCGCATTCAAATAACTACTTACTTCTACTTCATAATCTTGAGATTTTGCATAGGAATCAATCCTCCTCATTGTCGAATCAGCAGTATCGGCCAACCAAAGTTTGTAAATTTCCTGAGAAATCAATGCGAATTCTTCAACCCTTAGAGAGGTAAATACCCCACCTTCATCAGATTCAAACCATCGCGCTCTACCTACGATTGTCATCAGAAATCTATCCCCAGATTCATATCTGACTAATAATTCCTCAATATCTGCATGCAATTCTGGCTGAAATGATGCAACACTAAAGAAATGAGATCCGGTGGGATCTCTGATTTGTCCTGAATAATTTGGACCATTATCACTTTCAGATCTTTGCAATCTATCAATAACTCCACAAACTATTGCTCGATTAACTCTAGCCCCTAATTTAGTAATAACAAATGATGGATCATATTCTCCTTGCCCTTCTTCAATTAACGATGCTTCAGAATATTCTTGAGCAAAAATCCTAATCGCCGGTTGCCTAATTCTTCTGCTAGAATTCTCCGAAATCATAATATCAGACTCCATTTTTCCATTATTTTATTTCCATATTCTTTTGGATTAATGGCTGAAAAATTAGTGGTATCTGATAATATCATAGCACCTTGCTCATCAACAATCGATCTCCCTCTAATGGAAACTAATCGAGAAAGGCATTTATTTCTTAAGTCAGACACAAACTCTGTTTTGCCAGATTTTGAAATTTCATCCCTCACTCTTGCCATTTCCATGCCCAAGAATTCCTCCGCCGAATCTCTAGACATCAGAAGTGAAGCGTTTGATATGCCATTGTCTATGACGAATCTAAGTCGTAAATCTTCTTCTCCTACTTGATCTCCGTGTTCAGTACAATTGCCTTCTCTCAGAACTCTCCTGCATTCAGTACACCTTTCTATCAATCCCGAATCATTTCTCACAGAAATGATAGTTCCCGAGGTCTCGATGCCCCTTCTCGATCCGCCGCTAACTAATTCCGATAGTTCAACTTCAATCCAATGATTTTCTGGATCAATCTTTTCCCATGGTGGGCTAGAGATATTCGTTACCTGTTCTATATCATCAATGACTAGATCAGGAGATCCTTGCCAATACTGAACGCGAGCCCCTTCTATACGAATAAAATCACCTTCCATAGGATTCATTTCACACCACGCTGTCAATCTACATCTGCCCGTGGGATCCATTACGTCTCCACTACGAACAATTCTTTCAGTTCCATCATTTCCAGTAAATTTTCTTTGATTCCAAGATTCTACTTGAAGAGTAATTGAAATTCCTTTCATCCCATTTCGTAAATCCGCAATATTTTTGCTGGATTTAGATGACAATTCTTCAAAAGTGGCAAATTCCGAATCATGATACAATTCGATAATAGTGCCATCATTGAAATTTATTTCCGGCGTGTCTCGAAATTTACGTACACTAGCGCCCTTAATTTTCACCAAGTCTCCATTAGCAAAGTCAAGTGATTTCCACGATAGAAATCCTACACTACCTGTTAAATCCGCTATTATCCCTCTGACTATATCTATCTCGCCACTCCCATCTCTACGGACTATTTTATCAGGCTTTGTAGAAATTATTCTAGCTACTAGATCCACAAATCCTTCTTTTTCTATGGCCTTATTTAGCGTTAGAGGTTCTGATGAAATAGTAATTGATTCTCCCATGCCCTCTTTGATAATCGATACTCTCGAGGTTTGATTAATATTTACAGACTTTTTACCATTCCACTCATTAACCGAAACTCCTTCTAATCTCACTATTGAACCAGGAATCAGAGAATCATTTTTCTGCCCCCAGTCTTTAAAATCCCACCTTTCTCTCTCGGATGATGGTTCCCAAGGATTGTCCTCAATCCAACCGAATGCAACTTGTCTGTCTTCCCCTCTTACCTTCTGGACTCTAGGTGTGTAACTAATGACTGCAACCTCAATCGTGACATTCTTATCTTCAGCCTGTAATTCAGAAAACTTCTCAACTTTCTTTTCAACTCTAGGGGGAGAAGCAGTACTTTCTCCAACTTCTGCCCCCGAAGAAATCTGAAACTTTCGTAATACTGATCTTAATGCATCTTCTGGTGGAATTAGAAACTCCTTTTCATATCGTTCAAACTCATTACCAATTTCTTCTTCATCCGCATCTGGACATTCCTGCAAAATCACAGAAATTAGTCCAGAATATTTTTCTTTTACCATTCCTCTCACCTTCATCGAAGGAAGGTTTTCGAGACTACACTGATTCCAAGTATATTTGACTGGAAATCCACTCTAACTGACGTTATAGGGGAAACGATTGTTAGTGCATTTCTGGGTAGACTCGGCACCTCATTACCTCCGGGCACGACACCCTGTACTGACGGTCTTTGAAGATGTCCATTGCCTAGCTCTACCACCGACGCGATTTTCTAGGGCATCCCTTGGGATATCAAAACTATATGCCCGAAAAATGTAAATTTGGAGTTCTGACTATATCTGACAGAGCTAGCTCCGGAATCTATGAAGATAAAAGTGGCCCCGCAATAGAGTCATTCCTGTCAACTGTAATATCTTCTCCTTATGAAATTCATAATAAAGTAATATCAGATAATCAAGATGAAATAGAAAATAGCCTAATTCAATTAGTTGATACTTTAGGTTGTTCTCTAATTTTGACAACCGGTGGCACCGGGCCTAGTAATAGAGATGTAACTCCAGAGGCAACAATTTCGGTATGTGACAAGATTTTGCCAGGATTCGGAGAGCAGATGAGAAAAATCTCTCTAAAATATGTGCCCACTGCAATTCTTTCTCGACAAATAGCTGGGATACGTTCAAATTCATTAATTATCAATCTGCCAGGTGCACCAAAATCAATAGACGAGACTCTATATGAAATATTCCCGGCAGTTCCTTACTGTTTAGATTTGATAAATGGACCCTACATAACTACCAATAATGAATTTGTAAATTCATTTAGACCGAGACATGCCGTACGGGAATAATTCAACAGGTGCCCTATCTTCCGAGGCACATGGCGAAGAATGCGACGAACAAAATTGTGCTTGATAGAAAGAGTGACGAGTTAAGAGATATAGAAGTAAAACTAGACTTTACTCCCAATGCTTTAGCTTCAGTTTTATACAAACAAGGAGATACCATAGTACTGATTTCAGTTACTAAGGCAGATTCGCTTCCTCGCTGGTTTCCCAGAAATTCTCAAAAAGGCTGGATTAATGCCGAATATTCTCTACTTCCCGGCTCAACAAATTCCAGATTTAGAAGAGAAAGAAATGGGGCAAAGGGCAGGACAATGGAAATTGAAAGACTCATCGCAAGATCTCTGAGGGGTGTTATCGATTTAGAAGAACTGGGGCCAATAGCCATAACTGTTGATTGTGATATCCTAAATGCAGATGGCGGCACTAGGTGTGCATCAATAACTGCAGCAAATATTGGACTAAGGCTAGCGATTCAGAGACTAATATCTAGTGGCGAATGCATTCCCTCTAAATATCGTAAATCCAAAGAAGAAATGAATAACGGTCAAGCAATTCCAAATATAAGTGAAGATGATAAAAAGGCCCATGAAATGGCTGTGATGAAATACGATGTAGCCGCAATAAGCGTAGGTCTATTAGATGGAGAAATAGCACTTGATCTGGACTATATCTTGGATTCAAATGCAGATGTTGATATGAATGTAGTCGGAACAAGTGATGGCATGCTAGTCGAAGTTCAGGGAACTGGAGAAGAGGCTACATTCTCAAGATTACAATTAGACAAGCTAATGGACACTGCAGATATAGGATTGAAGAAATTGCATGAAGTACAATCTAATTGCCTTAAATTTGAGTGAATTCTCCTATCAATGGAGTGAAAACTGGTGGGACTGGCCGGACTTGAACCAGCGGCCTCCGCATCTTCAGTGCGGCGCTCTCCCAGCTGAGCTACAGTCCCGTAGCAATACCGCCACAAAGGATGTGACTTCAAGGCTTCCTAGGTTAGTCACTAGAAAATATCGTCCTCATCTTCTTTATCTTCAAAGGAAATCATTGTTGTAGACTTCTTATTGGTAATTTCTTTCTTCTCTTCTTTGGGCAGTTTTTCTACAGAATCAGACGATAATTGTGCCTTTCTAGCTCCAGCTTCTTCTTCCTCTCTCTTCTTCAATTCTTCTGGATCCATTCCTTGAGCTGCCGCCAATTTTACACGCCTTTCATCACGTGCTTTGATTTCCAATAATCTTTGTCTCGCCTTATCATAGTGTTGGAGCATATACATTGCATCGTGCTCTAGTAAAGGAGAATCTGAAATGATGGTTATATCCATCCAATCCCCTTCCTCTGCTAAGAATTCTGCAAATGGCTCAAATTTTAAGTCAGATTTCTTAATTTGTGTGTAATGAAGTGCATTACCCATCCTATGTTCTACGCCAGCAAAATGACAATAAAATGTCGACCCACCGTATGTTTTTCTCACCTGCTCAAACAATTCAGAATAATCTTCACTGGTCCTCAATCTTCCATGTCCTCTGGCATGTATGTGGCCCATATTCAAAACTGGAACTGTTCCTTCTACATGATTGCAAACTTCAATTACTTCTTCAACAGTACCCCACAATTCTTGACGTCCCGAAGTTTCTATTCCAACTAATGAAGGCTCAGCTTCATGAACCCATGGAAATGCAGCATAGTCTTCCTCTTCTTCTGCCACGCCCCATACTTCTCTGACTCTTTCAACAACTCCAGAAAAAATATTAGCAACCTGTTCATTAGCTTCATCTCCAGCATCATAGTCTCCATATGGGCCTACATGAAATGTTAAGTGCCTCGCATTAACTATCTTTCCAGCCTGCAAACTAGTTTCCATCTTTGACAGAGTCCTATTCCTCTCCCTTTTATTTCCTAATAGTTCAGCATAATATGGACCATGCATATTCATTTCAAAGTCCGAATTCCAAGATAAGATTCCAGCTTGCCAATATTGATCAAAATGTTGCGGTTGAATAGTTCTAACAGTCTGTACTTCCATAGCATCTAATCCAAGAACTGTAATATCATCCATTCCTTCTACGATAGTTCGACCCTTGCAAGATAATGGAACTCCTGCCGGCCCTAATTTCAACGTCATCCTCAGTCCCCGCGAGACCGCCGGAAACGGTATCCCTTCAAAAGGAATCTCAGTAATTAGACTAAATTTTTCTAAATTCTCAAAAATTTTCCACTCGCTGCATCAACTAATCCGGAATCTTCATTACCAGAATTTGAAAGTCCACATAGAAATGCAGAAATCCATCTATAATTTTGCAATTTATTATTAGTAGAAACCTCAAAATTTCCTCCCGAATGAGAAACTTTTGCACTACGCAATTCTGTGTCGTAACTACATACAATCGGAATCAAACTCATCATCCTAATTTTATTCAATAAACTATCTCTAGGGATTCCTTCCAATTTTGAAATTTTGTCAATTACTTCAGGATCTAAGAATAGTATGTTTATCTGTCTAATTTTTTCAATCACTGCTCCCCAAACACCTTCCAAGTCATCAGGGTTATCTGGCACCTCAACTATCATCACACTCTTACATCCCTCTAACTCGGCAAATGTCATAGAATTACTCCAAGCCAGTTTAGCATTCTCACCAAAGAGAATTGTAGAAGAGTGATTGACTAGCCAATTAGATGAATATAATTTCTCTCTCCAGTCTATTTCTCCCAAATCATTAGGGATAATCTCATCAATTTCAGCACCAATTTTATTGGAATAATTTAGTATATTCCGAATCCTTTTATCTTCAGAATTAGCCATTAATCCAATAATTTTCAAACCATTTTCACCCATTAATTACTCACCAAACCTAATTTTTCCACCGAAGTAATGCTAATGCCCCGCCTAGTCCCAATAGTTGTTTTCCCGAATCGTGATCCACTGAGCCCTGAACAACTTCACCTCCCGACTTATTTACTTCTTCTACGATTTCTTCCCATATTTTACCCTCTTCTTTATCATCCGATCGTAGTAAATTTGCATCTACAACCAAGGTTTCTATTGCGCCTTCATGAGCGGCATCTGAAATCTCCTTGACTCCATAAGCAATATTTCCATTCTTAGCGATTTCTTTCAATCCCATTTCTATAAATTTAATCTCTTTAACTAGTTTATGTTGACCTAGGAAATCATCTACTAGGCCCTCAGAAAGAACTTCATTCGCAGCTGATCTTCCGCCAATGGAAGTTGCTACATTCGTTATCTGATTCTTTGCACCTATGGCGATTAAATTTCTTTCAAATTGTTCTCTAGCCAAACCAGGTCCACATAATATCAAGGGCATTTCTTCCGAAAATACCATCATAACCTCCCCTGCAACACCTTCGAAGAAATCCTTCCTAATCTTACTGGAATCTCCCAATCTCTTCCCTCCGCCCCTCATAGAAAATTGAGAAAGATCTCTTATTCCATGCGACGAAACTTGGAAAATCATTACTTCATCATTCTCAACTACTAGAAGTCCCGCTTTGGTTCTAGAATGCTCCTTCATTCCTTCTTTAATAAGAGAAATATCCGATTTCTGAAATCCACCAGATCTGCTAATTTCTACTTGATCACCCAAAGAAATTACATGTGTATGGTGACTACCAATATCTATTTTTGCTTCCTTTATGGTTCCATGGATTCTTAGATTATCGGTAAATGATTGAAAATAATTTTCAATTACGTCTAATAGTATCCACATAGGTTTTCTTTCCGCACTCTTTGCACGCCCTTCTTCCTTAGTGCCTGTAGTTGAATCTCTCCTATGAGACAACATCCCTACCATAGAACCAGATCTGCAAATTTTAGATAATATCCACAAATCATCTTCACTCTGAATTCGTAATCGAACTCCTTCATCCAGCCATTTTATTAGTTTCAATTAATCACTCCTAACTAAAAACCCCTGTAAGCTCTCCATCTTCATTCATGTCCATATCCAAAGCGGCAGGCCTAGTGGGCAATCCCGGCATCGTCATCATCGATCCACATACCGCTACTACAAATCCAGATCCAGCATTTAATCTAATATCCCTTACAGGAATATTGAACCCACTGGGGGATCCTAATAGGTTCTTATCATGACTGAATGAATACTGTGTTTTAGCCATACAAACAGGCAGATTTCCGTATCCCCAATCTTCTATTTTCTTAATTTTTCTATAAGCTTCAGGACTAAAATCTACATTTTCTGCCCCATATATATTCGATGCAATTTTCAATATGGATTGTTCTACGGGCAATCCAGAATCGATTAGTGGCTCATACTTGCAACCTTCAGATTTATGTTTTTTGCAAGCATTTACTACAGCATCAGCTAACTCTGCCGAACCCACCCCTCCCTTTGCGAATCCATCGAATAATACAACATCGAAAGCACCGGATTCCAATGCAATTTTCCTAATTTCTGCAATTTCATTTTCTGTATCTGTTCTAAATTTATTTATTGATACGACTACAGGAATTCCTGTACTAGAGAGGTTTCTAATGTGGCGATTTAGATTAGTATTTGAGCCAGCATTAACTGCACTAACATTTTCTTTTTCTATTTCTTCTTTCTTTGGTCTTGATCCACTACTAGTCGAAAAACCACCGCCATGTAATTTCATAGCTCTTACAGTTACATTTAGTACCAAGCAACTAGGAATTACGCCAGAATAATTGGCCTTAATATTGAGTGCTTTCTCCGCACCCATCTCAGCTCCGAAACCCGCTTCCGTAACGACATAATCTGAACAAGATAGAGCAATTTCATCAGCAATAATGGAAGAATTTCCGTGCGCAATATTAGCAAAGGGGCCGCAATGAATGAATGCAGGATTGCCTTCCAAGGTTTGAACAAGATTAGGTAGGAATGCTTCTCGAAGCAATAGTGCCATAGCTCCAGAAGCCCCTAGTTCCTCTGCACTAACTGGAAATCCAGTTTTACTTTCAGCAACTACAATTTTCCCTAATCTATTTCTTAGATCCGAATAGCTATTTGACAGAGCAAGTATGGCCATAACCTCGCTAGCTGCAGTAATATCAAATCTCTCACTTCTTGCAACACCAGTACTAGAGCCACCCAATCCTACAGTTATCTCCCTCAGTGTCCTATCATTCATATCAATTACTCGAGGCCAAAAAATCTTATTTGTATCAATCTCTAATTCATTTCCCCTATGTAAGTGATTATCAAGAATTGCAGAGCATAAATTATGCGCACTTGTAATGGCATGTAAATCTCCAGTGAAGTGCAAATTTATTTGTTCCATTGGTATTACTTGTGATTTTCCCCCTCCAGCTGCCCCTCCCTTAATCCCAAAAACAGGACCAAGTGAAGGTTCTCTGATTACACAACATGCTTTATGGCCTTGAAAATTCAATCCCTGATTCAATCCAATAGTCGTTACAGTTTTACCTTCGCCAAAAGGGGTCGGATTAACACTAGTGACTAATATCAAATCCCCCCTTTGTTCAAGATTTCTAGATTTTATAGAATCCCAATTTATTTTAGCTATATTTTCTCCATACAAGGTCAATTGATTTGCAGTCAGCCCTAGCTTATCTGCAACTTCAATAATTGACTTCGGTTTAGCACTCCTAGCAATGTCCAAATCAGATTTCATCGCCACCGCGACGAAATACTGCCCTTGAAACCTTCACCCAAAAAGGCCAAAAGTATCCAATAGTATAGGGTTTTAATTATTTTAGAGTGGAATATTTCCATGTTTTTTAGAGAATAACAATTCTCTTTTGGATTGAAATATTTTAAGCGCTCTAATCAATAATTTCCGTGTATCAACAGGATCAATTATATCATCTAATTTTCCCAACTTCGTCAATTCATAAGGACTTATCTCTATGCCCTTTGTCCGCCTTTTTTGGTCATCATTTCCATTGCTGCGTCCACTATATACATTCTTCATACTAAATTCCAATTTACTAGATGGCCATGCGACATTGTAATCTCCCCCCAACTCTTTAGGACTCATTACTAGATATGCATCTTCAAAAACATCCCCCATTAAAACACTCAACTTGGGGACAGTGGCCTCTGAGTAAGAATAAATTAACTTAGACCCATTAAGAATCATCCCATTATTCTCCTGTGCTAAATCCGGTAAAAATCCGGGCGAATCAACAAATGTAATTATTGGAATATTGAAGCAATCACAGAATCTGATGAACCTAGCGGCCTTAATTGTAGCATCATTATCCAAGTAACCTTCAGAATTCGAGGACTGATTTGCTACTATTCCTACAGTCCTACCATCTAGTCTAGATAGGGCAATTATAATATTCTTAGCAAAATCGGAAAAAATCTCAATAATTTGTTTATTATCCACCACTTCAAAAATAATTTTCTTCATATCGATATTATTCTCAGGATTCCCATCAATCTTAATTCTACATTTTCGATTCCATTTGTCTTTTGTAGGAATCTTTAACGGTTCTGCCATCGCATGATCCGGAATAAATGATAGAATTTCAGAAGCTAAGTTGAATGCATCCTCTTCATCGTCCGCAACAAAAGAGGCTATTCCAGTTATTTTCGAATGGCATTCTGAGCCGCCTATATCATCCGTACTAATTTCTCCATTTTTTACTTCCGGGATTGCTTGTGGTAGATTAAGTGATATTTTTCCGAAATCTTTCACTTGTATTGAAAAATCAGAAATCGCTACAGAAAGAGAACTAGTACCGGCCACATCTCCCATAATGATGGAAATTACCGGAATGCTTCCAGAACAAGAGACGAATGATTCGAGTAATTTCCCAGAATAACCCAATGAACCCGTCGTTTCCTCTATTCTTTGACCATTGCCATCCCAGATACCTATTATTGGAATTTTTGCTTTCATCGCGAACTCTATTAAATTCAAAATCTTATTTGCATGCATCTCCCCGATACTTCCTCGATATACAGAAAAATCCTGAGAAAAACAAACTACTCTTCTTCCATCAATTAATCCGTGTCCAGTAATTACTCCATCTCCCAAAGAAGAATGAAGATGCATTTCATGTTCAATTGATCTATGTTGAACATAAGTCCCCAATTCAACAAAAGTCCCACTATCTAACAGATTGTTTATTCTTTCTCTTGCTGTATTTCTCCCACTACTTCTGAATTTTCTAATTATTTCTTTATCTCCTGTCGACAATAAATCTTCATTAATCAATCCAAATATTTCATCCGGAGATATCTTTCCCATGCCACTTCTAATGCAAGTCGGTTATTCAAAAAATCGGATTTTAGCCAATTATTCCCTTGCAAAAGGAGGATTTTCGCCTACTAAGTCTCCCATCCAACCATTTCTGACAGCATCATTCCCTTCTCCCAAAGAAAGAAGATGATGCAATTTAATCAAAGCTGATTCCGGCGGACAAAGTGAAGCGTGCCCAATTATTCCAATTTCCTGTTGTTCTCTACCTTTTGAATAGACATTCAAATTTATTGGTCCATTAATTGTCTGTGCTACTACTACTGCTATTCCGTCCTGTGCACAATAATCTTCCAAAATCACTCTAAGTTTCCTATTCTCAATACTATCTTCTTCTGGATCTGAAATTGGCAAATGGCCCAATCCCGTGCCATGAAAGAGCAAAGCATCGAATTTATTTTCTATGGCAGCATTAACTAATTCAGGTTGTAAATGCCCATCACAAATAAACTGTGCAATACGAATTTTTTCATCGAATAACATTGGTGATAGTGATTCTACTCTAGCATCATGGACTTCGAGATCAGAAGAAATCGTAATCTCATCTTTATCTATATTAATTCTAGCTAATGGTTCTTGGTTAATTGCTTTGAATGCATCTCTTCGAGTAGAGTGATATTTTCTACAAGCACAGCCCGGTAAAACTGCACACCTCCCATCAGATGATTCTGAGTGTAAAACTACTACTGCTGAATCTCTATAACCAGTTGGGGGTGGTCCATTAGCAGCCCAGTGCACAGATGCAATCAAATTCTCCGATGCATCAGATGATCCTCTATCTGGCGACCTTTGAGATCCTGTTAATACTATCCTTCCTGGTGGCCTTCCTCCTCTTCCCGACCATCCATAAGACATAGCTGCAGCAGAAATGTGTAATGTATCGGTTCCATGAGTAATTACACATCCAACCGCACCTTCAGCGAAGGCTTCTTCCGTAGCTTTCAACATCCTATTCCAATGTCTAGGTCTAATGTCATCAGACCACATATTTCCTAGCTTTACTGCCCTAATTCTAGCTATTTTTCTTAGTTCAGGCACTGCATCAAGCAATTCATGCGGATCAAATCTTGCAGTAACCGCACCAGTTGCATAATCTACCTTACTAGCTATTGTACCTCCAGTGTGAATCAAATAAACAAGAGGTAAATTATTGTCTTGAGGCTCCACAATAATTTCTTCAGTTTCATTTTCTGGTAAGTCGTCAATTATTTCAAAACCTTCTACATATGATTTAGGGAATGAGATATTGTAGCCATTTTCCAATTTAATGGTAATTATTTTATCTTCAGAAGATTGTAAGGCTAATCCTAGATACTCATTCTTACCAGCCCAAGTCTTAACAATTATTTTTACCGGTGTTCCTGAATCCGGCCACCCTTCCATAATCATCCGAAGTGAAACTAGCCAATGAATAAACCGGAAGAAATTCAAATTTTGTAAACTTAATTTATTTTGTAAATTACCATATAAAAAAAACCTATATTTTATAAAAAACAATGAGAGAATTAATATTCACTAGGCCGTCAGACGCGAAGCATGCATAGCGTTAGCCGCACCCAAAATATGACTGCAATTTGTTTAGTAATGTTGATGTTGTCAACACCAATTTTATCTACACAAACTGGAATGATGAATAGAGAAAATTCTCTAAGAGATACCACTGAGGTATTCAGGACAACAGCGAATGACTCAGTATCATACTCAGATTGTACTTTATCTGATGTGACAATAACGGAAGTTGGTTTGGGATCTCATCACTCTGGAGATGATTGGATAGAATTATCAAACTCAGCAAATCAAAGTTGCGATTTGGGTGGATGGCAAATTTTTGACGACGATTCTAGCGCTTCGAATGTCATGTCTTTAGACAATGGTACAATAATTTCGGCTAACAACAGTACACTGATATTCGAAAGAGAAAATGGAGATTTTTCCTTTTCCATTAGTTGTGATGATTCACTATTAATTTCTACTCGCGGAGTAAGCTATGAAAATGCAACTGAGATTACTAATTTGGACTGCTATGGGCAAAATAATAATTACTATTATGACGATGATAGAGATGGTTCATGGGAGCTTTGTGACGGAGAATGGGATTGGAACGAACCATCAGAAGTTTCTCCTAATGCCACAAATTATTGCTATTCAGAGCCACTTTATTTCAGTGTCATGGATTCGAATGGGGATTGGATTCACAATGCCACTGGCGAAATTTTCAGACATAGTTCCGAAGGTTCAACCGCAACCGTATCATTTACTACTACAAATCTAAATCCAAATAATAACTATCGGTTATACTACTCTTGGTCTACTCAGACAAATTCATACGGTCAAACACTGTATTTTGATGGGGAATCCGAAGATAAAGTTTTCAAATTCAAATTAGGAGCTGATTCTGGATGGGATTGTAGCGTCAATATCTTTGGAAGAATATACGATGAAACAAATTCTGAATATATCGAATACTATAGGGCAGACTTTGATTTAGATTGTACCGAGGGCGTTAGCTCCTTTACATTAAGCGAAGTTATATCAGGCGTAGGCTCAGTTGAACTAACTGATGACTATAATTTCTCATCAGGAGATTCTAAATTAAAATGGAAACTTGTTGGCCCTAAGACTGTAGATTACAAGACGGTGATAAAAGTTCACCAGGATGGCCAAATTACTGATTTTATAAATGAGGAATGCGCTTTTTGGTCATCAGCTAACACATTCTGCTGGTCCGATAATACATTCAAAATTTATGATCACACTTGCAGTGTAGATATTGATGCAACACTTTACGCTAAATCATCTCACGGTTGGATAGAAATTGAGAACATAGATATCGAAGCTAATGGTCCATGCGATGGATCTTCAGGAAGTTTTGATGAGTTGATTTATCTTTATGCTTTGATGCCCGACGCTTCAGGCAATAATACTTGGCAAGAAGTAAATTCATCTAATGATTACTTTAATACTTCAGTATCTAGAGATTTACAGTTCTACTGGAAATTACCCGAATCCGCCAATGGATCCGAACTCAGATTCCGATTCCACTACGAAAACGACAGGGTTATGGATGAATATTTCACATTCAACAACGAAAATATTTACTGGAATGCAACGGTAGAAGATTTTGACTGCAATCCTTATGTGTATGCTTATCTTTACCTAGATTTACCAGATGGTAGTTCTTACACCCTAGACAGCTATCATGAAACCCTCCATACCGAATGTGAAGATTGGGGAGATATTAGCTTAGGTACGTTTGACACGAGTAGTGGTAACTTCAATTCGACTCTAGATAATGATTTATCCAATGGTTCAAATGATTTTACTTGGAATCTATCAGACTTGCAAGTAGGAATGGAATATCTATTTGAGTACTATACCTATAGAAGCTCATCATACACTGCATCAGGCGAATCAACAATTTATGGGCAACAATATGAATATTTGATTTTCAATGCAAGTTCAGAATATAATTTAGTTAATTTTACCCTTGATGCCCCTAGTTCATGGTGCGATTTAGACATTTATGGATATCTTTACACTACAGATTCAGAAGTAGTTCAAGAGTGGTGGGATTCAGATAGAGTAACTTCTGATTCTTGGACAAGTGTGGATGGCAATAGTTTTGACTTAGATCCCGAATGCGACGGAACAGAAGTCCAACCATATGATCCTGTAAGTCTTTGGCACAACGACAATGGTACTTGGAAGGAAGTTAATGAAACAACAAATCTATCTCATGGCAATCATGAGATGAAGTGGCACGTTGACGTCGAATCTTGGGTCCCATTCCAACTAAATACAAATTTTGAGACGTTCTTGAATTCCTCTACTAGGTCTAAGACGGATTATGGAATCGGAGAATCAGAAATTTTCTTCACACTTACCATTAGCGATTGGTCTTGCAATATCGATTATGAATTCGATCTTTACGTGCAAAGAATTAGTGATGATGGCACTTGGAGAATCGATCAAGATCTCAATGACCCATTTTTCGATGGTCCATGCAATTCACCAATTGATTTCACGGATGAAAACTCCCCTGTATTCTCTATGAAGATTTATGAAGATTCAAACGGATCTTCAGGTTCAAGCCTAGAAAGCGGTTCTTCTAAGTCATTAGATGAAGGAGATAACTTTGTTGGATGGGATGTCTCTGATGCCGCAGAGGGTTATGAACATTCTATCTATCTTTACATTAGCTACAATGGCGGAATCAAAGACGTATTATTCGAAAATTTTGTTCCAATGGCGGAAGAAAATGAATTTGATGGCATATGGTCAGTAAATTTGGAAGGTGACATATGCGACATATATCTATACGGTGTTTTGTATGTTAAAGAATACAACACCTGGGATCATATAGATTCTATTAGTAGGAATTTAGGATACAATGGAAATTCTTCAAATTGTGATTACTCGGGGTCGAAAGTTTCACTCTCCAAACTCAATGAAACCTCAGGAGCTTGGGAATCAAACATAGATTCTTTAGAGCCAGATAATAATCAACTCAAATTCGATATAGAAGGAATAGATCTTGTTGAAGATGCTTCCTATTACATTAGTGCTTCATTATCTGGCGCTGGTTCATCCAATTACCATTTCAGTAATTATTTCAATCTCGGAGAGACTAATTACGATTCATACTCATCTAGTGTAGATTACGATGGTGGCGATTTATATTTCAATTTCAGTGTTTCAGATTGGACATGCGTAGTAAGCTACAATGTGAATATCTACCTAATTACTCCAACCAATTCATGGCAAAATTTGCTAAATTCACAAACCACTTACTTATCAATACCTTCCTGTGATCCAGCTGGAGATTTCTCCCTTTCGGGTATTTTAGATGGAGAATGGCATGAGAATTTAGAAGATAATTCCAATTTCGATTTACCAGTTGGACAAGTTGATCTATATTGGAATATGACAAATCTAATAATTGGTGAACGATATCAGTTATACTTCTATGTATACGAAGATAACTCCAACATCTATAGTTCTGCAGGAGATGAATGGTATGCAGAAAATGAGAACGAATCTTGGCATTTCCCATTAATGATTGATGAACACGTATGTTATCTATACGGATATGGATATCTTAGAATCTATGTGGATGGATCTTTTATTGATATAGCAGATAGTATAAGTTTCCACCCCGATGAGCCATGCATCCCAGAATTTGATGTAACATACATTGACACTAGTGGAGATTCATTTGATGTTTCATCAATTTCCCTACCAACCGGGACATCACAAATATTCTTGAATTTCTCCGAAATAGGATTTGGCGATTATGAAGTAGACTATTATTGGAGCTCCGAGAATGGTGGAAATGGTTGGTATAACGATTATTATTTCACAGTTGATGATCAGAATTCCGGATTCCACTTCAATTTATCACTTGACGAAGATGATTGTGTAATTCTATTGGATATCAATGCATATGACCGATCATACGGAACAAATCGACTAATTGGCAGCTATCGGGACATAGTTCTGAATGGCCCATGCATAGTACCATTCGTATTACAAACAATAGTGTCCAACGAAGAGGGAAATTCTTGGTATGAAAACACCAATTCAGACTCTTTAATAATTGGTACAAATCACATGAGATGGGATTTTTCAAATCTCCAACTTAATTCAGATTACAGAATGAATTGGTACTGGTACTCAACAACATCCGATCATCAATATTTCGATGAATCATTCACCTACAATGGTACAGATATAGATTGGCAACTAAATACAACTATTTGGGATTGCACTGTTAGAATTTATGGATATATCTACAATGATAGCAACAACGGAAATCAAGAACATTACAGAAGTCTTTATTTCAATCCACAAGGATGTGAAGATGGCGGAGATTTAGATCTTCAAGTTAATAGAAGCTATGGCTGGGGGTCTTATGATAGTAATAACTACATTACTGAGGGAGAGCATGAACTAAGATGGCATGCTAAAAATTTAGTTCTAAACCAGTCATATGCAATACAGTGGTATGATTACAGGAATGGAGATATCATCAGCTTCGATACTGTTCATTTCAATTCATCATCCGAGGAATTTTACTACTCTTTTATGATTGATGTCGAAGAAAACACATGCAGCGTGAATCCAAACGCCCGCTTATTCGTTTATGTCGAAGAATCAGAAAAATATATCTATGTAGAAAGCAGATCATGGAGTTTCCAATCATCATGTAATTTTGAGCAAGATTTCACCATGATACCTATCGAAGTTCTACAAGATGACGGAACTTGGATGGAAACCTCATCTGCAGAAAATGGAAACTTATCTATCCGGGTTGATTTAACACAACTTGATAATGAATCCAGATATTACATGCACGCCAATGTAAACTCTAGAACTGATTCCGATAGCATAAATTGGGGACAATTCCACCCAGATGATAAGGAAGATTACTTAGAATTTGAAATACATGTGGACGAATGGACTTGCGATGTATCAGTATATGTCTACATATACATGTATGACTTAGGAGGCGACTCCAGACATTTAAGCCATAATACAAGGTATATCAGCACTCCATGCGTGACATACGGAGAAATTGTTCTAGAGGTCAATGATGGCGAAGCTGGAGAATATTACATCGGCGATGATTTATTCGTCAACGGTTCGAATGATATGGCTTGGAATATTACTAATATGGCTCAAAATCAAACATTCACATTTGAGTGGACTGTAAGATTGAATAATGATTATATTATGTATGAAGCAGAAACATGGAATACAGGTCAAAATGATTCTGCATTATTTGATTGGACTCTAAATCTAGATACTTGGGTAATATGCGACTTAGAAATATACTTCAGAATGTATGCAGATACTTCAGATAGCGATGAAACAAATTGGTTACAATTAACCGGTCAAAACTTGAGAGAAGACTTTAGTTGTGATTCTCGCCAATATCCAGAAGATAACTACATCAATATTTTCGCACTAGATAATAATACATGGGTAGAAGAGCCACAATTATCTTCCGGAGAAGTTGACATTGAAATCCGATTTGAAAACTTAAGTGAAGGTGCAAATTACCGACTATACTTCTACTATTCAGGAACTGGATTTGACAGCGAATCCGAATATGTCTATTTCAATTATGATGGATTACCCCTAACTAGGACTGTTGATATTGCACCATGGGCATGCAATATAAATTATAATTGGAATCTCTATTTATATGATTTCAGATACGAAGATGGTAATGGCTACAATTCTTGGCATCTTGGCTCTGATAGTGGATCTCTCGAAGGTCCATGTGAAGATATGAGCTATGATTCATCAATTACTCCAGAATTTAGCGTAGTCGATAGTGAAGGAAATGATGTAAATGATGGAACGGAATTCGGAGAATTCAATAATTCAATTACACTATCCGCTGAAAACTTACAAGAAAACTTCCCTTATTATATGGAAATTCAAGTTAGATATGAGGGATATATTAACGTATTCGATTCAATAACTTGGTTTGGTGAAAACAACTCCACTGTAAACTATACAGTAGATTTCGATATTCCTAGCTTTGTTTGTAATGTAGACATCAGGGCATATATGTATGTCAAGACTCAGTCTGGTAATGACCAATTACATTACCTCTCATATGATGCTGATGGGCCATGTGATGGAAGTAGTTGGAACAGTGATGATGCAAGATTTTCATTTCCACTATTTGCAGAAATAAATGGTAGTTGGGTTCTAGTTGACGATGAAACATTCATCTCACCAGGTACAACAAAAATGTATTGGGATTTGTCTGAACTTGGAAACAATACAGAAATTTACTTCAACTATCACGGATATGACTTTGGATGGAGTGAATATCTCACAGGAGAAGACTATGATATCATTGAGTGGGAATTACCTCTCAGCGAATTTAGATGCAACCCTTATATATACAGCAGAGTTGAATTTAGAAGTGATTGGACAGGTTCTGTCGGTGATAGCTCCTACACCTACTTTGATAGCGAATGTATCGATGGAGGAGATATAGTCAATTGGATAGAAGATACTGATGGAAATCTAAATGAGTACTCGTCAGGTTCTGGATATAATTACTACATCATGCCAGGTACTACAAACTTTACTTGGGAACTTTCAAACCTACTGGACGGTTATGATTACTACTTCAGTTACTATTATTACGTAGGTAATTATCATTATAACTTCCCTACATATTATTTCACTGGATCTTCCAATTCTACAGAATATTTAGATTTCAATATAACAATTGATAAGTATGAATGTAATGTATATTTCTATGGAAATTTGTATGTAAGATCACAATTTACAAATAATTACGAGAACACCGAAAGCTTCAGTTTCCACCCTCAAGAACCATGCTACCCTCCATTCGACTTAATGGCGGTAGATTCTGATGGAAACCTTACTGTAGATGCATTGTTGAATGATTTCACTCTAAACTCAGGAAATAATCATCTTTTCTTCGATTTCAACCACATGGATAATAATTCCGAATATAGAATAGAATGGTATTATGACGGAAGTAGCTGGAATGGTTGGTATTATGATGATATATATGTGGATACTTCAGATAATGTTTCTGATGGACTACACTTCAATATGTCCATGGATTCATTTGATTGTAATGCCTACATTTATGCTAGAGTATACAATAAGACTAATGGTCAAAGTTACCAAATGGGAAGCTACGATATATACTTGGATGGCCCCTGCCTCAAGCCATTTGGTATAGACTATAATGGCCAAGAATACGATAATCAGGAAGGCTGGAATAATATTTCAGTAGGAGAAAACAACCTAGCTTGGACTTTCGATAATTTAGATGATGGAGTCAATTATAGACTAGATTGGTATTATTCTACAGGTTCAAACTCCAACTATCAGAATTATTATTTCACTTATAATGCATCCAATGATTTACTATTTACATTAGACATAGGAGATTGGGATTGCAATCCATATGTTCGCGGATCTCTTTATTATGCAGATAATGGTAGCCATATCTTTGGAAATGAATATTTCTACTTCAACGTTCCAGATTGCTATGATGTATGGATGGATATCTTAGATTCAAATGGTGAATATCCAGATAGCTATGTCTCATCAGGAATAAATGAAATGTCATATATGTTGTATAACTTGCCAGAAAACTATGATTTTGTCTTAGAAATGCATACTTACTATAATTACGATAGATTTAGTTATGAATATATCACTGTTAATGGAAGTGGAAATACTACAATAGATTTTTCCTTCGATGTACCAGCTGAAGGAGTTTGTAATGTAAGATTAGAAGCGCAACTTTACTACTTCGATTCCGAAGACAATTATTGGAGACAAGTTTCATCTACTAGCAGGTACTTCTATCCAGATTGTAACTACTATTACGAGATTTCTCCTTGGGATATTTTGGCAGATTTAGATGGGGATGGAAACTTCACAGAAGTAAGTGATTGGGAAAATATTGGAAATGGGACGGTAGAATTAATTCTTGACTTTACAGAATTAGTTAATTCATCAACCAACTATGAGGTAGAATTTAGATGGTATACAGAATCAAGTGAATGGAATTATTACAACAGTGAAGAAATTTCAGATTCTAACTATTTGTTCCCGTTAGAACTATCTCTATCCGAATGGGATTGCGAAGTACAAATTTACATATATGTGTATTATGAGAGTTTCCAAGGATACAATAATAATTTAGTCAGCAGGTCTAATTGGTTTGAGTCCGACTGTAATGAACCAGGAAATGTTTCATTAGATATGGAAGGATTGGGAGAAGTCTGGGAAGATTGGTATGACTTAATCAACGGAACCAACAATCTAGAATGGAATCTAACAGATTTATCTATAGGAACTGGTTATGCTCTTGACTGGAATGTATATGTAAATTATGATCTTGTACATTACCAATATGAAATTTGGGAAGCTATGACTAATACTTCCACAATCAGTTGGGACTTGAATATAGATAATTCATCGACTTGCAATGTAGAAATTCAATATAGATTATTTGTCGAAACAGAAAGTTTCATAGAAATGGATAATGAATACTACTACTGGTATCCAGATTGTAATAATTGGGTTTATCCGGACAATCACCGAGCTACACTATATTATTACAATGAATCAAATGATACTCTAGTAGAATTAGACGATTCTGATATAATAATGCCATCTGGTGATAATGAATTAGAATTACACTTCCAGAATATGTCAGTAGGATCCGACTACAGGTTATACTTCTATTATCGCGACACTGGATTCCCTAGCAACTCTCAATATTATGAGTTTGTTTACGATGGAACTCCATTTGAAATTACAGTTCCGGTAGCAGCATGGGCTTGCTCAATGTATTTCAATTGGGATTTGAGATTATATGATTTCAGATACGGAGATGGTAATAACTACAACTCCTGGGGCCTTGGTTCAGATAGTTTCTATGTCGATGGTCCGTGCGAATCATTAAGTTATAATTGGTCAGATTATCCCGAATTAACAGTAGTCGATGACAATAACAATGATCTTGACGATGATTCAGAGTTATTAGAAGGAAATAACTCAGTCATTTTACAAGTAGATGGGATGCAGAATAATTTCCCATATGCAGCTGAACTAGAAGTAAGATTCGATTATAATCTCGTATTCTTCGAAAGTCAACTGGTAATTCCTGACAATTTCTCTAGTTATGATTTCGAATTCACATTCGAAGTACCAGGATTTGTTTGCGAAATCGAATTAAGGTCTGTACTATATGTAAAGACTAGCACTTGGTCAAATTCTCAATTGAATAATTCATACATATACGTTGACGGGCCCTGTGATGGATCAGATGGCGACTCTCTGCTATCATTCCCTCTCTTTGCAGATTTAGAAGGGAATGGTACATGGACAGAAGTAAACGATGAGACAATGTTCAGTCCTGGAGTTACAGAAATGTATTATGACATAAGTTCAATGGGCGAAACTGAATATTACTTCTATTTCAGTGCACCTTCATATGGCTGGGGCGATTATACTACTGGAGATAGGGGGACTATAGAATGGACTCTCATTTTGAGTGAGTTTGAATGTAACTGGAATATCTATTCTTATCCAAGAATAAACAGTGATTTCTCCGGTAATCACTACTTCCCTAGTGTATACATTTATCCTCAATCTGACTGTATTGAAGAGGCGGGAGATACTTCAATTGACGTACAAGATGATCAAGGCAATTGGTCAAATTATGGCTCATATGAGTATTACAAGATAATGCCGGGCACCACAAATTTCTCTATTGTATATGAAAATCTATTGGAAGATTATAACTATGAATTAGAGATTTATATTTATGATGGCGATGGCAGTGAATGGGAATATGCTGATATTTCCGGAGTAGATAATGCAACCTTTGACCTCTCCTTGACTATAGATGAGTTTGTTTGCCAAATAGAAATTAGGTCTTATCTAAGAGCTGAATCTATCTATACGGGGCAATATTACAATGTTGATAATTTCTACTTCTATCCAGAAGAACCTTGTAAGCCACCCTTTGATGTTTCAGTACAAGACGATGAAGGTAATTTCACGATAGATGCTCTAGGGTTTTCTGGCTATGAATTCTCATTTGAAACAGGAACTACTGAAGTATTATTCGACTTTAGTAATATGGATAACAATACTCAATACAGAGTTGAGTATTATTGGAGTACCTCTAGCAGTTGGAATGGTTGGTACTATCCACAAGATATTCATGTTGATACCACAGATAACAATCCAGATGGCCACATGTTTAATGTAACTTTGATGAACACCGATTGCAATGTCTATTTCTATGTTAGAGTATACAATACTACCAATGGAAATTATATGAATATGGGGAGTTATGATATCAATATCCCTGGGCCATGTCTATTGCCTATTGATTTAATATCTGAGAGCTCAGATTCAGAAGACTGGGAAAATGAGGTGAACACTGGATCCAACAACTTTACTTGGATTCTAGATAATTTGGATGTTGGTAGTAACTATTCGCTTCAGTATTATTGGAGCACTTCAAGTAGTTGGAATGGTTGGTACTATCACTAATTTACATTTAATTCTACAGAAGAAGTAGATTTCTATGCAAATCTAACAGAATGGGATTGTGATTTACAAATTAGTGCGACTATCTATAATGTTTCAGATGGCAATAATCATCACGTTTATAATGAATATTTCAACTTCTATAATGATGGATGCTATAGAGTATTTTTAGGTATGGATTCTCCAAACTACGAATTAGATGCTGGAACTACTACTTTATCTTGGGAATTAATGTTTGAGAGTTTCAATGAATCTATACCCGAAGGATATGAATTCGAACTTTCTTGGTATTATGTCCTCAATGGTGATTGGAATAATCAATACCGTGATTCCTATTCTTGGATTCAATCCAATGAAAGCCTAATGCAAGTGCCGTGGAACATAACGATCGATGACTTTACCTGTGATATTTACATTAATGCCAATCTCAGAGTTAACACCACTGATGGCTGGCTCAATCTAAACGGATATGGAAATAGCAGATGGGGGCCTTGTGAAGAAATGCCTTCCGGCTGGTTCAATTTCTCAATGTATGACGCTGATTCCGATTCATGGCATACGTATTACGATGGCTGGAATCACATGATTTACGAAGAGGGCGTTTATGATATGGCTTTCAATATCGCAGATCTTGAAGATGGAGTAACATATCAGATGGAAATGTCTGCTAGAATGTTCGGACATGAACTTTCATCTCAGACTATTGTTTGGAATGCATCCGAGGAAAACAGTACTATCGACTTCAATATTATTGTACCTCATTGGTACTGTATGTTGGAATTCGAAGCTAGATTATCATTTGATTACAATGGAGAAATGATGGAATTAATGCACTCAGAGATTTATGAAGATGGACCATGTCAAAGTGAATTAGAGGATTTCACTGAAAACTTTGAAGTAGGATTTGAAATAGAAACTATTGAAGGTAGTGATTACAACGTACATATTCCATTTACATACATTTTGAACGATGAATTCCAGATTTACTTGGATATGATATACGGTAATGCGGATGGCGTCATGAACGAAACCGAAACTGAAATGGCAAATATGGATTACAATGATGGCGGCGGAGATTCAGAAGCCCCTCCATTTACTCTAAATAACTATTATTCGCAATATGCACAATTCGAAGGTATCAATCTAGATTTATCTTCATCACCAGCTGTCGCTTCAGGCATCTGGAATCTAGAATTTATTGGTGTTTCAGGTGTTGAGCTTGATCTTAGTGCACCGCTTGAAATCGATAACGGATCTGAATTTAGTTGGACATTCATCATTTCCGGAAATTCAGATATAAATATCGAATCTGCCCATTTCTACGATTATAACAATTACGAAATGGCCAATTATACGAGTGCCGATAATCAAATCGAATTTAATTTAACAGCAGACACTACAGGAGAATTTATTTTCACAACATATTGGAGTCTGGCCAATATTACTCCACCATCACTTCAAATGCACCAATTTAATAATGTCACTAATAATTGGCAAGATCCATATGGTTTTAATTCCGTTAACGGTTACAACTACATGTATTATAGGATTACAGCATCAGATTTATCTTCCCAGGATTATCATGTGGAATGGACAGTAAGCCTAGATGGATTAGAACACAATATGGGAGATTATCATATCAATGAATATGAGGATGAAACATCTGTTTTCTTCGAATTCTACTCCGACCAATTCGTTTGCGATATTGATTTGGAGGCAACAATATATGATAGAAACTCAATTGCAGTAAATTCCACCGAGTGGAATGTTGAGGGTGAATGTCTGCAAACAAATTTCGCCTTGAATTATTCATGGATGCCTACTGACAGTGAAGATTGGACTAATTTCACTGTTGAGATTGAAACTACAAATTTCAATTATAATAAGAATTGGACATTTGCGGGATATCTAACTATTGACGATGAGTCATATCACGAATCCTACACATACTATGATTGGATGGGAAGGATGAACTTCACTGGATATGGCGGCGGAATGTGGGTTTCCAAGTATACTTGTGAAATAATGGTAGAGGCCTTTATCTGGAGTGAAGATGATTCGGAATATGCCCTTAATGATACAATTAGTATAGAAGGAGATTGTGTTCAACCCGAAATTAAGTTAGAACAATACTATCCTTCAACTGGGTCAAT
>Ga0115011_10000750_pt1 | contig 24863 bp, 19 predicted proteins | sample TroAtlMetagenome_2_FD_88705 | JGI IMG/M metagenome (GOLD analysis project Ga0115011, IMG submission 88705) | Marine eukaryotic phytoplankton communities from Atlantic Ocean - Tropical Atlantic ANT8 Metagenome | ecosystem: Environmental > Aquatic > Marine > Oceanic | place: Tropical Atlantic...
GAATTCGCCGACATGACGCCGCCGAGCATTGTCCAGCCCGACCATCTCGATCAACTGCTCGGCGCGCTCACGGCGTTCCTTAGAGTCGATGTGAAAAAGGCTCCCGAAAAAATCGACCGTCTCGTCTGAGTTGAGGTAGCGATAGAGGTACGATTCCTCCGGCAAATAACCGATGCGTGCCTTGGTCTGCACGTGGCGCGGCGAGTGGTCAAATACCGTAATGCGGCCGCGTGTTGGGTACAGCAGGCCCAGCAGCATCTTAACCGTGGTGGACTTGCCGGAGCCGTTCGGGCCCAGCAGGCCGAACACTTCACCGCGCTTGACCTCAAAGTCGATACCATCCACGGCGCGTGCCTTGGATCGGCCCCAGAAATCCTTGAACACCTTGGTCAAGCCCTGCGCTGAAATGACCGTTTCATTTGAATTCATTATTGTATTGTCGCAGCGCTTTGGGCGAGCGCTTCTCATGTAAAATCCGTTCAAGCAGGCTGAGGGGCCATGCCGGCCGTATCATCAGTGCTCGCCGGTGTTGACCCCGGCTCAAACGAGCCCAGTTCCTCGCCCTGGCGAACCAGTCGCGCGCTGTTGAACACCACGATCAAGGAGCCGGCGTTGTGCAACACCGCCGCAACGATCGGGTTGATCACCCCATAGCTGGCAAGGACTATGCCGACTATAATGAACAGGATGCCAAACAAAAAATTCTGGTTGATCACCTTGCGCGTCTGTCGTGAAAGGCGCACGAGGAACGGCAGCCGCCTCAGGTCACTGTTCATCAGCGCGATGGTAGCGCTCTGGATGGCGACCTCGCTACCGGCCGCACCCATGGCCACGCCCATATCGCCGGCAGCCAGTGCCGGCGCGTCGTTTACACCGTCGCCAATCACCGCCACACGATAACCGCTCTTCTTTAGTTTATTTACGAAATTAACCTTGTCCTGCGGCAAACACTCGGCAACGACCTCGCCGCAGCTAATCTCGCTGGCCACACGGGCGGCTACCGGCTGGCGGTCGCCGGAAACCATCGCCACACGTCGCACACCGGACTCGAGCAAATCAGCCAACGCCTCTTTGGCCTCGGTGCGAGTAGCATCCTGGAGCCCGATCCAGCCGATGCATTCGCCGGCGCGGGCGACGAACAGAAGACTGTAGCCCTCTGCCTCCTTCAGATCCACTTTCGACTCAAAATCATCGGTGACACCGTTGTCACGAAGCCACTGCGCGCGGCCGATCACAATACTCGCGCCGTCCACGCTGGCCTGTACACCCAGTCCTGCGGTCTCCTTGAAATCAGTGGGGTCGGCCAACGTTACCCCGGCTTCTCCGGCGAGATTGACCAATGCCTTGGCTGTCGGGTGATTACTGAATTTTTCCGCAGTAGCCCCGATCTGGAGCAGTTCAGCCGGCTTGAGGTCGCCATACGGGGCTAATCGGTTGACCGCCAGTTCGCCGGTTGTCAGCGTTCCAGTCTTGTCAAATACAAAGGCGTTGATACGCGCCGCGATCTCTATATCACCAACATTCTTTATGAGAATGCCCAAACGAGCGGCCGAAGCCAAAGCGGCGACCATCGCCGTGGGCGAAGCGAGAATGAATGCGCACGGGCAGGATATCACCAATACCGAAACAACGCGCTCAACGTCCTTCGTGAAAAACCAGACGACCGCTGCAATCACCAGTACCAGAGGCGTGTAGTAGCCCATATACTGGTCAATGATCCGCATAATTGGCAGCTTGGTTTGCTCGGCGGAAAGGATTAGGTCGCGTACGCGGCCAAATGTAGTGTCCTCACCTGCGCGGGTGATCTTGACCTCAAGCACTCCGTTCAGGTTGGTCGTTCCGGCGAAAACCTCCTCGCCGGTGGTCTTGTCAACAGGGAGCGACTCGCCGGTAATGTTTGCCTGGTTAATGGAGCCCTGGCCCTTGATGATTTTGCCATCAGCAGCGACGTTGTCGCCGGGGCGAATCCGGATCACGTCCCCAACATTTAGTTCGGACGCAGCCACTTCCTGCTCACCGGACGCGACGATGCGTCGAGCCTTGGTCGGGGTCATCTTAACGAGCGACGCGATGGAGGAGCGCGCGCCGGCGGCGGTGCGGGTCTCGATCAACTCACCGAGCAACATGAAAAAAGCGACGATGCCGGCAGTCTGATAGCCGCCAAGTTGCGACTCTCCGGAAGCAATCGCCGCGAGGAAGGCGATGGCGACCAACTCGTTGATGGTGAGCATGCCACGCATGATGCTTTTGACAGCCAGCTTGAGAATTGGGTAGCCAAGGATCATCGCACCGATAAATGCACTGACGCCCGCGATCCGGTCGTCCGTGCCACCGAACCACTCCATAAGAAATGAGTTGGCGATGAACACCACGCCAGCAACCATGGTGGGAAGCTTGAACTGGGTGTGATCGTGGTCATGATCGCAACTTACGCAGTCATCTTCGTGATCGTGGTGGTTCTAGCGGATTTCCTTTCGGCTCCAAAGTGATGAAATTTGCATCGTTTTTTTTGTTATCGTACCGACTATCTAATCGCAGTTTATCTCGAGGTTGTCATGGCGTCTCGCCTTCTTTCAGTTTCCGTTTTTCCGGTATCCTGTTAAGCCAAATGCGCGGCTGACGGCCAGAGAGATAAAAGACATCGACAGCGTTTGTAAGAACCCGCTGCATCGTCTCGGCAACCAAACGCTGTTCAAAGAGCAGGGGGTTTTCCTCATAATAAGATTGCTGTTCGCTAAACGCCTTGGCTTCGGCCTGCAACGAGGTAAGCAAGGTGTTTGCCTCCGTTTGTCCGCCACCCTCTATCACCTTGGCTTGACCAAGCGCGTTCAGCTTGATGCTTTCCGCCTCTGCCTTGGCCGTCGCGACTTTTTGCTCGTTCTCCTGCTGAACCTTGAGGAATGCGTCGAAGGCCGGCTTGACATCTTCAGGAACTTTAACTTTGGGCGTGGTCACGTTGATTTTTAATTGCAAGTCTTTCGAGTTCTTTTTGATCATTTTTTGCACGCGCCGCTCGATGGCGTTTCCAAGCTCAGACGGCTTGGTGTAAGCGTCGATCGCGCTCCGACTGGCGGAGGCATGGTAAACAGCGTTGTCCAAAATAGACTTTAGAAATTCGTCAACATCGGAGAAACCAAACCTATATTCCTTAATTGTTTCGGCCTTGGTATCATCGAGGCTAAAGGTCATCTCCGCCTTGATGTGGAGAACATTGCCATCGCCGGATAAGGTGTAGCCATCGTAGGTTGGCTGAAAAGACATGCTGGCCTGCGGCTCATCCTCTTCTGCGGTGCGGTAGCCAACATCGGAAGTTATCGTCTTTTTTTCATCGACAGAAATTTCCACGATCTCATGGATGGGATTAGGCAACGCCCAAACCAGACCTGGCTTTAAGGTATCTTTATATTGGCCGAACTCGAGATGAATCGCCTTCTTATTGTTTTCGACCTTGGTGATGCCAGAGCCAAGAAATACCACGGCCAAAATCACCATGATCACGCGAACCACCTTAAAGCTACTCTGCAACGCCTCGGTCAACGCCTGAGTGCGGGGGTCGTCCATTACCTCCACGTTAGCTGTTGGGACCTTCTCGACTGGCGACGCGATAGTAGGGATTTGTTTTTCGTCGTCGCTCATGGCTTTGCTGCCTTGGTGGCGTCCGGTTGCGTCAGAAGGTTAAACGGAGGCGTATTGGGATCGAGAATCAACGTGGAGTTTTCCTCGAGCAACCCCTCCAGTGCCTTACGGTTAAACAGGAAGTTGGCCAGCTCTGGATTTTGCTTGAACACCTCGTAGTGCTTGGCGGCCTGAGCTTCGGCTTTGCCGTTAATCTTAATCGCCTCTGCCGTGGCTTGGGCAAGGATCTTGTTGGCTTCAAGATCGGCCTCGGCCTTGATCGTCTTGGCCTGTCGCTCGCCCTCGGCCTCGATCTTCTGGATCTCCGCCTGTCGCTCTGCCTTCATGCGTTCGAACACGGCACCAGTAACGGACTCAGGAATGCCGAGCCGCTTGATGCCAACCATGATGACTTTGATGCCGTCGGTTTCTGTGGAAGCGTCGACAAGTTCTTTCATTTCGTCCTCAATGATCTGTAGCTTCAGTTGATCCTTATCGGTGCTCACCAGGTTGTTGAAAGCGTACTTGCCAATCACGGCATTTTGGGCACTGCGCACCTTGCCCTGGAGCGCTTCATCGGCCTTGGTCTTATCGCCACTAAAGCTTTGGAAAAACTTGAGCACGTTGTCAATTTTCCATGTTACAAACACCTTGACGAGGATAGGTTGTGCATCTTTCGTGCCGGTCTCCTCGAAGGCCCACTCAGAGCTCTGGATTCGTTCGTCGAATTTATGAACATCGTGTATAGGCCAGGGTAGGCGAGGGTGAATTCCAGGGAGAACTTTGGCATCTTCATTGTCCGTGACGGGATTTAAAATACTGAATCTAATAGCCACTTCCCCTTCGCGAACCTGAAAGGTGAATAGCATAAAACCAAAAACGATCACCAAAAAGGCGCCTATTATGATTGAAGGGTTAATATAATTTTTTTTCATCTTTTCTAAAATATATGGAGGGTTAATTTCCTTGGTCAACCGTCACATCCAGCAGATCGCTGCGCAGCTTGTCCTGTAGTTCCAAATTGATTATGTCGCCGTTCTCCGTATCGGACAGGATATATTTGCGCGCTCCTCGCGTGGCCTGCTGAAAAGTCTCCAGTTTAGAGCGCGTCTTGTAGACGCTGGGGGCGGCTTTGAATGCGGAAATCTGGTGACTGAACCGCTCCCCCTCAGCCTTAGCTAAAGCCACCTTGTTGGTACTCTCAGTCCGCGCTTTGGCCAGAAGTTCAGCTGCAAGTCCGTACGCCCGCGGCACTCTCCCAGCCTTGTACTGCAGCGCTCCGAGCCGGTTGGTCTCGCTATGCAGTTGGGCTACATTAACTTTTTCGTAGTTCTCCGCCACGCCACCGGAGCCCTTGGACTGTTCGTTTTTGCCAACAGGAGGATGAATGTCCTGCAAGCCCACAAATACAATCTCAGCCCCGAGATTCATGTCATTGGCCTGTTGCTGAATGACCTCCTTCAATTCCATCTGCGCCTTCGTGCGGCCGGGGCCCATCAGTTCCTTGATGTCCACCCGGATTAGATAGCGCGTTACTTGACGCATGGAAATTTTCCGTAACATCGAGACGGCATTGTCGGTCTCATAAACCCAGTTTGTCAGGTTGTTGATGCGGTATTGTATCGGTATGCTGACGGTCAGCAAGTTTACCGGCACAGAATCTGAAGAAGCCGCATCCAGCAGCACATCGCTACTGGCAACAATCATATTGTTGGCTGAACCATGATTGTGCTGCGTGGTCCAAAGTAGCACTTTCGGCTGAGCCTTATTTTTTTCGTCCAACACGCCGAGGACAAATTCCTGTATCTCACTGGTCTTGTAGCGATAAACCTTGTCGATTGGCCAAGGCAACTTTGGGTGAAACCCAGGGGTAAGAATGTTGGGCATTCTTTCGCCAAACCGCTCCTTAACTGCCTCCTCGTTGGCCTGAATGACAACAAAACTGCTGCTGAGAAACAGCACCACGACCTGAATGGCAATAATTAGTACCAGTTTCTGCTCAACTTGCTTATAAAACCACGTCTCGGAAACCTTGAAACCAAACTGGTAATCCAGTGTATTGGCGGCAGTTGAGATCAGCCCACCCGGTTGGCCAAGTAGTCCTATTAACCTACTATCGTAGAGCAACCGCGCATTCTTATCGTCAAGCCGCGGTCGGTACATCTCCATTACCAGCGTGAAGAGGTTCTCCAGCGCAGAAATCGCGATTACAACAAACACCACCCAAGTGAACACTCTTTCCCAAACCGGATATTCCATGGAGGCGGTCTCAGCGATGACCACCGCCGTGCACACCACTGAGCCAAGCAGCATGTAGTTCGCACAAGGACGTAACAAATCCTGGCCATCCATCTTGGCGAGGCCGGCGGAGTATTTGCCCATCATGAACAGGACAACCATGAACAATGCGAAGAACATGATTGGCATCGCGCTGTCCGAGGTCTGGGCAGAGGAAGAGAGAGTCCAATCGTCAAGTTGCCCGTAAACCAACATCAGGCCAAGTGCCTGGACAATCAGCACCAGCACCGAGAAAATCGGGACCACCCATTTCTCGAACTGCCGCCGGGCATTGCGCGACGGATAAGCATCCTCGGCCGCACCAGCAAAGAGCGATTCGTTGCCTCGGGTCCGATCCAGTTCCTGCATCTCGAGCGCCTCAACCCGCTCTCGGTCGATGAGATGTGACTGGATGAAGGTAAAAAAGCCTATCAGCGTCCCAATCCCGAGTAAAACCACCCCACCCAAACCCACCGGCGAGCTGGTTTGCAGCGTGAAGTATAACGCCCCTATCGTGACAACCAGCAGTACGATACTGTTGATTAAACCTAGTTTTTTGGAGTTTTGCTGTTCCATTACGTTAACTCTCGATCCTCAAATAACCAGAGGGCAACTGATAAGGTTGCCCCCACATAGCCCACGAGGTATCCAAACGCTTGGCCAATGTACACGGTGGGAATAGTCCCGTCCCCTTCCAGTACATCGGCCAGCCAAAAGTTCTGCCAGTTCGGCGTCAAGGTGTAAAGGATCGAAGCCCACCACGAGCCTCCCTCCACCCGGCTCAAAAAAAGCCAATCTGACATCAACCCGAGAAACAATACCCCCGAGCAGATCGCCAGGGTTGGCAACAATTCGAGCCGTGTCGAGCAGGCCAAAGCCAAAGCAGTCAGGATCAGGACCGCAAACAAAATCAACGTCGATGCCGAGATTAGCCGCCAATCCACCAGGCGCGGATCTGCTCCGGCTCCAGTCGTCTCGGCCTCAGTGGCCAGGATGATCGCGAGCATTGCCGTCGTCATGATCACCGTCATGATCACCGTCATGATTACGAAACGCACTTGCAAAAAATAATTCAAGAAACCACCCGCCAAAAACGCTGTCAACAGGCCTCCAAAACAGTAGATAGCAAACGAAACTGTGTCGGCTGAACCATACGCATCGTACGCCATGCGGCTGGCCAGCAGGCAGGCCACCAGGTTCGCATACAACAACAGCGTCAGCGCCCCGGATAGCCCCACGTACTTGCCGAGGATGAACCGCGCCCGGCCCACCGGCTTGGACAACACAGCCAGCGCCGTGCCACTGCGGATTTCTCGGGCCACCGACGACGATGCACTAAGCACCGAACCAAATAAGCCGGTCACCAACATCACCGCCAGCGTACTGGTCTTGACCATTTGAATGTCATCCCCAAACCCAAAATACGGGACAACTGAAAGAAAGACGCAAAAAAAACAGGAACTTGCCATCAGCAACAAATAAACCGGCTGCTGCGCCACTTCGATGAATGCGTTGTAAGCTATGGTCCCGAACTGTCTCAAAGCAAAAGGGCCGAGGAACATAACGCCTCCAAGGCCAATTGCAACTGAGAAATTCCTAATAAAAAAGGGATTTTGAGGCTAAAAATCGAGTACTTCGGAGACTCCCACGCCTCCGTCGATCAATGGCCGACCACTGCCACCCGTGCGCCCGGCCCGTATGACCTCTGCAATCTCGGTGTTTCCGCGCTCGCTCGCCACATCCAAGGGCGTTTTCCCCTCGAAATCCCGCGCCCCCGCATTTGCGCCGTTGGCCAGCAGCCACTTTGCCATCTCGATGTGGCGCGTGTTGCCCTGAAACGCCGCCAAGTGCAGCAGCGTCAATTTTTTCTTGCCACGCTTGTTGATGTCCACCCCGCCGGCCACCAGTTGCTTCACCTTGGGCAAGTCCCCCGCATACGCCGCCGCGTGGATGTCGCCCTTCTCGCCGCCGCATCCAGCCAAGGCCAAGCCAAGCGCCAAAACCAAGCCAAGTTGTGTCCCTTTAATCTTCATAAATCTGGACGACAAAATATTGCCACGCCGCCGCCGTCAACTTGAAGCTAACAGCCAGCGGTTTGCCCCACTCGGAGTTCTTCGCAACGGCTTCAATTCCACTGATCTTACTCCAGCTTTTCAAGTCCGCAGATGCCTTCACAGTGACTTTGGGCGACTTCATCATCGGCTCGTAGTCGAGACCGTCAAACTTCAGGAGATTCGTCCTCAGATCAAAATTGCCGACGATGTTTTCGCCTCCAACTTTTCCCTCCACCGTGAAATCTCCGGTGACTTTGTATTTTCCAATCTCAATGTAGTCCCACTGGAACCACTCACAGATGCCGTTCTTCCCAAACGTCAGTTCGTGGTGTGTCGGCGGAAACCAAGGCGGATCATTCGCGAACGATTTTATGGAGACAAACTTGATGCCCTGCCAATCAAACGCGCGGTCAAGCTGAACCGAAAGCTCCACCACGCCATCCTTGATGGCAATCCTGACAATCTCAGGCCCGGCAACCGCGGAACCGCTCAAGAGTCCAGCGGCAAGCCAAGCGACAAATAAGCCTGTCAATCTTTTCATTTTACTCGTCACAAACCGATTCCGCTTGGCCAAGCGCAACTGGTTTATCAAGTTCAAGACCTCAATCTACCCCGGCTCCCAAACCATATCGAGCCAAGTTTGGACAAGCGAAGAAGTACGTTGGCATTCGCCATTCGCCTACACTGGGTCACGCCAGTATATCGCGAATGATGTGTCCGTGAACATCGGTCAGGCGCCGATCTATGCCGTTGTGCCGGACGGTAAGCTTTTCGTGATCCACGCCCAGCAGATGCAGGATGATGGAGTGCATGTCATGGCTGGTTGTGCCAGTTTCGCTTTTCCAAGCCCATTCGTCACTCTGGCCGTAAGTCGTTCCCCCCTTCACCCCACCACCGGCAAACCAAGTGACGAACGTCCCCCCATTGTGATCCCGACCGGCCTGCCCCTGGCTGAACGGCATACGGCCGAACTCGGTGGTCCAAATGACCAGGGTGTCTTCAAGCATGCCTCGCGCCTTCAAGTCCTTGATTAGACCGGTAATTGGCTTGTCGACCTGTCCGGTCATATACGGCAGTTCGGTGTGGATGTTGGCATGGTTGTCCCAGTTTTTGCTGGGCCCACCCGCTCCACTCCAAATTTGGACAAAGCGCACCCCCCTCTCCAGCATGCGGCGACCAAGGATGCAGCGCTTGGCAAAATCCTTCGTGTTATCCTCATCCATTCCGTAAAGCTTTCGCACCGCTTGGCTTTCGCCTTTCATGTCGAACAGGTCCGGCACACTGAGTTGCATGCGGGCGGCCATTTCGAGACTTTGGATTCTGGCTTCGAGCCGTGAGTCGCCCGGCATTTGGTTAGCGTGCTTCCGGTTCAGAAACCCGAGCACTTCCCGGCTAGCCACCTCGCTGGCAGCGTTGATATGCTTCGCTTCGTCCGGGGGGAAAAGGTAACGCACCGGTCTCGAATTGGAGGCATTGATAACCGTCCCCTGATGCCGCGCCGGCAAAAAACCGGAGGTGAAATTGCCGAGATTATTGTAGGGCAACCCCTTCGGGTCCGGCAGCACGATGAACTCCGGAAGGTTCTGGTTGATCCGGCCAAGCGCATAACTAATCCAAGCCCCCATGCATGGAAAGCCCGGGAGCGTGAATCCGGTTGTCTGCATGTAGCTGCCCAGACCATGCACGTTCGTCGGCGAGTTCATCGACATGAGGAATGCCAAGTCGTCCACCACTGTTGCCATGTGGGGCAGCACCTCGCTGACCCAGCGACCGCACTCGCCATGCCGCTGAAACGCGAACGGACTCTTAAGCACCTTGAATCCTGGAGAGTTGGTCACCGACTCGACCAGACGGCCATCGCCCGGGTCAAACTTTTGCCCGTCCAAGGCAGCCAGCTCCGGCTTGTGGTCGAAAGTGTCCATCTGGCTGACTCCGCCGTTCATGAACAACTGAATCACCCGCTTGGCCTTAGGAACGTGATTCAAGGTCGAGCCAAGCGCCGATCCGGTGCCTAGGATTTGGCCAAGCGCCAGGCCGCCGAAACCGCCGCCTGCCGCCTGCAAAAACTGCCGCCTAGAAATCCCGCAATCCACTTTAATTCAAAAAAATAAACTCGCTGCTATTCAGGATGACCCGGCAGGCGTTGGCCAAGCCGTGTTCGCGGGCCAAGGCCAAAACCAAGCGGCCTTCCTCCGGCTCCGGATCCCGATGGTATGCCAATTCAAAAAGCTCACGCACCTGCGTCGAAAGAGACGACGACTCGTACCGCAACCGCTTGGCCAGACGCTCGCTTTGGCGGACCAGAAAACGGTTATTCAACATCGCCAGGGCCTGCAGTGCTGTAACGGACGACTCCCTCTTGGGGGCATGCTGCGAGGCGTCCGGGCAATCCATCAACTGCATCAGTGGATCAGGCACGGTGCGAAAGACAAACCGATACACACTTCGCCGAAAGTTCGCTGGTGAATCAGGGTCAAACCGGTCGTAGTCAAGGTTCGGCGTCACGTGCACCCCCTTGCTCATGTTGAAGTGACGAGCGGATGGGCCACCCATTTTCAGATCCGCATTCCCAGCCAACTGCAGCAACGAATCACGGTATGATTCCGCGTCGAGCCTCGTCCTATTCACCCGCCAGAGCCAACGGTTTTCCGAGTCTCGGCGTGTGTACTCCGCATTATGCGCGGAGTTCTGCTGATAAACCGAGCTGGTCATGATGGTGTAATGCAGCCACTTCAGCGAACCGCCCCCTGCGCGAAATTCGAATGCCAGCCAATCCAGCAACTCAGGATGTGATGGTCGATCTCCCATGCGACCGAAGTCGTTGGGAGTGCCGACTAGTCCGCGACCAAAGTGATAATGCCAAACGCGATTCACTATCGATCTCCAAGTGAGGACGTTTCGTTCATCCGCCAGCCAGTTGGCCAGGGCTGCCCGACGCTGCCCTTCGCCATCGGATCTGGTAATGGCGAAACGACTTTTCAATGCGTCAACGCACCCCAACGCACCAGGAACCGCCTTTTCGCCGGGTGAATGAACGCTACCGCGTTGCAAGACGTGAACATCCCTTGGCTTTCCAGCTGGCTTGAAGTTGCCCAACGCTGAAAAATCGCTGGCGACGGCGTACACTTTTGGCTGCTCTCCAAGTGCGGCCACTTCCTTGGCGTTCGCTTCCCTGGAAAAATAAAGTGCCAAAACCTTGATCTGCTCGTTGGTACGCTTGGTCGGTTCGATCGCCAGCGCTTGGCCAACAGCCGGCGGCAGAATCTCGATCAGGGCCGGCTTGGCTACGTTGGTCACCGACAATCTTGGGCGGCCGATCAGATGACTTCCGCCGTGAAGCTGGCGTAACTCGATCTCCATCGTCTCGCCCTTCAGCGCTGTCAACGGCTTTTCAAAAACAAACATGGCACGGTGTGGCTTGGATTCTTCGGGATGAATCCCCCAAGCCGTCTTTAGATCACCGTCAATCGCATGTCCGACCACCCAACTCGCTTGGTTAAAATCTGCCTTGGCTTGTGAAATCTTCACTGGCCGGCCAGACACCTTCACCACGATTTCGGACAAATGCAGATTACCGTTTGGCGCACGACCAGGTCCGTCTTTTGGCAGCGACTCATCAGTCAGCACATCGAGTTGAACGGCGGTCACTCCGTCCATCGGCAGCACGGCAGTGAATGTGGCCGTGTCGCGCTCCGGCGCTTGGCCTTGCGCTAGAAAAGAACCGTCCGGCTTGGCCTCGAACGTCACACCGTCGGTCGATTGAACCTTCGCTCCGTACAAGACCACCCACCCGCCTTGACCAAGCCGCAATTGCTCTTCGCGATGGGCTGACAATGAATAGTCGGGCAACGGATGTGGCAATTCGCCTCGGTCGAGTTGTGCTTTCACCTCAAGCAACCGCCTGCGCAGCTTGGCCGTCTGCCCGTTTGGATCAAAAGGTCGATCCACTTTATCCACGCCGGAAAAAACCGCCTGCAACGAGTAGTAATCCTCCGTGGATACCGGATCAAACTTGTGATCATGACAACGGGCACAGTGAACTGTGGTGCTGACGAAGGTGGACATCACGGTCGCGATCATGTCATCGCGGTCCAGGTACTGCGCGATCTTCTTGTCAATCGTGCCGTCGGAGATTCCCATCTGCGAACTTTCATCCCACGGCCCAGTCGCCAACATCCCAATGGCTCGAACCGACGACGGTTGATCCGGAAAAAGGACATCGCCGGCCACCTGCTCACGAACGAATTGAGCGTATGGCTTATCCGAGTTAAACGACTCAATCAGGTAATCACGATAAGGCCACGCGTTTTCACGGATGGCATCCTCATCGTGTCCATGGGTCTCGGCGTAGTGAACGACATCCATCCAGTGCCGGGCCCATCGTTCCCCGTAGTGGGGACTACCGAGCAGGCGCTCAATGAGATTTGCATACGCGACTGGGGAGTCATTATTTACAAAAGCATCAACCTCCCTCGGGCTAGGTGGTAGGCCGGTCAGGTCATACGACGCGCGCCTAATCAGCGAGACCCGACCGGCTGGGAGAGACGGTGCAAACCCATGCTGCAGATATTTTACGGCAATGAACCGATCAATCGGATTAGATGCCCAACCGGTAAATTTTGATGCTTCTTGTGGGATTGCGGGCCTTTTCAACGGCTGTAAAGCCCACCACGTCCCGGTGTTCGCCGCAGAAAGCATCAAAACATTTCCAAACAATAACATGACACAACCCAGCCTGACATATCCACGGAGGCAGGTTAATTTCATGGGGCTACGGAAAATATTCATCTTTGTGGGCAAACTACTGAGTGACTCAAGGGAAGATAATCGCCACCGCCGACTTTCCGAGTCAATCGGTTTATAGCCCAAAAGAGAGGGGATTTAAGAGGGATAGAAAAAATGGTCGGAGCGACAGGATTCGAACCTGCGACATCCAGTTCCCAAAACTGGCACTCTACCAAGCTGAGCTACGCTCCGACCGGAGGGATTTGTATAAGCCAATCGCACCATCACCGCAATCCCGAAATGCCTGCCGTCTTGAAGCCTGACCAAGCTGCTGGCACGCTTGGCTCCGATGAAACCGCTAGACCAATGTTTGCTCTACGGCTTTGTGGACTCGGCCTATCTGGATGGCCGCGATCCGGCCGAGCTGTGCCGCCAACTCTGCGACGGCGGGACAGATCTCGTACAGCTTCGCGCCAAGGATTGGCCGGTCGATGACATCGCCCAATTAGCCAAACGCCTGGTTCCAATCGCAGCTGAGGCTGGGGTGCGGCTGGTCATCAATGATCATCCGAAGATTGCCGCCGAGGTCGGCGCACCGACGGCACACCTTGGTCAGGAGGATTTTTTTGACGCCGGGCACCGGCACGTCGCCGAGGTGAAAACAAGCGGCGGAGCGCTCGAGCTTGGCCTCAGCTCCCACGCACCCGAACAGGCCGAGCGTGCGTGCGAAGCCGGGGCGGACTACGTCGCAATCGGCCCGGTTTTCGCCACCCCGACCAAGCCGGGCCGCCCGCCGGTGACTCTTAACTACGTCCGCTGGGCCGCCACCAACATCGATCGGCCCTGGTTCGCAATCGGCGGGATTAACCTCGACAATCTCGACGATATTCTCGCCGCCGGGGCGCGGCGGGTGTGCGTCGTATCGGCGATTCTGCGGGCGCCGGATGTCGCTGGTGCTTGTCGCCAATTCAAGGATCGCCTACTCTCCGCCGCCAGTTAGCGGGGCGTTTCCCCGTTCAACCCAATTCAAAAAATGAGCCTGCTTGTCTTTGGATCCACCGCGCTGGACTCGATCATCACGCCGAAAAAAAAGAACCCCCGCCTCCTCGGCGGCTCGGGCAGCCACGCTGCTGTTGCGGCCAGTTTTTTCGTCGCACCGAAGCTGATCGGCGTGGTTGGCACCGACTTCCCCCGCAAATATATTTCGCTGCTCGAGCGCCATAAGGTGAACCTCAGGGGGCTGAAGATTCGCGAGGGCAAGACGTTCCACTGGGCCGGCGAGTACGAAGTGAACATGAACAACCGGCGCACGCTAAGCACGGAACTGGGCGTGGTCGAGGGCTACTCGCCGGTATTGCCGGCCGCCCATCGCAAGGCGAAGTACATCCTACTGGCCAACAATCCGCCCGGCGCTCAGGAGGCGATCATCGAGCAACTCGACAAGCCGAAGTTCGTCGTCGCCGACACGATGGATTTGTGGATGAACATCGCGATGAACGATCTGCTGAGTTTGCTCAAGCGCGTCGACATGCTCGTTCTCAATGACAGCGAGGCGCGGCAGTTGACCGACGACGACAACGTAGTCTCCGCCCTGCCCAAGCTGCACAAGCTCGGCCCGAAATATGTGATCGTGAAGAAGGGCGAACACGGCTCGATCCTCTCGTCGCGCCGGGGCCTGTTCGTCGCGCCGGCGTTCCCCTTGGCCAAGGTCCAAGACCCGACCGGCGCGGGCGACTCGTTCGTCGGCGCGATGGTCGGTTACCTCGCTAAGACCGGCGGCCCGGTCGATGCCAGCATCCGCAAGGCGATTCTGTACGGAAGTGTGGTGGCGTCGTTCTGCTGCGAAGGCTTCGGCGTGAACCGCACCACCAAGACCACCCGATCAGAGATCAACCAGCGTCTGCGCGAGCTGGAAAAAATGACACGCGCCTAAAGCTCGTCCAGCGCCGCAAGCACCTCGGCAGCATGCGTGGCGACTTTCACCTTGGGCCAGATTTTTCTGATAACACCGTCGGTATCGATGAGGAATGTCATCCGCTTGATCCCGAGAAAGGTCCGCCCCATGAAAGACTTGTCACCCCACACGCCGTACGCCTCGCAGATCGACTTGTCCTCATCCGCGATCAGCGAGAACGGCAGCCCGAACTTGTCGATGAACTTGTCATGCCGGGCTGCCGAGTCGGCGCTCACGCCCAGCACCACCGCGCCCTTGGCCGTGATCTCGTCGTGCGCATCGCGGAAGCCGCACGCCTCCTTGTTGCAGCCGGGCGTGTTATCTTTCGGATAAAAATAAAGCACGACCGCTTGGCCGCTAAACTGGCTTAGCGACACTTCGCCGCCGCCGTTGACCGGTGCGGTGAAGCCCGGTGCTACGTCGCCTTCCCTGAGTTTCATCTCCTTCATGCCGCCGACAGCGTCGGGCCGCGCTTGGCCAAGGTCAATCCTGCGGCGAAAAACCTTATGGAGAGTAGGACTTTTCCTTAGCCACGGTTTGTGAAGGAGTACCCGAGACATGCCGGGATCGCAGAGCCGTCGAAGTAGACCAAAACTTCGGATAGGGATGGCAAAATCTCGGCGTGATACTTAACACGTTCGTCCAAGCCGAAGATGGAAACACGGCTTTCGCGAGGGGGGACAAGCTTCTCAAACCAAAGTTCCCATCCTCGAAACGATCTAGTTCAAGTCCGCCACCACGCTGGACGACGCGCCAGCCCAGCCAACCTCAGCCCCTCAAGTGTAAGCAGCGGCTCGACGCGCCGGATCACCGGCAGCTTGGCCGCCATCAGCGCCGCGTAGCCGCCCGTCGCCACCACCGGCAGCTTCGCCGAACCCAGCTCGCGCTTCAGTTGCCGCACCAACTCGGCGATCAATCCGCGATAGCCGTGCACCGCACCGCTGAGCATCGCACCGCGCGTGTCTTTGCCGACGACCGACTCCGGATTGGCGATCTTTATGTGTGGCAGCAACGCAGTTTTCTCGTGTAAATAATCCGTCATTGCAGAGAGGCCCGGTGCAATGATACCGCCGGTGTAGTTGCCCTCCGAATCGACGACATCAAACGTCACCGCCGTGCCGAAATCGACCACCACCACTGGCGCACCGTACCGCTCGTGCGCCGCGATTGCATTGGCCAACCGGTCCGCGCCAATCGTCGCCGGCTTCGGGTAGTCAATGCCGATACCGGTCACCGTCCGCGCCGTGAGCTGCCATGCCGCACACTGCCAAGTCCCGCGCAGAAGCCGCTTTAGCTGCAAATTGAGCTGAGGCACAACACTGCAAAACACCGTTCCGGCGAGCCGGCCAACCTTGGCCAAGCGTAGCAATTTGGCGAGCGGCCGCTCCGCTTGGCCAAGCACGAGTGACTCGCTGGCAAACCGGATATCGGCCACGATGCGCTCGCCGTTGGCCACGGCGGCGTGAGTGTGCGTGTTGCCAATATCGACGAGTAAAACCACGGAGATATAAACTACCACATACCAGATCAAGTTTGAAGTTTGAACTTGGTTTGCTTGAAACTTTAAACCTGAAACTTGAAGCTCTCTTCCCTGCGTTATGCCGATCAACGACCGCATCCGTGACAAGCTGAGCCAACTCCCGCACAAGCCGGGGGTCTACCTCATGCGGGACCGATTCGGTACGGTGATCTACGTCGGCAAGGCCCGGGCCCTGCGCAAGCGGGTCAGCCAGTATTTTCACCCGTCCCGCCGCCACGGCTGGGACTTGAAACTGGCGGCGTTGATCGAGGCGATCGAGAACTTCGACGTGCACGTCGTCAAGAGTGAGCCGGAGGCGCTGCTACTCGAAGGCAAGTTGATCAAGGAATTCAAACCGCGCTACAACGTCAGCTTTCGCGACGACAAGAATTTCCTGCTCATAAAGGTGAACCTCAACGACCCGATCCCACGCTTCACCTTCGCGCGGCTACGGCAGCAGGATGGTGCGAAATATTACGGGCCATTCGTCAGCGGCGGCGCATGTCGGAGGACGATCACGATGCTGCGCAAAAAATTCAACCTGCGCGGCTGCCGTCCGCTAAATCCAACCGAACGCGACTACAAACATTGCCTCTACGGCCACTTGCAGCACTGCTCCGCGCCGTGCGTCGGCAAGGTAACGCTCGATGAGTACCAGCAAAAGGTCAAAGAGGCGTGCCACTATCTCGAGGGCCAAACCGGCGAGTGGGAAAAGGAACTCAAGGCCAAGATGCAAAATGCCGCCAAGTCGCTTGACTACGAAAAAGCCGCACGCTACCGCGACATGATCAGCGACCTGCGTGAGACCACCCGCAAGTCTCGCAAGTTCACCCGCATGCCGGTGAAGCTACCGGGCGCGATCGATCCCGGACGCGACCTCGCCGCGCTTGGCAAGGCACTTGGGCTCCCCGCGCCCCCCAAGCGCATCGAGGGGTTCGACATCTCGAACATAAGCGGCACGTTCATGGTCGCATCGATGGTTAGTTTCTTGGTCGGCAAACCGGACCGCGCGCAGTACCGGCGGTTCCGCATGAAGAGCGTCGTGGCGCAGGACGATTTTGCCTGTATGGCTGAGACGGTGCGACGTCGCTACACTCGGCTTCGGAGCGAGGCGCGCCCGATGCCAGACCTAATTCTGATCGACGGCGGCAAGGGGCAACTTGGCATGGCGTGCCGCGAGTTGGCAAAACTCGATCTTGCGCACGTGCCGGTGATCGGCTTGGCAAAGGAGTTCGAGGAAATTTACCAACCGGGCGAAAGAACGCCACTCCGGCTTGGCCTCGACAGCGGCGCGCTGAAGCTGCTGCAGCGCGTGCGCGACGAGTCGCACCGGTTCGCCAATACCTACAACGCTGAGCTGCGGTTGAAGAAAATCTCCGAAAGCATTCTCGATGAATTGCCGGGGATCGGTAGCAGTCGCAAGGCTGCGCTGCTCAAGAAATTCGGCTCTGTGCAACAGCTACGAAAAGCCAGCATCAAGGATATTCAGCAAGTGCCCGGCTTCGGCAAAAAATCAGCCGAGGCGCTGAAGGCTTTTTTGAGAACGCGACCGAGGAGTGGCAAGTCGGTCTAATTCTTCCGGGGGCCAGTGGTGGTTTGGAATTTTGGAACTGACTCGGCGATGAACCTGGCCATCTTGTCGAAGGTCGCGTCCTCGTCGCCCGGATTGCAGATCGCGAAGTATGTCACGTAAGCCCAGCGCTGCAGCACGCCTTCGCTAAGCAGTCCCTTGGTCATCATCCACATCCGGTCAAGATGGTGAGTCGCCAGCTTGCCGTCGGCGACAAACCAATAAATATAAACGCCCCGCACAGGCACCTCACGTCCGTTGCGGTCTAGAGCCGTTTTCGAGGTCGTCAATTTCATGACCTGTAGGTCGTAGATGTGCGGTTGCTGGATCGGAATGGTGACCACTTCGCGCAGGTCGATCGTGAATCCCTGCCCCGGCAGGCAATACTCCGGCTTGTGAATCGAGGTACGGTCCTGCCCCATGAGTACCACACTGCTCTCGATCCAGGTTTTGTCCTGGAACGAGTAGCGGCGCCGACCATACGTAGTGTCACTCGGCAGCCAGTCGAGCTCCAGCTTGGTGACCGGTGTTGGCTTGGAAGTGCAGTCAAAAACCCGCGCCGGCAACGCAACAGCATTCGTGCGGACGACTTGGCCCTCTTCGTTGTGCAACTCAATTGCAGCCAGGCGAAGTCCTGGATCGCCAAGCGCCTGGCCGGCTAAGCTGAGCCGTGCCAAAAACAGTGCCGACGCCCCGACTAGTAGTAGAAAAACCGCGAGGATGATTTTGCCCTGTTTACTCACCGGCCACCTCCGTTGCCGGCTCGGGCCGCTCGTCCTCCTTGATTACTCTGCCGAGAATAAGCACACCGACGAACGCCGGCACATACGGCAGCAGACTAAGGATTCCGTTGTCATGGACGAAGTTTCCGGCAGCCTGTCCAGCTCCCGGCTGGGCCGACTCCGCCACTTCGGCGGCGAGGATGATCAGCGACAGCCGAAAGACATTCCCCGCCACCGCCAGCGGAAAGGCCGAGAGGATGATCACCACCGTTTTCCAGCGGGTGCAAAAGGCGACGAACCCGTAAATGGCAAACAACGCCAGCGTCCCCGTCAGGCTTCGAATGCCGCTGCAAGCGGCCGCGACCTCGTAGGCGTAGCGGCGCTTGGAGTCAAAAATCTGCACGCCTTCCTGAATGATGTCGACGCCGAGCAGCGTGCCGCAAATCCACCCCGTGACGTCCGACACCAAGTGTCGCAGCGGCACGGTAACGAAGTCGGCCATCGTCCCGAGCGGCACGGCGAACGCAAAAAGGAAGAGGGGAAAGAAACTGGCCCGCAACCAGGCCGGCCCCCAAACCAGACCGGTCAGCGCGTACACACCAAAATAAAATCCGACAATCGAGATGCGTGTCTGCTGGATGACGTAGCCGAGCAGATGCACCGCCAACGCACAGGCCACCAGCACCATCGCTGGCCACCAGTTGCGCTTGGGTGCGGCGAGCAGTTCGTCGCGTTTCCAGTAGCACAGGCCCAGCACGATCAGCGGAATGATGTAGCCCAGCTCGTCGTCCTTCGAGCTTCCGTAGGCGTAGTTCATCCAGCCGTAAAGTGAAGGCGTATCTACATAGCCGAAGGTGGAGTTGCCGAGCAGTTGGAAGAAAACCAGCCAAGCCCCAAGCAGCGCGAGGAACAGCGGCTTGTCCGGCATCCCCCGCCAAAAGCGCGACAACTCATCCCCGATGGAGGGGCGGTTGGCTTCGGCGTTGGTTTCAGACTTGCTCATGACACGCGCAGCGTAGAGTAAACAGGTGAACCCAAAACGGCGATTAAAACCGGTTCACGCCCAGACGCGCCGGAGCATCCCGAGGAAATTCCCGCTCATAATTTTTTCGATGTCCGCCGCCTGATAGCCGCGTTGGCCAAGTAGGCCGGACAGCTTCTGCAAATCGGCGATCGTGTCGAGATCGCTCGGCGCTTGCTCGCGGCCGAAGCCTCCGTCGAGGTCGGTGCCGATGCCGGCATGGTCGGCGTTGCCGGCGAGTTGGCAGACGTAATCGATGTGATCGACCACGTGCGACAACGCCACGCCGGACGACTGCGGAGTCGTCACGCCACGTTCCCAGCCGGGGATCAGCATCCACGCGTCGAGTGCTGCGCCGATCACGCCGCCACGCTCAATCACGCGATTGAGTTGCCGGTCGCTCAGCTGCCGGTCGCCCGGCACGAGCGCGCGACAATTGCAGTGGCTAGCCCAGACTGCGCCGCCGAAAATATCCATCGACTCGTCAAGCGACTCGTCGCTCAAATGCGTCACGTCGAGAATGATGCCGAGCTGTTCCATCTCGCGCAGCAGCTCCGGCCCCGCCGGGCCTAGGCCGCCGCTCTCGTGGGTGCCGGGCGCGTATGTGCCTGGGCCGTAATGGGCCGGACCAAGCGCGCGCAACCCGCTCTCGTACGACTGCTCGAGGTGCTGCAGCGTCACCATCGAGTCCGCTCCCTCAAGGCTTAAAATATAACCGACTGGTAGGTCGTCGCCCGGACCGGCGGCCCACTTGGCCAAGTGCGCCTCCAGTTGGCCAAGGTCGGCTATCTGCGTCATCTCACTCCGACGCTCCATCTCGCGATACCAAGCGAGCTGGCCCTGCGTCTGTGACCAGGCCTGTTCCGGCGAATGCCAGCCGGGCAGTGGGTTGCCGCGCTTGGTGTACCGGGCGATCTGCGTTGCGACGCATAGGCCAATGTTGCCCCGTCGCATCTCCGGCAGGGAGACGGTGCCTCGGCCGCGGTCTTTCTTGTCGGCTTTGCCGGCTTCGCGCCCGCGTATCTCGTCGAGCGGGCGCGACATGTCGCGGTTCCACTCGAGCGCGTTCATCGAGAGATCGAGGTGGGCATCTAAAATAAAGGGTGTGTTGTCGGGCATGGCATGCGCTTGGCCAAGCGGCTGAGCGGCCGGTCAGTCAACGACAGAACACCCGGCCTGTGAAGCCCCGAGTTGCCAAGCGAACCGCGCTTGGCCAAGCTGGTCGGAAATGAAAACCATTGCCGGTGCCCTGCTGTTTTTCATCGCCATGACCACTCAAGCTAAGCCCGGTGCCATCGTCATCCATGCCGGTGCCAGCAGCCTCAACCCGACGCATTTACCTCCGAGCGCGAACGACTGTACCATGTAACACTCGAGCAATCGCTCCACGCCAGACACGCGATCCTCAATATCGGTGGCAACACGATTGGCGCCGGCAAAGCGGCGATCGTCATCATTGAAGACGCGACTGTGTTCAACGCCGGCAAAGGCGCAGTCTTCACTGCCGAGGGCAAAAACGAACTCGACGCCTCGATCATGAACGGAGACTCGCTGCGGGCCGGCGCGGTCGGGCGCGTAACCACGGTGAAGAACACCATTCGGTCCTCCACCAGACAGCGCCCGTAGAAAGAAATGGGCATATAAAACCGGTTCTGATTCAATATCCTCCCCAATGATAGGGAGCGATGGCACCCTCTACTTTGGATCTGATGACGGCTACTTCTATGCAATAAAAGCATCAAACAAGGGTCCGGAGGAGGCGCAACCAGCAGAAATTGCCGTCAACACATGATGATTGAGGGAACTGTGGGTGCCAAATATCGGGTGGAATTCAAAGACAAACTTGATGATGCCGCAAAGTGGATCGCAGGAAATTTGATTACCCTGCCTCAAAGTCTATAACTTTGGGTAGACAGGTTAAAACCAATACGAGAAACCCGATACTAAAGGGTATTACTGGTTGAATCACGAAGGGTCAATCTGAACTTGGCTAAATCGAAGGCACCGGAAGCTCTGTTAAGTTTCCTGATCCCCGCCTACCTTTTGTTCCTTTTAAAAGGAATTATTTTCGGGCGAAGTTGGTGTAGTAACCGGCGTTTCCAAAAACTGCTGAATTAAATCGCTTGTTCCCAATGGCAAATTGTAGACAATGCCTGCCCTACGTTCGGCATTCGGCCGACACATCTCCACAGATGGGCGAATGGCGCAGTGGTAGCGCAGCGGTTTTACACACCGTTGGTCGGGGGTTCGAATCCCTCTTCGCCCACCATTTTTTCTTTGTTTTTAGTCTTTTTCTTGCGCCGAAAAGGCTCCGAACAATTCTTCGGTGCATAAGAAAATCTGAGATCTTTTCCTGCTTACAAACATTCCGCTAAAATCTAGGAGCCGGCTTAGTTGAGAGCTGCTGTGATGGGCATTTCACCCAATCTTTTAGATGGTTTTTGAGGTTTCCACCATTGGAATGCCATTCACGCTCCTTCAAATACTAGTAATAACTCTCCGGTTTGGTCCCACTAAACATCTCAAATGGCGACCTTCCCAATAGGACTCAAGAAGGTTCAAACACCTTTTGCCAACTTTCGCCTAAAATGAGGGCATCGGATAGTTGTCACTAAAGCGACTGATAAATCTCCAACACTCGCCCGAGGTCGACGCCGTTTGGCTTGGCTTGCAGCAACCATTCGAGATCTTTCTTTGCCGCACCGAATTGTCGGTTTTGGATGAGCAACACCGCGCGGCTCCAGCGATCGAATGCGGAATCAGGCTGCAATGCCAGCACTGTCTCCACATAGCGCAGCAACTCCGACGGCGGAGTGCTCTCCCGCACTGCGCCCATCAGGTTTCGTAGCATCCGCAGTACGATATCGCGCTCGTTTGACTTGGACAGGTACTCCGACGCTAATGAAAGACCTGTGTTGGCACGTATCAGCTCCACCGTATCAGCTTGACTCAAATATTTACCACCATCGAACGGATCAATGAACTGTTCCTTCTCATCATGTACATGCTTGATAATGAAATGCCCGGGCGCACCGACGCCGACCACACCGTCGATTCCGCAACCGGCTGCCAACTCCATCACTAGTACCGATAATGTGATCGGCAGCCCTTCGCGGTCATCAAGAACACGGTTCATGTAGCTGTTGGCCTTGTTGTGGTAGTCCTGCCGGCTGCCGTGATAGCCGTTCTCTTCGAACAAATAAGAGATCAGAATTTTTAGCTTTGCTGCGTCGTCATCGTCATTGGTGAACTTGCCATTCACTTCCGCAATCATGTTTTTTAATTGCTGTTCATAGTAGTCGATATCCACATTGGGATCGTCGATTTTAGCGATCAACAGCGAAGCGCGAAACAGATCTACTCCTTCGCCGTCGTTCTCAAACAACGCCGTCAACTGGTCACGAACCAAGCGCCGATGTAGCCGGACAGAGGCTAGACGTAGCCGTGCAGCCTGCTCCTCAAGCCGTTTGGCTTCCTGGTCCAAATGTCGCAGTGCCTGACCCGGCTGTTTTCGTGCGTCGGCCACTGTCCTTTCCTTAAATTGCCCGCCGTCGGTTTGCGCTTCAGCGATCAGCGCCTGGCCAAGCGATTCAACAATTGGTTTCGTTTCGTCGTTTACCTGTTTGCCCAGCCGAAAGTTGCGAAAGGTCGCCACTGTGTTGCGGAACTTGGCCAAGCCGGCTTTCCCACCTTGGAGCCCACGGTCGCTTGACTCGAAAATCAAGTAACCATTCACGTGGCAGTAAAAGCGATTCCCTTCATGACGCAGCTTGAGCGTGTTCCACTCCCCCGGCAAATAGTGGCGGGTGAGTTGCTGGTCAAGAATGGTCCATGAAAACACATTCGCCCCGTCGAAACGTGTCAGCCGCATCTTCCCGGCGGTGGGGTAAAAGCCGTAATGCTTGTTCTCGCCATCGGCTGCCCACACCAAGCCGGCAGCTCCAGCTTCGTTATCAAGCTTAACCTGTACCGACAGTTCAAACGGCGTCTCTGGCACGGCGCTCGTCGAGAGACACAATGAGCGGCCACCGAAACTTTCCCCCTCACGGTTGACCTGAATGCTCCCGCCTTTTTTCCGCCAGTGACCGCCGAACACCGGCGTCCACTCCTTCGGGTTTAACATGCCGATGGTCATCCAGCGCTCGATCGGCACCGGGTTAGGTTTTTCGAGCAGCGGCTTGAGTAAATTTATCGGCACGGCAAAGCCTAGATTTTCGGTGACGAGCGACTTCATGGTTATCACACCGTGCACACGGCCGTGAAGGTCAAGCATCGGCCCGCCGCTGTTACCGGGCTCAATTGGCACGGCCAATTGAATCATCTCCACGCCGTCGAGTGTGCGCCGCGCTGAGACCACCCCTTGCACAAAACTGAAATCGAGACCGTGCGGCGTGCCCATCGCCACCACTGACGAGCCTTGGCCAAGCGCTGACGAGTCGCCAAGCGGCAGCGCCGGTAGGCCAGTTTTTTCGACACGTAACACAGCCAAATCCAGCGTGCGATCCCATGCATGTACGGACGTCACCTTCACTTCCTCGCCGTTGGTCAGGCGCACATGTAAAGGGCGCCCTTCACCGACAACATGAAGACTCGTTGCAATTAGCCCATCACTAGAAACCACGAAACCGGTGCCGACGCCTGCCTCCTCGTCGTCCCTGCCGAACTGCGTCAGCACCACGATTGATTTACGGATGCGCTTTGCCAGACTCTTGGCATCCAACGGCTCCGCGGATGGCAACTCCTGCGCAACCGACGAAGACACTGAAACAAAAAGACCAAGCGCGACACAAAGAAGGGTCGCTTGGCCAAGTGCGGCTCGTAGTTCAGCAAAGTGCATGGCGGACTTTAGCCAAACGCCACAACGGTCGCACGGCTTTTCCCACCTCGACAGTAGGCAGAACATTCAGTATGAATTCCGCTATCCATTAAGCAACGTAAGAGAGCAAGCTGTTTTCATATTTATTCATTGATGATTGACCGGAATCTCTAATCACGACTGCGTTACACCTCAAGCAACCAACATTATAATTATTTCTGAAAGGGGTATGGGCCTAAGCGGAATTGGCTGCCACGCCGACTGAATTCAAAGCTGAAGGTAAAAATGAAACACATCTTACTAACAACAATCACAACCGTGCTATTGATGGGGTGTAGGCCGAATGGCAATCCACTGTCTCCGGCTCATTCAACTGAAGACGGCAGGCAAGACCTCGCCATACAAACGGACATAGAGCCTGTGATGTTTGTCGCAGATGGACTTAATGCGGACGGCTCGCTGGTTAAAAATTATCTGCGAGGTCTCAAGTATGCCATCGACTATTTCGGGAACTATGGACCGTATTACATCTACCTGCTTGGACCTGACAATGAGCAAAGTATCAGGAACATCTATTCGAAAAGAGCCGA
>Ga0115011_10000751_pt1 | contig 24796 bp, 19 predicted proteins | sample TroAtlMetagenome_2_FD_88705 | JGI IMG/M metagenome (GOLD analysis project Ga0115011, IMG submission 88705) | Marine eukaryotic phytoplankton communities from Atlantic Ocean - Tropical Atlantic ANT8 Metagenome | ecosystem: Environmental > Aquatic > Marine > Oceanic | place: Tropical Atlantic...
ACGAACTCGGCACATATGCCGTGGACTTCGGCCCTACTGCGCTGATGCAATGTCGGCGCTTCGGGAAGGATCCGTCCGATCTCGACGGCATCTATGTGACCCACCTGCACGGAGATCATCTGGGCGGAGCACCCATCTTACTGATCGATCAGCAATTCAACGCGGAGCGGACTCGGCCCCTGTATATTGGCGGCCCTCCAGGCATCGTGGCCCGGATGACCAAACTCCGCGAGGGGACTTATCCGTCCGTCGTCCAACGCGGTCTCAAGTACCCGCTGAATTATCAGAACTGGGAGATTCCCGGCGAAATCGAGTTCCTTGGTCGGAAAGTGCGGGCCATTCAGGCCAAACACGACCGCAACAATATGGCGAGTTCCCTCCGGATCGAAGCCGCAGGACGGGTGCTGGTCTTTAGTGGGGACACTGGCTGGCAGCCAGAGCTGGGTAAACTCACAGAGGGTGCCGATCTCTTCATCACCGAATGTACCGGTGTCGATGAGGAATATTGGGGTCATCTCAGCGTCGATGAAATCATTGCCCACCGGCATGAACTGAAGGCCAAGCGAGTCGTGCTCACACACCTCAGTGATGCATCTCGGCGGGTGGCAACGGCCAAGGCTGAATCCATGAACGTGGACGTCGCAGATGACGGTTTGGTCATCGAGGTGCCCTGACCGCGGTTGCTTCGGGCGCATGCGTTCAAACGTTTGAAACATCACATTGACGAGTCTTGGCCGCCTCATTAGGGTCCATGCCCGATCGCCTAGAAGGGTCTACTCTTCCAGGCCGCTTCCTAAGGTTTCTAGGAGCATTTCATGGGACGCATAGCCCTCATCTTCGCGCTCTTCGCCTTGAGTCATCCCCGGGCAGCCCGGGCTGATGAGCCCCCCGAGAGCACCGACGGGCGGAAAACGGTACGGATTGTTTGGTTCGGCCAAAGCGGCGGAATCTCCTCACATCGAGGCAGAAACCATGCTCATCTTGCGCTCTACGACCGTGTCGGGCAGGGGCTCGATGCCTTTACCCCGGTAGATGAAGGGCCTCACGTTTTCGCCCTCGGAAGCACCTTTTTGTTTCGTGAAGATGGGTTGAAGGTGGCGGATTTCCGCGACTTTCTGGCGGCTGAGCCATACACCTTCGAAATCGTGAGCGGCAAAGTCGATCTGTTGGAGAGTCATTTCGAATTGATGCTGGAACTCCCGGCAGACGAAAAGACCCCGGTGCTCGACCTCTATACGGGGGAAAGCCCGTTGGTGCCCGGCTTCAAACGGACGGGGGCTCGGCTCGTGCGCTGGCGGAACGCCAAGGGGGCCACCTTGATGTCACTGCAGCGTTTTGAGGACCGCCCGCGCCCGTTGAGCGCGGATCCGACCGACTACGAAATCCGTTTCGCTTTTGATGGACAGGTCACCCCTACCGGAGCAGCCCCTCGGCGATTATTGAGCATTGGACGCCCGTATCACGAAGGCGGCCGGCGCGTGGCGGAGATCCAGCGGATGAAGGCATTCGCCACCCCGCCTCTGATCTTGGCGGCAGGCAATGACATCGAAGAGTTCAGTTTCGTCAATGCGGGTGCGCCCGACCTTCAGCGGCCCAATACCTGGGAAGCATATCGGCGCTTGGGGCTGACGGCCCTGGTGGCTGGACCCGCAGAGACGGCATTCGGTTTGGATGCCCTCCAACGAGAAGCGCAGCAAAACGATGTCTCCCTCTTGGCTGCAAATGTAGCCGACGCTCCCTTCGCGCCCTGGAAGTTGGTCGCGTCTGACGGCGTCCAGATTCTGGTGGTTGGGGTATTGGACCCAGACATGCGGCCGTCGAGTCGGTTGAGAGGCTACGGTAAGCGTCAGATCAGTGCGCCAGCCGTGGCCGTCGACCAGGCCGTTTCGAGGGCCACGACGAAACTGGGTCGACGCCCAGATTTGGTCGTTGCCATCGGCCACCTCAGCGCGGACCGAGCTGAAGAACTCATCAAAGACACCGCTCAAATCGATCTGCTTCTCACGGATTTCGAGGGGCGGGGGACCTATGCCGAGAGTGTAAGAAGTGCAGTGGATTCGGGGCGTTCTCGAGCCCGACACCCCATCAATGTGGTTTCTCCCGGATCCAGTCGATTGGGGCTCGTGGACCTGGTTTTTCGGCCCACTGCGAGCGGTGGCTACGAAGTCACCGATGCCGCGAGCTTTGCCGTCCCGATCTACGCCGAGCAACCAGACACACCGGACTTGCAAAAGGCCATCCAAAAGGTACGCCAGCCGGTGTACGCCGATGCTCAAGAGACCCTTCTGCCCGACCTGGGTCCGGTGATCGATGGTGATCCCGCGCTCCAAGCTCTTTTTCGAGCCGACCCCGCCGTAAAAGGGATGGTTCGGGCTGGGGGTGAGGTCTCGGCTCGGGTGACTGCCGCCTTGTGGCGCCGATTGGTGGTTCGCCTGCTCGAGGATCGGTTCTCTGCCGAAATCACATTGATTCCGGCGCTCACCTTTCCGTGGTCGCTTGCGGGGCCCATCGATCGATTGGCGGCAGTGGCCAATTTGAATCTCCCCGATGAGATTCGCATCAAGGTACTCACCGCCAAGCAGATCAAAGCGCTGGTCAAATCCGGTCTCTTGGACGACCTCACTCATTTGGGCATTCAAAAAACACTCAAGGGGCCCAAGGTGCGTGGGCGTCTCGTAGACGATCGGGAGCGTTATCGCGTTCTCTTCACCGACAGCATCGCCGGTGACCCACGGGTCACAGCCCTCCTCAATCATGACCTGCAGACGCGTTTCGTTCGCGATGGCGTTCATTATCGTGCGGACGACGACGGGCGAGCTGTGACCGTGCGTGAGGCTGCTCTCACCGCGTTTGGAGAGGTGGCGGCTCAGGGGCCCGCAGCCTTTGTTCCATGGCTGGCGGCCCCACCGACCGGCCCGGCGCCTCGGTGGGTTTTCGAACTCAGTCAAATGAGCGTCGAAAGTAAGAGCTATACGGCCAGTGACGACGACGAGGCCTATGAGCAAGTGCGTGAGACGCGCGTCAACACGGCGACGAATAGTGCCGTCGCGCTCCGGGGAACCTTGGGGGTTTCGAGAGAGGGCGCAGACATCAATTGGGTGAATCGGGCTCGGTTCGGGTTCGAGAAAGCATTCTTTGCCGATGAGGGGGAGGGCGCCTCGGAACAAGAAACCGCTGATGAACTCATCTTCTCAACGGAGCTTCAGGCCCCCGTTTGGCGATTGCCAGGCATGGGAGGCATGCCGTTCTCGAAGGTCTCATACGCGACGGAGTTCACTCCCACCGAAGCCGATGACGGTGCCCAAAATCCGCGCAAACAACAGCTCGACGGCACCCTTGGTTTGCTGTGGAAGGGCCCAAAACTCAAGACCGCCCGGGTGGGTGGATTGGTCACCCATGATTTTGCCTCTCCCGTACCCGATCCTCAGGTGGGTCTGCTCGCGGCGATGGCCTTTCGCCATCCCTTGGAGGTCGGGATTTGGACCGTCAATGGTGAAGCTCGCTACTACCTCCCCGGTTTGGGGGAAGACGACCCCAGCGAGTTGGGGTTGGTGGTCAAAGCGCGGACGGGGTTGGACGTTCCCGTCATCGCGCAGCTGGCCTTGGGCGTATATGTGGATGTCTTCGCCTATCGGGGTCAACACGACACCACGCAGAAGTTTGGGGCGAGTGTCGTGGGCGGTGTCGCCCTTAAATATGATCGGAAGGTAAAGCCGTGAATGAGACTGGGCTGAATCGTTGGCGAAACCGGGTTGCGTTGGTGACCGGTGCCTCTGCAGGCATTGGAGAAGCCGTCGCGACAGCGCTGGCCGCCGCGGGGATGAGGCTGGCGTTGACGGCACGTCGCGGAGAGCGACTCGAGACCTTGGCTGCCGCCATCAGGGCGGCTGGTGGTGAGGCCCTCGTTGTGCCCGCTGATGCTCGAGACGAGGCGGCACTCCTCAATGTTTTCGAGACGATTCGACGCACGTGGGGTGGCGTCGACGTACTGGTCAACAGTGCAGGGCTTGGTCGTGTTGCACCGGTCGCTTCTGGGGCTACTGAGCACTGGCGAGAGATGTGGGAGGTAAACGTCCTCGCCCTGTCGATCTGTACCCGAGAGGCACTCTCCGACATGGCGCGCCGGGGTGACGACGGCCATATCATCCACATTTCTTCGATGTCCGGTCACCGAGTGCCCCAAGGGCGGGGCGGCATGTATTCGGCGACGAAGCACGCCGTGCGCGCCCTGACCGAGGCGCTCAGGGCAGAGTTGAATGCAGTGGGCCGCATGAGCCGCGTGACGGCGATCAGCCCCGGCTATGTGGAGAGCGAGTTCGCCGAGGTCATGTTGGGGGATGCAGAGGCGGCCGAGGCGCTTTACGGGCGCTACCCCTGTATTCAGGTGGAGGATATTGCCGAGGCGGTCCGCTACGTTTTAGCCCAGCCACCCCAGGTGCAAATCCACGACATTCTTTTGCGGCCGACTCGACAGCCGACCTGACCGAGGCGTCGGGGAGACGTAATCAGAACGACACAGTGTTGGACGAGATGTGGGTTACGTCTTGGATGAGACTGTTGAAATTGGCTGCGTCGAAATCAAATCCATCGGCCAAGCCCAAGCCGTAACAGGTGATGCGCATCGACAGTAAATCTCGCTCCGGGGTGGCGCCGGGGTCGACGAAGCCCGCTCGATTGCCGTTGGGCCACTCTGCCGGTACTCGAGGGAGCGTGAGCTCTCCCGGATCGCCGGCAACATAGGCTCGCCAGACAGGGCGTTCAGACGACGCCAATCGGTCATCGCCGCATCGACCGGGGTTGTAGACTTGCCTCACCGTTCGCACGACGTCGATGCGACATGCGTTGACTGGGGGGCTATTGGGCGCGGCGACCTGATCCCAGGCAAAGTCGAAATCAGCGCGGACCAGCGGAGTCGTATTGTAGAAGCCGCTTTGGGACATCTGTCCGCCTCGGGGCCCCAGACTCTCTCGGTCGAGCACCGCAGACACGGCCCCTGCAGACCCGTTGGGCGCACGGTCCGGATCGAGATAGAGCGCCACCGCGACGCCCAAGTATCCGATGTCTGCAAAGAGCCCTTCGGCGGGCACCGTCGTCACGTCGAGGCGAATCTCATCGCCCCGTGCATCGTCGACATCCTCCGGACGCATGGTGGCCAGTCCCATGGGGAAGAGTCGGCCGCTTCCATTACCACCTGACCAGTCTCCTGCACTGACGCAGAATAGACCGGTATTCGCCGGCGGATCGCTCACTTCGCAGCGAGCATTGTCGGCCAAACCACTGGTCAAGGGGATCTCGAGATTGTCTTGGTTTCCATTGGCCTCGTGATTGCGCAGAACGCCGATTTCACCGGGGCTGAGGAGACTCACCAATGCGCTCACGTCATTGGCGCCGGCTCCCAGCAGACCGACGATGTCATCGACGGGGACTTTGCCCGCGAGGGCTACGTAGCTGTCGCGTCCTCTCGGGACGCTGTCGATGGCAAAATTATGTCCGTCTACGGTGACCGGAAAACCGAAGAGACGCTCGGCCTGTTGGGGCACGTAGAGATTTCCCGGCACGGCTACTTCGGGGACCAAGTTCCCCGCAAGGCCTCGGGTGACGGGGTCCCAGCAGTCAAAGCGGCTCATCAAGCGTGGGAGGATGAGGGTGGACAAAAATGGGAGGTCGAACGACGGGGGTCACGAGCCCCATATCGGCGGCCCCATCTCGTCCGAGATCATCGAATTGAATCAAGCTGCCGCGGAGGGTAGAGAGCGGTGGATCGGGGGGCTGTGACGGGAAGAGCGGAATATTTGCGCTACTGCCGTTGAGTCCAACGAGGGTCACGTTTTCGTAGCCTTCGGCACCGACCGTCACCAGCGTGGGGCCTTCGAGCACATCGCCGTAATCTGCCAGCCGGGCAATCCCGTCGGCGTCGGCGCGAGTGACATTCGTGCCTTGTCCAGCTTGGCCCGCAAAGGCGCGCTCGACGTCGTTTAGCAGGGTGGACCGACTTCGATCTCCAGCCATCATCCAGGCCCCTCCAATGGGGTCGCCCGTCTCACCGTCGACGATTCGAATCCGTAATTGCCCGTCGACGGTATCGCAGCCGCCGGTGGTCAACTCTTCTCCATTGGCCAACTCGGGAATGATTCGAATGACGGGGGTCTGTCGGAGGGCTATTCGATTGCCGTCGGCGCAGCCGATGGTGATGTTCACCGTGAGATCACCCGCAGCGTTGGGGGCGGTGAGAACGCGCCCATAAGTCCCGCCTGATTGCTCGGGGTCACCCAGGGCGTCGTCGACTGCCGGCTGGACACCGATGTCCACGTCGGCGTCGATCACGGAATTGCCGTCGGCATCGGTGAGAACCACCGAGATTAACGCCGTGCCTTGACTGCCGGCGGTTAGGCAGGCACTCGTCACGACCACCGGCGCGTCCAGGTTCAAATCCGGACAGGCATCGGCCGCACATCCTTCATCGACCTCACCGTCACAATCTTCGTCGAGTTCGTTGTCACATGCTTCGACGCGGGGTTGGATTTGACCGGTGCAGGCGCCGTCGTTTTGGCATGTACGGATACCCCCCCGACACTGACCGATATCCAGGGTGCCATCGGGGCCTTCGTAGCAGGCCTCGGAGATTTCGTCCGTGACTTCGTCGCAATCATTGTCGACGCCGTCGCAGACCTCGTCGGCGTCTGGATTGATCTCTCGAATGCCGTCTTCGCAATCACCACCGAGTACGGTGAAGCCGTCTCCGTCTTCATCGCACGCCTCGTCGGCAGACCCGTCACAATCGTCGTCCTCGCCATTGCCGCAGCGCTCTTCCACCGGGCGTGTTTGCCCTTCGCATTGGCCAAAAGCGCCGTCGGTGCACACTCGACGGCCGGGCTGACAGAGACCGATCCCAAGGGTGTTTTCGGGCCCCTCGTAGCACTGCTCTGGAATCTCATCGATGATGTCGTCGCAATTGTTGTCGAGTCCATCGCAGAGCTCTTCTGCTCCCGTATAAACCAGTGGATTCGTGTCATCGCAGTCGCCGTCATCGATGTCGAAGCCGTCATCATCGCAGTCCCGTATGCAGGGTTCAGCGTCCGGGACGGGCGCCGCGTCTGGAGCGGCATCGGGTGCGGCATCGGGCATGGCATCGGGCATGGCATCGGGCGCAGCATCAGGCGCGGGCATCGGTGCGGCGTCGTTTACCTGCGGGGGCGTGACGGCGTCTCGAGGGGCTGGGGGCGCCGCGTCGAGGGGCTGTGGACTGCCGTCTGTCATCCCCAAGGGGCCACCATCTCCGATGAAACCGTCCCCCGATCCGGTGAAGTTTTCTGGATCGGCGTCGACTTGTGGATTCGGGTCTGGCTGCGGGAGGGATCGCGCCTCGTCGCTACACGCGCCCAGGATGAGCCCGCTTACGGCCAACAAAAGTGAGTAAGAAATCCGCTTCATGAGTCGACCCTTATGCTTTGCCCATCGAATACCAATACAGTGGGATTGCCGTTGTCTTCCAGGAAAGCAGTCCTACAGATCAGGACGGCGCCCCTTCTTGCCAATGTCGACGCGACCGGATCTGATCACGTCCTATTGCTCCCAATTCCGGCCCATGAGAATCTCTATCCGTCATGCAGAGCGGTGATGAAATTGGGCCGTATCGGCTCATTCAGAGAATAGACCAGGCGGTCGGACCAGGTGTTTGGAAGGTCCAATCGCTAGAGGACCAGTCGTTCACCGGCCTCCGTCTGATTGACGTGGGGGCGGGTGAGCAGAATTTTGTGCAGCACCTCACGGCGGTCTACGCCCTTTCGGAACCCCGAATCCATCCTCTAGAAGGGTTTGGTGTGCACGAAGGTCGACTTGGGTGGGTGGCCTTGAGCCCACCGCGCGGGACCCTGCTGACCGACCAGATCGCCGAAGGCAATATCCCCTACGCCGAGGCGCTCATCATCGCCGAGGATATTTTGGAGGCGCTCGTGGTCGCCCACGAGGGCAGCATCTATCACGGTGCATTGACCTCCGATGACATCACATTGGGCGCAGATGGCTGGGTCACCGCCAACTTGGGGCTCAATGACCTATCGCCGGGCGCGATTTTGGCCATTCCCGGTGATGATCTCGACGCCGTGAAGACTTTGATTCGTCAAATGGTCTCCGTGCCGCCGCCGTCGCTGCGCGCGCTCTTGAATGCGGGGCCCAGCACGGCGGTTGCCTTTCTTCGAGCACTCCAGACATTGCCCATCAACGAGGGCGTCAGCGCGGAGATCAAGCCAGAGCCACCGGTGTCGTCGCCGCCCGCGAAGGTGAGGGCGAAGCCGAGGTCCAAGGTGTCTTCGAGCGGGGTGGATCAGCCTGTTCTGGAGTTGGGCGCGCGGACAGCGGCTCAGGCATCGAATGCTGGGTTGGAGCCCATCGATTCCTGGGGGGTCGATTTGGACAGTGGTGCTGTGTCGTGGGTCGACCGCGAGCGCGAGTTGATCAAGACCTCGAGTAAGAGCGGTGGGGGGAGTGAAGCCTCCTGGGGGGTGAGCGAGACCGGCCCGAACGTAATTCAGCCGGACGAAGACTCGAGTTTTGGTGTGCCTCAATTCACGGCTTTGCTGGTGCTCGTCGCGGCCGGCATTTTGGCTGCAGTCTTCGTTTTGAAGACCAGTTCTACGCCCACGGTGGCCGAGACGGCGGTCAATGAGACGGCACAAGAAGTGTCCGCCCGAGGGTTTGATGAGCAAGAGAAGACGACGCGCCCCAGCGTCGTGGAGGAAGACGCTGGGAGGCCGGAAGGGGTGGTAGACGTCACTTTTTCGCCGGTCGCCGTTCGAGTCTATCGGATTGAGGATGGAAAAATCGTTTGTGACGGGCGTCGCGTCTGCCGATTACCCATCGACATTGATTACCGTGCGGAGCACACAGATTTCGAGCCCCTGCATGTCTCCGGAGACGATCTCTTCGACCGCCGTGAATCTGGCCAGTGGCGCCTCGTGCTGCAACCGAAGCCGGCTCCGGAACCCAGGCGCAAGCGTCGTCGCCGTCAGCCCTAGGGTCCTTTTCTCGAGGGGGGAGGCGCTTACGACTAGGTGACGCGAAGGACCTCTTCGGGGCTGGTTACACCCTCTCGAACCAGGGCATACCCCGCTTGTCGGAGGCCCAGGTAGCCTCGCTCTTCTAGAAACTCACGTAGCGCAGTCCGGGTCGTACTCTCGGACTTCACCATATCGTTGAGGGCGTCATCGACTTCGATTAACTCGAAGATACCCGTACGCCCCCGGTAGCCCGTCGTGTTGCATCGCCCGCATCCTTGGGCCGCGTACAGGGGGCCCTCGGGGTCTGCGCCACAGAGCGTCCAAAGCGCCTCGTCATACTTTCGTTGTTGTCGACAGTGGGCACACAATTTTCGAACCAGACGCTGGGCCAGCATGCCATCGAGAGCAGAGGCCACCACGTAGCGTTCCAGACCCATGTCGAATAGGCGAACCAAGGTCTCTATGGCGCTATTGGTGTGGAGCGACGAGAGTACGAGGTGGCCGGTAAGCGCCGCCTTGAAGGCGATGTCGGCGGTCTCGGCATCTCGCATTTCACCGACTAAAATAACGTCTGGATCCTGCCGCAACATGGCCCGTAGACCGCGGGCGAAGCTAAAGCCGATTTTGGGATTTGCTTGTCCTTGAATGACATCTGCAAATCGATATTCGATGGGATCTTCGAGGGTCGTGATGTTCCGGGCCCGGGCGTCGATCTCGTGGAGTAGGGCATAGAGGGTCGATGTTTTGCCGCTTCCCGTTGGGCCGGTCACCAAGAGCAATCCGTGAGCCCGCTGAGCCATGGTGCGGAGGCGGTCGGCAAGGGGAGGCGGAACCCCGAGTCCACCAAGGGTCAGCGCCTCTTTCTCACGCATCAAGAGCCGGAGGACGATCTTTTCACCGTACTCCGTGGGAAAGGTGGAGATTCGAACGTCTACAGCTTTGTCTATGACCTCGGCCCGAAAGGTCCCGTCTTGCGGCAGGCGCCTTTCGGCGATGTCGATGGATGCCATGACCTTGAGTCGGCTTACGACCGAGGCCGCAAATCCCACAGGAAAGGCTGGACGTTCGACTAAAACGCCATCGATTCGAAAGCGGACTCGAACTTCATCTATCCGGGGCTCGATGTGGACATCGCTGGCCCCTTCTTTCACGCCCCGATTGAGGATGCGATCCACCAAGGTGACCGCGCCTGCCTCGTCTTTCACGCTCATGCCATCTCCAGCCGGGCCATACATCGGTCGATGCGAGGATCTCCATGTTCATCATACGACGCCTGAGGTCCCCAGAGGAGTCAATCTCGAGACCTTCGGCCCTTGGCTCCCAGATTTCTCCCCACCGGTGCTTTCATGGGCTCAATTGGGTCCCCTGAGAAGGGGAGGATAGTTATTTGGTTGTACACCCTAAAAACGATACATGGCGCCAATATTGTCATCATGGATATGGAGAGTGGGCTTGACGAGTCGTCCGCTCGTCATTAATTGTTTGGGTAGACAACCAAATAACGAGACTTCCCTTGGCTAGACCCTCAAATACTCTTGAAAGACGTCGACAAATCATCGACGGATTGGCCGCAGTCATGGCCGATGCGGGGTATGAACGTGCGACCATCGTTTCCATTGCGAAGGCCGCAGGCCTGGCGCCGGGGTTGGTTCACTACCATTTCGGTGCCAAGCGCGATGTTCTGCTGGCCCTCTTCGAGCGCGTGATCGCTGTCGCCGAAGCGCGCTACCAACGTCGACTGAAGGCGGCTGGCGATGACCCATGGCGCCGCCTCGACGCGGCCATCGACGCGCTCGTGAGCTTGGACGACGATGCGGACCACCTCGCCGCCGCCTGTTGGATTCAGATTGGGAGTGAAGTCCCCCGGATCGAAGCCGTTGCCGGCCCGTATCGAGCCGCCGTAGGCACCCAACACCGGATCATCGCCCTGCACGTAACGGAGATTCGGCACCTCCAAGGCCAATCCGACACAGATGCCCCCCTCGTAGCGGCGGGTATCATGGCGGCCGTGGAGGGGGCGTTCCGCCTCGCAGCCGCGGCGCCCGATGTGGTGCCTTGGGGCCAAACTGCCGTGCTGGTCCGGCAGATGGCGCGTGGCCTTTTGGGTGCCGGCCAATGACGCCGTCACGCCGACTCGGCCTCTTGATGGGGCTTTATTTTTCCCAGGGTCTCCCCTTTGGCTTCTTTGTCCAGGGCATGCCCGTCCTCATGCGGGAAGAGGGCATTTCCCTCGAAGCCATTGGGCTCTCGTCTCTCTTGGCCATTCCCTGGGCAATCAAGTTCCTATGGGCCCCTCTCGTCGACCGGTTCAGCCGAGGCCGGATGGGGGCCCGGAGGACGTGGATCGTGCCCCTCCAAGTCGTGTCGGCGATGGTTCTCATCGCTCTCGCCTGGGCAGAGCCGACGGACGGTTTGAGTTGGATCTTGGCCGGCGTCTTCATCATCAATCTGCTGGCGGCGACCCAAGACATCGCCACAGACGCACTTGCTGTCGATGTGCTCCCGCCCGCCGAACGTGGGCTTGGCAATGGGGTGCAAGTCGGTGGGTATCGCCTGGGCATGATCGTTGGGGGCGGCGTACTCTTGATGTGGCTCGACGTCTTGGGCTGGCGGTGGTCTTTTTGGCTCATGGGCGGCCTTCTTCTCTTGGCCACCGTGCCGGTTTTGCTCCACCGTGAGGCACCCGCTCAAAGATCCGAGCGTCCGGCGGGCTGGGTGGACATCGTCGACTATTTTCGCCAACCGGGCGCCTGGGTCTGGGCCTTGGTTTTGGTGCTCTACAAGAGCTTTGATGCCCTCGCTGGCCCCATGGTCAAACCCATGATGGTCGACTTTGGCTTCTCCAAAGGTGAGATCGGCGCCATCGTCGGGGTGGCTGGGTCAGTGGCGGGCCTCTTGGGAGCGCTCGCTGGAGGCCTGGGCGTAAGACCACTCGGTCGGCGGCGAGCGCTTCTACTCTTCGGCATCTTGCAGGTCCTGGCCGTTGGCACCTACATCATCCCTGCGCTGGGGTGGCGAGATCCCCTCGTCTTCTACGTCACCGTCAGTGCAGATGCCTTCTTCGGCGGCATGGCCACCACGGCCTTGTTCACCCTCATGATGGATCAGTGCCGTCCTCATCGGGCGGCAGTGGACTACACCACTCAGGCTTGCATCATCGTGATCACCACTCTCGGGGCCGCCACTTTCAGTGGCATCTCGGCCGCCGGGTTGGGATACGCCGGCCATTTCATTTTGACTACGCTCTTGAGCCTCCTCGGGCTCTTGGGCGTCGCTCGACTCACCCGCCTTCAGGAGGTTACATGAGCGTCGCCATCTATCCCGGTTCCTTCGACCCGGTCACCTTCGGCCATCTGGCCATAATTCGGCGCGCAGCTCGCCTCTTTGACCATGTCCGCGTCTTGGTGGCCCACAACCCCGAAAAATGTGGCCTCTTCTCCCCGCAGGAAAGGGTGGAGTTGCTCTCGGCCGTGACCGCCGATTATCCCCAGGTGACCATCGACGTGACCGATGGTTATGTGGTCGACTACGCTCGCCAAATCGGGGCGCAGTGTCTCATTCGGGGTCTGCGAGGTGCTGATGATGCCCGGGCAGAGACCCACTTGGCGGCGCTCAACCGCAACTTGGCCCCCGAACTCGAGACTCTCCTCTTGCCGGCCGAGTCCGACCTCGTCGCGGTCAGCAGTTCGGATCTCAAAGCACGGGCCCAGAGAGGTGAGGCCTTGACGGCCCTCTGCCCCGAACCCGTCGCCCGCGAACTTCGCGTTCGCTTTGGAAAGGATGCACTCGCATGACGATGCAATTAACCGCTTTGGGCACCGGTGGCGCTCTCAGTGCCGAACGATACTCCACGAGTTTCGCTCTATCGGTGGATGGACACACGCTGCTCATCGATTGCCCACACCCGATGCGCAAGATGATGCGCGAGGCCGATGGTGACTTGGATGTAGGCGATGTCGATGCCCTCGTGCTGACCCACCTCCACGCCGATCACGCCTCGGGGATGGAGGGCTTTGCATTCTTCTCCTACTTCGTGTTGCAGCGTCCCGTCCGATTGATCGCACACCCTGACGTCGCCCGTGCCCTGTGGACCGATCACTTGGCGGTCACCATGAGTCGTCTGATCGGCCCAGACGGCACACCAAAGCCACCGATGACCTTCGAAGATTATTTCGAGTTGGTGCCCTTGGTACCAGGGACGCCGGTTACGGAGGGTCCATTCGTTGTGGAAGGGCGGGGGACGATTCACCATATCCCGACGCTGGCACTGCGGATTGCTGGCGGCGGCCGACGTCTGGGCTATAGCGCGGACACGGCCTTTGACCCAGCTCTGATCAACTGGTTAGCCGAGGGGGATTTGGTGATTCACGAGACCAATTATGGCGGGGCACACACCCCCTACGAAGCGCTGGTCGGCTTACCGCTGGAGATTCGCAACAAGATCAGGCTGGTGGCCTACCCCGACGCGTTCGACGTGGCGGCCAGTGTCATGCCCGTATTGCCCGAAGGACGTCAGCTGCAGGTCTAACCCTCAGCGTCCTCGAATGCTTCCACCGGCGGACACATACACATCAAGTTTCGGTCGCCAAAGGCGTTGTCGACGCGGCCCACAGGGGGCCAGTACTTATAGTCGCGCAGGTAGGACGCCGGCCATGCTGCCAATTCCCGCGGATATGCATGGGGCCACTCGTTCGCCCCGACGACCAGCGCGGTGTGGGGCGCGTGATGGAGCGGATTGTCTTCGCGGTCCATCTCTCCGGCAGCAATGGCGGCGATCTCCTTGCGAATGATGATCATCGCTTCGCAGAACCGATCCAATTCCCCCTTCGATTCGCTCTCTGTCGGTTCGACCATCAAAGTGCCCGCCACGGGCCAAGACATCGTCGGCGCGTGAAACCCAAAGTCCATGAGCCGTTTGGCGATGTCGTCCACGCTCACCCCGGCCTCGGCCTTGAAGTGCCGACAGTCCAAGATGAACTCATGGGCGACCCGTCCATGATTGCCGGTATAGAGGATGTCGTAGTGACCCTGCAGGCGAGACGCCATGTAATTGGCATTCAAAATGGCATGTTTGGTGGCCGAGAGGAGACCTTCGGCGCCCATCATTGCGATGTACGCATACGAGATGGGCAAGATGCTGGGACTGCCGTGGGGGGCCGCCGAGACTGCACCCGAGCGCTGGTTACCAGGGAGTTCGACTACAGAGTGGCCGGGCAGGTAGGGCGCCAAATGCGCCACGACGCCGATGGGTCCCATCCCGGGCCCCCCTCCGCCGTGGGGAATGCAGAACGTCTTGTGCAAGTTGAGGTGGCAGACGTCGGCCCCAAAGTCCCCGGGACGACACAGGCCCACCATGGCGTTCATATTGGCGCCGTCCAGATACACCTGACCACCATTCTCGTGAATGATGCTGCAGACCCGTTTGATGGTCTCTTCGAAAACACCGTGAGTCGACGGATAGGTGATCATCAGTGCGGATAGATTGTCGGCGTGTGCCTTGGCTTTGGCCTCCAAATCATCCATATCGATGTCGCCCCGCTCGTTGCAGGCAATCCCGACGACCTTCATGCCGGCCATGACTGCGCTGGCCGGATTGGTCCCGTGCGCCGACGTTGGGATCAAACACACATTTCGGTGGCCTTCGCCCCGCGCGAGGTGATGAGCGCGGATGACCAAGAGGCCGGCATATTCGCCCTGGGAGCCGGCGTTGGGTTGGAGTGAGACCGCGGCAAAGCCAGTGATTTCCGCCAACCACGCTTCGAGGTCGTCGAACAACCGTGCGTAGCCCGCTCGCTGCTCAGCGGGTGCGAAGGGGTGGATGCGACCGAACTCCGGCCAGGTGACGGCTAGCATCTCCGTCGTGGCGTTGAGCTTCATGGTGCAAGAGCCCAGCGGAATCATCGAGGTGGTCAGCGAAAGGTCACGACTCTGCAGCCGATGAAGATATCGCAAAATCTCGTGTTCCGAGTGGTAGCGGTTAAACGTCGGATGCTGGAGGAAGTCGCTGGTTCGTCCATGGACCTCGGGAATGGGCTCCATGTTTCCAGCCGGCTTCTTCGATGGATCCGCGCCCTGGGCAAAGACCATCAAAAGGCGAGCGACGACGACCTCGTCGGAGGCCTCGTCGAGGGAGACGCCGACTGAATCATCATCGTACCGTCGAAGGTTAATCCGTGCCGCCGCTGCCGCCGTATGCACGTTTTGGGGGTCGCTGACCGGGATCCGGAGCGTATCGAAAAACGGGGTTTTCCCCACGGCGTAGCCCATGGCACGGAGGCCCTCGGCCAAGGAGACCGTCAGGCTATGGACGCGGCGAGCGATGCGGCGAAGGCCGTCTGGTCCGTGATAGGTGGCATACATGCCGGCCATGATGGCCAAGAGGACCTGAGCGGTGCAGATGTTGCTGGTGGCCTGATCTCGGCGAATGTGCTGCTCTCGCGTGGCCAGGGCCAATCGGTAGGCTGTCTTGCCATGGACGTCTTTGGAGACACCGACGAGTCGTCCGGGCAGTTGCCGCTTGTACTTTTGATGGGTGGCCATGAAGGCTGCATGTGGCCCACCGTTCCCCAAAGGAACGCCGAACCGCTGGCTATTGCCGATGGCGACGTCGGCGCCGAACTCGCCGGGCGCGCGCAGAAGGGTACACGCCAGCAGATCCGTGGCGACCACCAAGAGTCCACCGGCCCCGTGGACAGCATCTGCCAGGGCGCTCCAGTCGTGAACCTCTCCGTGCGTATCGGGGTATTGCACCAAAACCCCGCACACGTCTCCTGCCGAGAGATCGACGGCGTCGGCTGGGCCGATCCGAAGGTCGATCCCCAGAGGTTCGGCGCGGGTCTCGAGCACGGCAATCGTTTGGGGGTGACAGGTATCGGCGACATAGAACGCAGGCTTCTTGCCCCGGGTCGCGCGTCGGCACAGCGTCATGGCCTCCGCAGCGGCGGTGCCCTCGTCGAGCAAGGAACTATTGGCCAATGGAAGGCCGGTGAGATCCGAAACCATGGTTTGGAAGTTAACCAGGGCTTCGAGTCGCCCTTGGGCGATCTCGGCCTGATACGGCGTGTACTGGGTGTACCACCCTGGGTTTTCCAGAATGTTCCGCTGAATCACAGGCGGCGTCACCGTGTCGCTATAGCCCATGCCGATGAGTGAGGTGTAGACCTGGTTTTGGTCGGCAAATCGCCGGAGGCGGTCAATGAGTGCCCGCTCACCCAGGCGGCCATCGAGTCCTGTAAATGACAAGGCGCGCTTGAGTCGAATTTGCTCAGGGACCGCTTGGTCCACGAGCGCATCGAGTGTTTCCACCCCAACGGTGGCAAGCATCGAGTCGATGTCACTCTGGGTGTGACCCAGGTGACGTGGGACGAAGTCATCGGTCACGGACGACCCGTTTTGGAATCCGTCGCTCATTTCCACTCCCTTCCACAAAGTCTGGACGGCGGGAGAATACCCCAACGGCTCGTGTATCGCAGGGGCAAAAATGACAGGTTTCAGATTAACGCGCGCACATACGTGAGGGTTTCGATCAGGCCCCAGGTCTGCTAAAGCCAAGCGTCCGATCCAGTACCTTCGATTTTTTCCCTATGGAGGCGTCCATGACCCTTCGCTGGCTCACGCCGATTCTTACCCTTCTCCTCTTCGCCTGTGGTGGCGTGCCCACCTACGATTGGGGTGAACTCAAGCTCGAAGACCTACCCGGTAAAAAGGCTCACCCAGAGTCCGTGGGGATCACCCTCCTCAACACGGTCGACGTACGATACGAGAGCGATCCCGTTTCCGGCGAGCCGGTGGCCGTCGTTACGGAGGTTTATCGGGCCAGGCTTCTGGTGGAGGAGAAGAATGTCCGCGTCCATACCATCGAGACCGAGTGGCATAAGCTCGAGTCCTTTGATGCGCGTCTGATTCAGCCGCCGCGCGAGGCCGACGGAAAGCCGGCAACGAAGAAGATGGGTATCGAGAAGAGCGTTCGGGGACCGAGCGTCGACGCGGTGGAATACTCGACCACTGAGGTGGTCTTGTTAAGCCTGGGGAAGGCACGGGCCGGCAGCGTGTACGAGAAACGGACGGTTCATCGGGTGACGGCGCCACGCCTCATTTCCCACGAACAGTTCTTCGCGGGACCTTGGCCCATTGTAAAGGCGAGCTTGACGGTCTCCGCGCCCAGTGATTGGACCCTCGAGCACTCGGCGCAGGCCATGGGCAGTAAGATTGAGTGGGCCCCCACCACCGAAACGACGGCGGGCGTGACGACGTTGACCTGGACCGCGGAGAACGTGGCCCCTCTTCTCGTCGAAAGCGAGTCGCCGTCGGTGCGGATACGGAGCAAGAGGGTAAAGGCCCGACTGGCTGCTTGGAAAGAGAAGGGCCAAGTGGTCAAGGCGCCAGAGACCTTCAAGGCGCTCTCGGCCTATCAGGCCACCTTGTACGCCAAAGGGACCGATGACGCCGATCCCGCCCTGGCGGCCCGGGCAACCGATGATGCCTTCAAGAAGCAGGTGGACGAGCTATTGGCCGGCGTGCCCGACGAGCCGCGCGCCAAGGCGCAGAAGCTCTACGACTGGGTCCGGCAGAATATCCGCTATGTCTCCGTCAATTTGGGGCTAGGGGGGTGGGTTCCCACCAGTGCCAAGGAGACCCGTGCGCGGCTCTACGGTGATTGCAAAGACAAGGCGAATCTCCTCAAGGCGATGCTCGCCCACGCCGGAATCGAGAGTCGTCTGGGCACGCTCTATTCCAGTTCTAATGGCTTTCGATCCGCTTACGATATGCCCGTCGTCGCCGCCAATACGAATCACGTCATCTTGATCATCGACCTGCCCGGTGGCCCGGTCTTCGCTGACCCCACGGATCGCAGCGTTGCCTTTGGTACGTTGCCGTTCCGTGATCAAGGGGCGGCCATCCTGCCCATCAGTGACGACGGTAGCGAACTGATAAAGACACCGGAGTCGACCTCGGCGCAGAATTACCGCGAGGTGACCCTCTCGCTGGACCTCGCGGCGGACGGTACCGTCGCCGGGGAGTTCAAGGTCTCCGCCCTTGGCACCATGGCCGATTATTTTCGTCAATCCCTGACGATGGTTCCGGAAGGGCGTCGCGGTCGAGTCGTGAGCACCGCCTTGGACAGCCCACTCTTCACCGTCGGCGAGCTCAACGCGGTCGAGGCCCTCGAGCCTCCCGATGCCAAGACGCCGGTGGTCGCTTCGGGGCTTCTCGCCGCCACGACCATGACCAACCTCACGGGGGCCATGGTGTCCCTGAGCCTCGCTGATTTGGTGGATCGGGATACGCCGATGATTCACGCCACCGCCTCGGCGCGGACGTCTCCGGTGCTGCTCGGTGCCCGTCGGCAACTGCGGGCCCGGGTCAATGTGATCCTGGGCGATGGGCTGACCGCCGACGCTTTGCCCGATGCCGTGAAGATCGAGGCGCCTTTCGCCAAGGCTCAGCTCCAGTGGTCGCTGGCCGATGGCGTTCTGTCCCTCCATCGGGACGTGGAGTTTACGGAGACCCGCCTCGATGCGACCAAGGCGGATGAATACAGAGATTTCATGACTCGGGTCGAGCGGGCCTCCGCCACCCCAGTTGTTCTGCAGCGTGGAGGTGGATCATGAGCCGCCTGATTGTCGTCTTGTTTGGCCTGGGCCTCTTCGCCTGCGCGCCCCGACTGTCGACGGTGTACGAGCCCCTCGACAGCTACTCAGTCCCCGAGCCGTCGGAGTACCCCAACGCGTACGGCGTCTACCTCGATTGGCAGAATAGTGTCCAAATCCAATCCAATGCGCTGGGGAGCCTCACGCGACAGGCTCAAGAGCGTCGGGTGTTGGCCATTCTCAACGAGAATAGCGCTGAGACACGGATCCTGACCTTTCGGCTCGACAAGGGGGTCGAACTGGCGTCCTTCGAGGCCAACATCATTCGACCCGACGGCGAGACCATCAGCCTCGACAAGACCAGTTTGCGAGATGCCAAGGAAACCCTGCTGGTCAAGAAAGCGCAGAGCGAGTCAGAGAAAGACGTCGATAAAGACCCAGAATGGGTCCAAAAGGAGTTCGTCAAGAAGCTCCTCGTGCTTCCAGCCCTGGAGATCGGGACGCTGGTGGAGCTCAAGCTCGATGTGGAGGCTGACCACAAGAAGAGGGTGACTAGCTTTGGCTCGCCCGAATACTCCAGCCTTCCTGTTCTGCGCTACACGGAGATGGTGTCACTGCCCCACTTTTGGCGATACAAGGCGACGACTCGCCACACCGAGAACGACGTCAACATCTCTCGCCGGGGCAGCCAACGGATCTATACCTGGACGACCGACGAATACGCCGGATCGGCGAGCACCGATTTCAGGCCGTTTCGGTCCATGACCACCCCCTTTTTCGACCTCTATCAAACCCAATTCGTTCTCGGAAACTCCGTCCGTAATATCGCCACGGATTGGGCCGATGTGCTCGCGAGTAAGTTCGGCAAGCTGCTCTTGGACGGAAAAGAACGCGACAAGCTCTTCAAGGGATTCGACGCAGCCATCGACACCGCCGATTGCGACCGAGCGTGTCGTGTCGATCGGACCCTCGAGTTGGCGCGGAAGACCCTGTCCTACACGGGGACAATCGGGTCCATCAAGAAGCTCAAGAGCATGAAGAGCGTCGTGAAGGCGGGTGAGTCCAATGCTGTGGGGATTGGCGTCTTTATCTTGAAGGTCCTCAACGATGCCGGCGTCGACGCTAAGCCGGCGTTGGCCAATGGCTTTGGTCAACGATTCCATTTTGGTCTCGATCTACCAAAAAGCGGTGTTTTCACCCGCCCCATGGTCTACGTGCCGGCGGGTGATGGATTGACTGACCCGGTTTGGATCGACCCCACCTGCGAGTCGTGCGAACGGGGCAGCTTGCCGCCGTACACTTACCAGGCCCCCGCCGTGGTCGCCGATAGTGTCCATCAGGGCTGGAAAGAAAATAAGTGGGATCTCCAGCATCGGGTCACCGATGGCAAATTGGTGAACCTCTCCGGCAACAAGGAGCACATCGACCTGGTGACCAGCGCTGACGGGACCTTTGCCGTGACGCTCAAGAACACAATACTCGGTGGATGGGCTCAGAACAGCATTGCTAATGCAAAATCTGCGAATCCCACATACTGGAATCGCTGGGCCATAGGGGTTTCTGGTGCGCGCTTTTTGGGGGCACCCGTGGAGAAGGTCGAAAAGAACGCATGTGATCGGGCCAAAGCGCGGTGCGAGGTTTCCATGGCGCTCAAGTATCAGGGGGCCGGTGCCAGCGAAGGACGTCTGATTGTCCCCATGACCCTCTGGGAAGCGAGCCGCGGCGACTTTTTCCGAGAGGCCGAGCGTACTCAGGACATTTACGTCTCTTATCCGCGGACTTATAGCGATGTCGTCACCTTGGCCACGCCCGACGGGTATGAACTCACCCAGCATCCCAAGGCACGCACGGCGAAGTCGGCCCTGGGCATGTTCAAACTCACCAGCGAAGTCAAAGACGGCAAGGTTACGGTCACGCGGTCTTTGCAGCTCAATCCAGGACGATATTCCAAGGAGAACTACGAGGCGCTCCGGGCACCTGTCCGCGCCTTTGTGGCCGCACGCAGCGAGGTGATCATTGCTGCCAAGCCGGCACCGCCAGCCCCCCCGGTTTCGGAGGACGGCGCAGAAGACGCACCGGCAGCTGATGCCGCTGCGGCTGAGGCCCCGGCGGCCAACTAGTCCCCTTGCGTTTCCTCCTCTCTCTATCGCTCTTACTCGGGCTCTCTACGACGACGACTCTGGCCAGCGTTCGGGGTGGAGATTCTGGTTTTGGGGTGATCCTGGGTGAGCCCAGTGGCTTGAGCGGGAAGCTCTTTTTGAGCTCTCGTCATGCCTTTGATGCCGGCCTGAGTTTCAGCATCCTCGACGATGCGATCTACCTACACGTCGACTACCTACTCCATTTCCCCAAGCCACTTGCGGGTCTCGAAGGCGGGCAATGGTTGCCCTATGCGGGGGTAGGTGGGCAATTCGAAATCCATCAGCGGAAAGACGACGGGCACGCCACCCTGGCCACCCGGTTTCCCATCGGTTTGGCCTGGCATCCCGCCGGCTCGTCGGTGGACTTTTTCGTCGAACTCGCGCTGGGACTCAAGGTGTTTCCTGCCACCAAACCGGTCCTGGGTGGTGGTTTTGGCGTGCGGCTTTATCTCTAGGTTTCCGGCCTTCTTACCGGACCAGGCTGACGCGGCCAAAGCGTAAGACCAACTCATAGCCTTCGTTGATCACCTGGTCGCAGGCGAACTCGTTCATCCGAATCTTGTCCTCGTCAGGAAGATACTCAAAGTACGGGCTATCCTCGAAGTCACCAGGAAGGTTGCCGTCGAAGTCGGTGGGGAACACCTCGATCTCAGTGCCGTCTCCATCTCGATTCCAGACGCCGATGTCCTCGGAGCGGGTTCCGGGCTCTCCGTTCAAGGGGCCGAATCGGCACACGATGCTGCCGATGATCCGGTCAAATGTCGCCAGGAGTTCATCCGGGTTGGCGGCGCTGAAACTATGGTCAGGGTTTCCGGGATTATTGGCGGTTCCGCCCAATCGCTCGAGGTACTGCTCAGCCCCCGGATCATCTCCGATGAACAGGGTGAAAATGGTCACGTCGTCATCGTCCTCGTCGGTGAGCCCTTCGCGGACATCGGCGGCGGCTTCCTCTGGGTCTCCACCCCGGTTAGGGACGCCGTCGGTAATGAACAACATGTAATAGCCCGATGGCTCTGCTGTTTGGAGCATGACCGACCCTTGACGCATGGGCGACGCATAATTGGTCAACCCGCCGGGACCAATCCCGATGGCATCCAAGATGTCTTCTTCTCTGGGTAAGAGTTCGTCGCCCACTCGGAGTTCTTCTTCGAGGTCGACGACGTCCAATACATTCTCACTAAAGATCACCAGTCCGTAGTGGATCCGATATCGGCGCCCGATGAGGTCGCGCACAGCGCGGCGAAGCACCTCGACCCGTGTCTGATTACCGCCATAGGCCTGTCCCATGGACCCCGAATAGTCGAGGACCAAGACCAGCTTGGGATAGTTCAACTCCAGTTCGTCGGTCACAGTCTCGGGGACGTCCGCCTGCGCTGACACCACGATATTGGTGCCGATGGGCAGCAGACGAAAGGGGCTGTCATATCGGCTATCCACGTCCGATACAAAACGCCGCGCCGTGGTGCCGTCCCCATTCACCACGAGTTGATTGAACGGGCAGGGCGCGTTGGCCTGAGTGCGACTATTGCCGTCGATCACCGCATCTAAGACGGGGTGGTCACAGACTGCGTCCAAGCCTTCGGTGAGCGCGATCCGGGCGGCCGTGGTGGCCAAGGCGTCGGCTTGGGCCTGACGTTCGAATTTGGTCACTGCCACCATCCCCACGATGATGCCGCCGATCACGAGGGTCAGCAGCGCCATGGCCGCAAAGAGCGTGACCAGGGCCGTGATGCCACGTTCACCGGCGCGGCGACGTGATGGCGTAACCCTCTTCAACGCGCTTGGATCTTAATCTGGGACCCACCCCCTTCGAGACTGACGCCTTGGGGCTTTAAACTCGCGTTGCTGCGTGCACCGCGGTTACTGGCCTTGCCCTTTCCGCCATAGGTGGCGTTGTGATTCTGCATGATCAGCTTTGCGTCACGGGCGGAGAGCTTTCCTAACGGAGAGCGAGGTCGACTATTGCCTTGTACCCGGAAGAGTTCGCGGTACTGCTTGGCACTTTCGGGGCCGAGTTGGGCGCGACCACCACACGCAGGCAAGGTCATGGCAGACAGCGCCAAAACAATAAGGGAAGTCCAAAACCACTTCATGGGGAATTCTCCTGGGACGAGGACTGTGGGGTGGCCTCGAGGGCTGATAGATTGTCGAGTGCTTCACGGAGCCCGGGATCGGCCTCGAGCGCATCTCGATAGAGTCGACGGGCCTCGTTTGGTCGGCCTGCCAATTCTTTGGCAAGGGCAAGATTATTGAGCGATTCGGCGTCGGTCAGCGTCTGCCTGAAAGCGCGGAGTGCTTCGGCGTCTTTGCCCTGCCGGGCCAGTACGAAGCCCAAGTTGACGTAGGTCTGCGTTGCTGAGGGATCCAATCGAATCGCGGCTTCATAGTCGGAGACCGCCTCGGGGAACCGGCTGCTGAGGGCGCGCGTAAATCCACGATTATTGAGAAAACGAGGGACTTTCGGGCTCAGGGTGACGGCGAGATCATGATGTTCGAGCGCCTGGCCATGGCGCCCCTGCAGGGCATAGACCAACGCCAGTCCATCATGGGCGGGCGCCATCTTGGGCGCCGTTTTCAACGCCAAACGCAATTCCGCCTCTGCCTGTGGATATTGGCCGCGCTCGCGCAAGACCGTTCCCAAAAGATAGTGAAGGCGAGCGTCATCGGGCCGTTTGGCCAAGGCGTCGCGGAGAATGGGGATCGCATTCCGATGAGCGCCGGCTTCCACCAAGGTCTCGGCCAAGGCCACGCTCAGCTCGGGATCGTCAGCGGGGGGAGGCGTGGGCGCTTGCACTGGTCGGCTCGCACACGCACCGAAGACGAACACACTGCAGAGGGGGAGAAGACACCGCATCAATTGAAGATTGTCTGGGAAATCATGACCACCGCAGGCCCCAAGATCGCGAGGATCGCCGCCGGCAGTAAACAGAGGGTGAGTGGGAGGGTGAGCCCTGCAGTGATCCGCCCGGCTGTCTCGTCCAAGGCCAGCATCCGGCGCCGTCGGGCGCTGGCCGCATACTCGCGGAGTGCGCGGCCCAACGGGGCTCCGAGACCGCTCGATTGGATGACCACGGTACACAGGGAGCGCATCTCATCGCTGGTCACGCGTGTTGCGAGGTTTCGAAAGCTGGCGCTGACCGACAGGCCCGTACGGACTTCACCGACGACGATGGTCAACTCGTCAGCCATTTCAGGTTGGCTGATCCCCATTTCGCCCGCCACCCGGGCCAGTGCGTGCTCCAATCCCAGACCGGCTTCCATACAGGTCACCAGGAGATCGAGGGCGCTGGGCAGGGCCAGATTGAGGCGTAGTTGGCGAGTTTTGATTTTGGTTCGAAGCCAGATGACCGGTCCGAAATAGGCACAGCCCAAGACGGGGCCACCGAAGAGAAGGCCTTTGACACCAACGATGGCGATGAGCAAAAGGAAGAGGAGTGCCCCGACCAACATGCTGCCAGCTCGGATTGCGCTGTAGATTTCGACTTCGGCCTCACCCCGCCGCCCAGCTTGTGCGAGTTGGCGTCTGAGGGCTGTTAATTCCTCGGTTTCTATGGGTCTAAAGGCGCGTCCAAAGGCACCGTATCGGCTCGACTCCATCCCATCGAGGAGGCCCACGCCCTCTTCTTCGGGCATGAGTTCGGCCGGAAGCCGGCTGAGTTCTTTTGTCTCGGCTCGCCAGCGAAAAAAACCACGGCAGGCGGAGACCACCGCAATACCGGTGGCCAGTGCGGCGGCACCGGCTGCCCAAATCAGTTGCGTATTCACGGGGTCGGTCATTTTTCAGACTCCCGGATCTGTCATTCGGCGGGTCCACAGGACACCGACGAGGTAGAGCGTGCAACTCAGGACTAAGATCCCATATCCCAGCCCAGGGGTGAAAAGTTGGCCTACATATCCCGAATCGATCATGGCCGTGAAGCCGACGAAGACCGGCGGGAGTCCGGCCAACATATAGGCGCTTGCGCGGCCCTCGGCCGTCATTGCGCGGAGCTTGCGTGCATATTGGGCCTGCTGACGCATGCCGTCGATGATCTGCTCCAACACCTCCACCAAGTTGCCGCCGGTCTGA